>Ga0306926_10000491_pt1 | contig 36860 bp, 29 predicted proteins | sample flu12Cox44000178_FD_203759 | JGI IMG/M metagenome (GOLD analysis project Ga0306926, IMG submission 203759) | Lab enrichment of tropical soil microbial communities from Luquillo Experimental Forest, Puerto Rico - flux8day.12C.oxic.44.000.178 (v2)... | ecosystem: Environmental > Terrestrial >...
CCTCAAGAATGTACTGGAGAGCACGCTGTGGGGCGGACAACCGTTTCCTGGAAAACATGCCGCCGCCTTTGCAGCAAAATTCGCGCGGGTGCACACGGCGAAATACGCCCAGTGCGTCAACACGGGAACCGTTGCCATCCAGGCCGCGCTGAAGGCGATTGGCATCAAGCCAGGCGACGAAGTCATCGTTCCCGCTTACACGTGGGAAGGCACCGTCGGCCCGGTGTTGTTGGTGAGTGCGGTCCCCGTCTTTGTCGACGTCGATCCGGATACCTATTGCCTCGATGTGCGGCTGATCGAAAGGGCCATCACGCCCAAGACCAAAGCGATTTTGCCCGTGCATCTCGGGATGCGCTTCGCGGACATGGACGAAATCTTGCGCATTGCCACAAAACACAACTTGAAGGTGGTGGAGGACTGCGCCCACGCGCACGGTGGCTTGTGGATGGGGAAGGGTGCCGGTTCCATGGGCGACCTCGGAGCCTTCAGCTTTCAGTCGAGCAAGCTTATCACCTCGGGCGAAGGTGGCGCCGTCGTGACGAACAACCTGGAATACATGGAACGGGTGCAGAGTTACATCAACGCCGGCCGCGCCAGTGTCACGGACAAATACCATCACCGCATCATCGGCTTCAACTATCGCCTGGGAGAATTCCAGGCCGCTGTGCTTGGTCCTCAGCTCGACCGTCTCCCGGCGCAATCCGCCATCCGTGAAAGGAATATGCGGTATTTCGAAAGTCGCCTCCAGAACACCACGGGCATCGGGCTCCTGAAACCGGACCCGCGCATCACGCGCCTTGCTCCGTATGGCTACGTCCTCAAATATTTCTCGCAGAAGGCAAAGGAGATTCCCCGGGCCTCCTTTGTTGCGGCCCTGCAATTGGAAGGTATCCCTTGCGACGGGCTGTTCTATGAGCCGGTGTACAAAAGCTCGCTCTTTCCGGTGGACCCGGCGGACTTTCCGGCTCTAAGTTGGGGCCGTGAAAAGCCGCTGGACCTTCGAAACCTGTACTCGTGTCCTGAATCCGAACGCGCGGCCTACCATGAGGCCGTGTGGTTTCCGCACCAGAATTTCCTCGGCAGCAGGGAAGACACGGGCACGATCGCGGATGCAGTCGAGAAGGTGCTAGCCAATATCGAAGAGTTGCGTGGGCTCGACCATAAAGCCATTCGCAACCAGAAGCTCGGCCGCGCAGACCGCGAAAGCTAGTCCGTTCGAAGCAAGCGAGGTTTTCTTGTTGTTTGCAAATTGCCGGTCCGCTGTCTTCCTGAGGTGCTCGGCCGTTTCCGCGCCGAAAAGATCTCAACGTGTCCTGGAGGTGCTTTCTCAATGGTGACGCGGTCTAAGGTTGGCTTTGCGGTCGTGGGCCTCGGTAACATCGCCTGCAACTCCATTCTTCCGGCGTTCGCAAACAGCAAAAAGGCCAAACTCGTGGCCCTGGTAAGTCGCGACAAAAAGAAAGCTGCGAAATGGGCGGCTAAATTCGGGGCGCGGTCGTGGTACGCATTGAATGAATACGGTACTTGTCTGGCTGATCCGCAAGTCTCTGCAATATACGTCGCCACGCCGCCCGGAGAGCACGCCGCCGTGACGATTCGTGCGGCACAGGCCGGAAAGCACGTGCTCTGCGAAAAGCCCCTCGCTGCCATCACGGCACAATCCATGCAAATGGTCGAGGCTTGCCGGCATCACGACGTGCGCCTGATGACCGCTTACCGAAAATATTTCGAGCCGGCCTCGCTGTTTTTGAAAGAGTTGATTCGGGACGGATCGCTCGGCCGCGTCGACATGATGCACACTTCGTTCAGCGAACTCTTTGTACCTGGGGTTTCGGTCGACTGGCTTCTGGATCCCGCAATGGCGGGTGGCGGTCCGATGATGGATCTTGGCGTTTATTGCGTGAATACGACGCGCTGGCTTGTCGATGAGGACCCGGTCGAAGCGTCGGCCCATTCGTGGTGCCATGACCCGGCCCGTTTCCGTAATGTCGAAGAGGGCATCAGTTTCCGCCTGAACTTCAAGAGCGGGTTGAAGGTGCAGGGCAGTTCCACCTACTCGGCCGCGATGTCTTCGTTCCTCTTTGTTCAGGGCTCGAAAGGCTGGGCGTGTTTGACTCCCGCTTTTCCCTTTGAATTCGAGCGCACAGTCACGGGGCAAATCGCCGGACGCAAATTCGACAGGCGCTTCAAGCCAATCGACGAATTTGCGCTCGAACTCGACGCCTTCGCGTCCGCGATTCTGCAGCACAAAAATGTGGAACCGGACGGCCAGCAGGGCCATCGTGACATGGTCATCCTTCACGCAATCTATGAGTCGGCGAGAAATCTTCGGCCCGTGAACATACACTATTCTCTCGAGGCACGGTCCCATGGCGCGTGATTCCGTTCTGGCCGCTACCCTCGAGGAGCCCGGCCGGTACGAACTCCGGGAGTGTCCTTTTCCTGAACCGGCGCCTGGCTGTGTGCTCGTTCGAATGGAATTCTCTGGCATCTGCAGCACCGACAAACACACGTTCCAGGGATTCACAACGCAATATGGCGACCGGAAGATCCAGTTTCCCATCATTCAGGGCCACGAAAACGTCGGCACCATCGCCGCCATCGGAGGCGACGGCAGATTCCGAGAGTTGAGGGTTCGCCTCTTCAGGTCGGCGACCGTGTCGTCGTTGGAGCCAACGTGTCCTGTGCTGGGCTGTTGCCGCTGGGTGTCAGCCGGAGTCGAGCGAGGGTCTGCTCCCCTGGCTCGTCTTCGTCGCAGCTGCTTAGGTTTCGCTGAAGTCAAAAAACCTCGGTTTGAGGCGAAAGCCTTTCGTCTTGTAGGCGGCATACACGGTGCCTGCCACGAGCCAAACGAGCCCGGCATACTTGGTCCACGCCTGCAGGCTGACCAGCAGAATGAAACAGAATACGAATCCAAAACCGGGCACGAGTGCATCAACAAAAAAATTGCGGTGCCCAACCGCTTTCTTCGAAAACCAGAAGTGTTTCAAAGCCGCCAGGTTGACGCCCATGAACGCCAGCAAAGCTCCAAACGTTACAACCTCCGCCGACCGCTCCCACGGAATCGTCAGCACTGCAATATAGGCGAGTGCACCTACGATCCACACGTTGTAGACGGGATTGCCCTTCTTCGCGTTTAAGTGTCCAAACACCCCCTTTGGCAGCACGTCGTCTCTCCCCATGCTGTAGAGCAAGCGCGATGCTCCTACGTGTCCGGCGAGCCCGCAGGCGACGCTCGAAACCAGAAGCATCACGCCATACGCCGCAAAAAGCATCGGGCCGCTTGCCTGTCGCGCCACATCCATGAACGCAGTTTCGGGATTCTCGAGCGTTGTGTGGTCCGGCCACACGCGTTGGGCCAGGTACACCTGCAGGCCACTGAACAGTCCCGTAAAAACGCATACCAGCACGGAAGCAAGCAGCACGTTGCGTTTCGGGTTCTTTACCTCCTCGGCAAGGATGGAAACGCCGTCGAACCCGATGAACACCAGCGCCGCGAGCGATGTTCCGGCCGCCAGCGCCCGAAGATTAAACGTCGCCGGATTGAAAATGGGCTTCGTCGAAAACAAGCCCCAGAAACCTTCGTGCAACACGACGTAGCGAAACGCTTCGATGAGAAATGCCGCCGTCACGAGCACCATGAAGCCTAGCAGCACTTCGTTCGTCCTGGCCGTGAACTTGATTCCCTGAACCGTCATCAACGTGATCAGTCCGACAGTCACCGCCGCCAAGAGGGCGAATGGGACTCGCGGCAGCATCCGCTGAATGGTCAGCACGGCATACAGCGCATTTTGGACGGGCTGAAACAGGTACTCGAGAAACATAGCCCAGCCGACAATGAATCCGAGGTGGGGGTTCAAGCCCCGGCTGATGTACGTGTACACCGACCCTGAAGAAGGGTAAACGTTGGCCATGCGCCCAAAACTCACGGCCGTGACCGACATCGCCACCATCGCCAGCAGCAGTGTTGTTACCGTGTGGCCATGCGAGAGAACCTGCGCCTCTCCGAATAAGGGAACCGCCGCGATCGGCGATGTCAGGATAATTCCGTAATAAATCAGGTCCCAGAGACTCAGGACGCGCTTCAGATGAGGCTGCAGGGACGCCTCCGTTTGGACTGCCGCCGCCCTGGTTGTCTCCACCCTGGCCTCTTTCGTTGCAATTCCCCGAAGGGGTCCGACTGGATCTTCAGGGGATCTACGTCGTTTGCGAGCCTGTTAGAAAAAGATGCGCTCTTTCTTGCGCGCTTCCTCGTATTTCTTGCGCGCCACCCGCACTGACTCTCTTTCTGAGACCTCCGGAACGGCTACATCCCACCAGGACTCATAACCCGGAACCCTTTCGTCATAAGCCGTCTCCACGACCACGACGCTCGTCCGCGTCTGCTTCCGTCCTTCTTTCAAGGCTTCCGCAAGTTCTTCCCGCGTGCGTGCACGCGTGGCCCAAGCACCTAAACTCGCCGCATTGGCAACGAAATCCACCGGCAAAATCCCCCCATCGTATTTTTCCCCGCAGCGGTACCGGTAGCTCGTGCCCAATCCGTCGTTTCCGCAGCTCCGGCTCAGTCCGCCGATACTCGAGAAGCCATGGTTGTCGAGCAGCACGATGTTCAGCTTGTATCCTTCCTGCAACGACGTAACGATCTCTTGCGCCATCATCAAGTAGGAGCCGTCGCCCACCATCACATATACGTCACGCTGGGGATCGGCCATCTTAACCCCCAACCCCCCGGCTATTTCGTAGCCCATCGAAGAGTATCCGTATTCGAGGTGATAGCCGCCCGGTTTCTTCGTCCTCCAAAGTTTGTGCAGGTCGCCGGGCAAACTCCCCGCCGCGCATACCATCGTGTCGCCCGACTGAACCGTCTGGTTGACCGCGCCGATCACTTCTCCCTGGCTGATCGGCGGTTCTTTCCGCGTGCCGTAAATGCGTTCGACCTCGTTCTCCCACTCCTGGCGGAACTTCGCGATCTTTTCGCGATAGCTGTCTTCCACGCGATAACCTGCCACCGCCTGTTCCAATTCTTCGAGCGTTACACGAGCATCTCCCGTTAGAGGCAGGCCTGCGTGCTTGTAGGCGTCAAACTCCGCGACATTCATATTGATGAATCGCACGTTGGGATTTTGAAATGCCGTCTTCGAGGCAGTGGTGAAATCGCTGTAGCGCGTGCCTATTCCGACAACCAAATCAGCCTCTCGCGCGAGGATGTTTGCCCCGGGCGTTCCGGTCACGCCAACCGCTCCTACTTCCTGCGGATGATCAAACGGCAACGCTCCCTTTCCGGCCTGGGTTTCGCTGACAGGAATACCCGTAGCTTCGGCGAACTTTCCGAGCGCCGCTGAGGCTTCCGAGTAGAGAACTCCTCCCCCAGCCACGATGAGCGGCTTCTTTGCGGCTCGGATCCAGGCCGCGGCTCGTTGCAAAAAACTGTAGTCGCATCGGCTACGCGGAATCACCCAGACGCGCCTCTGAAAGAATTCTTCCGGAAAATCGAATGCCTCCGTCTGCACGTCCTGAGGGAGACTCAGCGTTACCGCGCCGGTATCCACGGGCGAAGTCAGCACGCGCAGCGCTTCCGGCAGTGCTGTCAACAGTTGTTCAGCCCGCTGAATTCTGTCCCAATACCGCGACACGGGCTTGAAGCAGTCGTTCACGGACACATCCTGCGAATTTGGCGACTCCAGCTGCTGGAGCACTGGCGCAACATTTCGCCTGGCGAAAATGTCCCCAGGCAGTAGCAGAACCGGCAATCGGTTAATCGTCGCCATGGCCGCTCCTGTCACCATATTGGTTGCACCGGGACCAATCGAGCTCGTGCAAGCGAGTGTTCGCATCCGGAAACTGGTTTTGGCAAACGCAGCAGCCGTGTGCACCATGGCTTGTTCGTTTCGACAGAGGTAATACTTCAGTTGCGTGTCTTGTTCGAGTGCCTGGCCTATGCCGGCCACGTTCCCGTGACCGAAGATTCCGAAACAGCCCTCAATGAATCGGCTTTCTTTTCCGTCTCGCCCCGAAAACTGGTTTCGTAAATAGGCGACTATCGCTTGTGCCATCGTCAGCCGGCGTTTCATGGAGCTAATTCTCCTTGCGGGAGTCCGTCTCGACTCGCCCTAGCATGCCGCAGATCGCGGAGCTGTTGCCAGCATGCCGAGCTTGCCGCCAGCTAAGCGCTTATCTATCCGCCGTTACCACACCTGTACTCGCTTAACCCTTTGGGACTCTCCGTGGCGCGCGGCAGATTCGCATCGTGCTCTTATTTCACCAGCGGCAGGCGCGGGTCGGTTTCTTTCCACGTGGACTTCAGCCACACATGATTCGGATCTTCCGTTACTGCCAGCGTGCGCGAGGTACCCGCAAGGAAGTTCAGATAATAAACGTTGTAGCCCGGGCCGGCTACGACCGGATGAAAGCCGGATCTTACGAGCACTGCGTCGCCATCCTCCGCGCGTACCGTGAAGTCTTGTGATTTATCCGGCGAGTAAAGCCGCTGCAAGGCGAAGCCCTCTCGCGGGCGGTCGATCCGGTAATAGTAAATCTCATCCAGATCCACTTCCGTTGGCGGGTTGTGTACGTCGTGCTTGTGCGGCGGGAAACTTGACCAGTTCCCGCCCGGCGTGTACACCTCAATGACCACCAGGCGGTCCGCAGGGAACTCCGGTTTCATGACATCGACAATCTGACGCGACGCGTTTCCACCGCCCCGGAGGCTCGACGCGACGTTCTCGGGACGGATCAGACGCGGTTCAAGGTTTGCTGCCGACGGAACCCGGCATTCTGCGATCTCACACACTGTCTCGGCGACAAAGCTGACCCGGTGCCCGTGCGGGAGATATACACAGTACGGGAACCCATCGAATACGTTCTTGCGTTTGCCGATCGCTCGCGCGCCGCCGCCCCAATCGGCGCGGCATTCGCCTCCGAGGATTACAAATGCGGCTTCTTCGCCATTCGTTGTTGAGGCGAACGTTTCACCCGGGCTTAGTCGCCTTGCGGACATGCTCATCCATTCCCACTGCACACTTTCACGCGTAAAGCGTAGCAATTCCCCTGACTGTCCCTCAGGTAATGATCGGGAATGGATAACGAAGGGCCGTGAACTCATGGAGGACTCCTGGCACCTCGGAGCGGTTCCTCGCAACATCAGCAACTTATCCACGCCGCGTCGGCGTCAAAGCGCTTTGTCGTCTGTCGTGAGGAGGTCGTTCACATGCCTGCCAGACAGCTCGAATAGGCAGCTTTCGCCGCCGCGACGCAACTAACCGCCTAGAGTGTATCCCAGGCCGCGTTTCCTTTCAATAAAGTGCCTCGATCGAACGTACGTCGCGCAGCATTGCCTCTGGTGCGGCAAGGTCATAGAATCACCGCGTGTCGGTGCTCCGCGTTATCCACCGCAGGCTCCACCGGTCAGAGGGTTTTCCATCTGGGAATTCGAAAGTTACGGTGGTAAGAGGCGCTTGTCGACAGAGAATGCCGGTGGAGAGAAAAGGGAAACGAGTTCATGGCCATTGTGGCAGGGGTTGATTTCGGAACGCTGACTGTGCGCGTTACGCTCGTCGATTCGAACCAGGGCAGGCTCGGGTCCGGTGTTGCCGAATATGCGCTTCATCGCGTGAAGGAAGATCCCGATTACGCCACCCAGAGCCACGACGAGCATATGGGCGCGCTCGTGGCGGCGATCGAACGCGCACTGGGTGCTGCGAGCCTGGCCGGGAAACAGGTCGCAGCGCTGGCAATTGACACGACCGGTTCGAGCGTCATTCCTGTTGGCGAAAGGTTGGAGCCAATCGGCGAATATTATTTGTGGTGCGATCACCGGTCCTGGCGCGAAGCGGCGCTCATCACCAGAACGGCTAACGAACAAAAGCTTGAGGCCATCGATTGGTGCGGCGGAACGTACTCTTCGGAGTGGGGCTTTTCGAAACTGCTCCATTGGCTCCGTCACAATCCCGAAAAGCGCAGCCGGTTTGTCACCGCGCTCGAGCATTGCGACATGGTAGCGGCCGTACTCTGTGGGATCAGCGAACCCTCGAATGTCCCTCGTTCCATCTGCGCCATGGGCCACAAGTGGCTGTGGAACCGCGATCTCGGTGGATTGCCACCCGAAGAGTTTCTTGTTGCCGTGGATCCGCTTCTCAAGGGCGTGCGCGCCAGACTGGGCGGCCGCTATGAAACCAGCGACAAGATCGCCGGCTCCCTGAACGGGGAATGGGCCGGAAAACTCGGCCTGCGCGCCGGCATTCCCCTTCCCGTGGGGGCTTTCGACGCTCATTGGGACGCTATCGGCGCAGGGGCGCGCACCGGCGATATCGTGAATGTCGTCGGTACATCGACCTGCATCATCGCCATGAGCGACACAAGCGAACGGATCCCGGGTGTCTGCGGCGTCGTACCCGGCTCCGTTCATCCGGCAAAAACCGGTGTGGAAGCGGGACTCTCGGCGACAGGAGATATTTTTGAAGCGATCGCTCGGCGGGCAGGGAAGTCCGTCTCAGAGCTTTCGGATGGACTCGAAAGATTTCGCCCGGGCCAATCCGGCTTGCTGCGGCTCACCTGGGACAATGGCGACCGCACCGTCCTCGTGAATCCGGAGTTGGGCGGGGTGACGTTTGGCTGGAACCTGACGCACTCTGCCCAAGATGAATTGTTCGCAGCGATCGAAGGGACTGCTTTGCACACTCGCGTCATCCTCGAGCGTATGGAAGAACATGGCGTGCCGATCCGCCGCGTAATCAATGCCGGCGGCATTCCTCCAAAGAATGAAGCGCTAAATCGCGCTTATGCCAATGTCCTGAACAAACCCGTGCTCATCCCGCAGGCGGACGTCACGAGTTTAGGCTCGGCAATCTTTGCAGCTCTGGCCGCGGGTGCGTTTTCAAGCGTCGAGGAAGCGCAAGCCGCGCTGTGCCCGAAATATCGCGTGGTCGAACCTGACCAAAAGGCTGCCCAGGTCTACGAGGAACTCTATGGAATATTCCGCGAAATGTATTTTGGGTTCGGGAAGACCGACTCGGCGCCGGTCGCTGCAGGACACGTCCTTTCGAGTCTGCGGCGCATCGCCGCCACAGCCAGGGGCAATATATGAAACTCAAGGACCTTCGAGAAGCGGTACTGGAAGCGAATCTGGAATTAGTCCGGCGTGGCTTGGTGCTTTACACATTCGGAAACGCCAGCGGGATCGACCGTGAACAAGGACTGGTGGTCATCAAGCCGAGCGGCATGAGCTATGAAACCATGAAGCCCGAGGATCTGGTGGTCGTCGATCTGGATGGCAGAACAGTCGAGGGTTTGCTGCGTCCGTCCTCCGATTTACCCACGCACATCATCCTTTATAAGGCGTTCCCGGCAATCGGCGGCGTCGCTCACACACACTCCCGTTGCGCCACAGCGTGGGCCCAGGCGCAGCGGGAAATTCCCTGCTTTGGCACCACTCATGCCGACTATTTTCACGGGCCCGTTCCCGTGACCAAGCCCCTGTCGCCCGCCGAAATCAAGAAGAACTACGAGCAGAACACCGGACTGGCCATTCTTCGATCCATGAAGAAGCACGATCCCCTTCACACCCCGGGAGTGCTCGTGGCCGGACACGCGCCTTTTTGTTGGGGAGGATCACCCTCCGAAGCCGCCCACAATGCCGTCGTGGTGGAAGAAGTTGCTGCGATGGCCTTGCAGACCATCAGGGCGAATCCGAAGGCCCGGCCTATTTCGAAGGTCTTGCACGAAAAACACTTTTTTCGAAAGCACGGGAGCACAGCCTACTACGGCCAGAAATAGGTGCGATACTCGCCTTGGGAGATCCGGTTTTTCTCCTTGCTTCTAGGCGCCCTGAGCCTCGGCCTTCTCGCCTGTTTCCATTTCGCGAATGGTTCGCCGCAGCCATTCGCCGAGCGCAGTCTCCAGTTCTTCCTCCGTGCCGCATTCATAAAAGGAATTGACCGTCTCGCCGCGCGAGGTCAAAAGGATATGACGGCAGGGGTACCGCGCCCCGCGGCGTTCCTCCGGTACCAGATCAATCAGATGGCACTCGGAGCAAGGCCGCAGCTCTTCCGGCTTCTTGAAGTTAATGCAAGTCGGCGAATCCTCGAAAACAAAATTTGGGCGCCAGGGATGCCGCGCACGTGCGCGGTAACCGCCCTGCTCGAGGAAGGCTAGTTCCGCCTTCAGAATCTCCAGAAGTTTTGGGCTCCCGGGCATGTCTAGCGCCGCAACGTATTACTACGCCGGGAGGCGCGCAGCTTCGGTGATGAGGGTCACATTGAAAAGTGATTAGGGTCACGGGAGCCCTTCCTGCCCTCGTGTAGAACGTCACATAGGTGGGTGATCTCCATGCTTTCCGATTGGCGCCGTAATGGCACTCGTTTTCAGTTCGTTACCAGGGTCGATGGCAAGGTACCACGGGACCTCTCCGTCGTACGCACACCCTATGGCCTCGAGATTATTGAGAATTGTCTTGCGTGTCCGCACCGTCAGGAACGGCTCTTCTGCAACCTGTCAGACTCGGCTCTGAAGAGTTTGGCCGGCATTACCTCGTCGGCGGCTTATCCCAAGGGAGCGACTCTGTTTGTCGAAGGACAGCCCGCGCGTGGCGTGTTTATTCTCTGCAGCGGGCGCGTCAAACTTTCCACTTCCTCGGCCGACGGTAAAACACTCATCCTGCGCATTTCAGAGCCGGGTGAAGTCCTCGGGTTGCCCGCAACCGTCACGGGCACAGCTTATGAACTTACCGCGGACGTGATTGAGCCTGGGCAGGCGAACTTCATCGTGCGAAACGATTTCCTCAATTTTCTGAAGGAGAATGGCGAAGCCGCCTTACGCGTGGCTCAACAACTTGGCGAAACCTACCATTCCGCAATTTCGGAAATGCGCACGATCGGCCTGTCGCGCTCCGCCGGAGAGAAGCTGGCGCGGTTTCTGCTCGAATGGGCGTCCAATTATCCCGAAGAAAATGGCCAGGTGCGCATTCGGCTCACTCTGACTCACGAGGAAATCGCGCAGATGATCGGTTCTTCCCGGGAAACCGTCACGCGCCTTCTCGCGGATTTCCGCAAGAAGCAGTTGCTCCAGGTGATGGGCTCAACCCTGGTCATTAAGAACAAGTCGGCTCTCGAGTCCATCGTTAACGGCTGAACGCAACGGGGCCGAAACTGACCGGCCGGTCGTATCCGGTCATCTCGAGATAACCAACGCCTTTCAACGCCGCGTCCCTACCATGTCCCTCGAGGGTGATCGCGCCCTCCCAGTACGTAGGAACCAGTTTCGAATCACCGGTGAGTTCCTGAGACTTCAAGCCGGTCTTCGCGTTCAACTGAATCCCGAGTTCCGGTATCGCAATCGTCCAGCGCACAGGATACTTTGCAGAACTCGCCGGGCTCGTCCAACTGTCAGCCTGCGGCAAAAGAGAGAAATCGCTCAAGCGCAGATGGCGCGACTTTCCTCGGGGATCAATATAAGTACCCGAGGAGTAAGGGTCCGCGGTGCCGTCCTTCCGGCGCAGGCGGTAGAGCATCAACTCGCTGTTGTCGTCTAACTGCACGCTCACCCAGTCCCACCCGGCTTGATTAGCGGCTAATTGATGCGTAAAGAATTCATGGTCCATCCACGCTAGCCCGGAGACGCGAACGGTTTTGCCATCCACAGTGATGTTTCCTTCGGTGCTGAGCCGGGTGAATGAAACGTAGTGCGAGGCGTGGCCCGGGCCCGCGGCCTTTTGGCTCACGCCGTTTTCGCCGTGAATGACCGGCGGCTTTTGCGGGTGCAGAACGAGGGAAATCGAGAACTGCTCGTCGAGTGCGTGCAACTCCTGGTCCTCGCCTTGCCACTGCAAGTACCAATTGCCATTCCAAATGCGCTGGCGCTCTCTGTCAATTCCGGCAATCCCGGGGCCCGCGCGGTTTGCGCGCTCCACGTGGTAAAACTTTCCCCCGTCCAGATCGCTTAAGGCGAAATGCGCCAGGTAAATGTCGCGGACATCCCATGCCGAAGTCTTTGAGGTGTCGCGGCTCACGCCCTGCCGGAAAAATGTCAGCTCAAATCCGAAGTGGTGTCCCTCGGCGCTTGTGATGTTCCCCGTGTAATACCACCACTCGGTCTGATAATCGGGATGATCGAAGTAATCGCGCGGAAACTGGTAGTGATAGCCAGGCAGCGCGGTCTTGAATTCACCGAAGCCCGTTCCTAGCCACGCAATCGTCAGCAAACAAGCCATAACCCTACTCTTCATGCACAACCTCGAGGGGGTTCAGTCGCACCGCAACCCGTGCGGGGTAGAAGCCCGCGACCACGGTCGCCAGATAAACGACGGCGAGGGCACCCAGCAAAACCGCAACCGGCCAGTGAAAGCGAATCGTCCAGCCGAACGATTGCTTGTTGATCACGAACACCAGAATCAGCGACAGGAAGTACCCGAGAACAAAACCCACAAGATTTGCCAGGAGCCCCAACAACCCTGCTTCCGCCAAAATCAACTTCCGCATTTGGCCTCCTGAGGCCCCGAGAAACCGCAGCAAGCCAAGCTCACGGCGGCGATCGATCACCAACGCCAGGAGAGCTCCGGCCATTCCTATCACGGCGACGAGCACCGCCACGGCTTCGAGAGCATAGGTGATCGCAAATGTCCTGTCGAAAATCCGAATAGCCTCGGCGCGCAGGTCGCGATCCGAAAAAATCAGGATAGGACGGCCTCGAGTGGCCTCCCGGACCCTCTCCCGCACTTCATCGACCGGCGATCCCGGCGCAACAAATATCGCAAGATTGGATGGCGCTGGATCAGGCAGAAACCTGAGGAGCATGTCGCGATCCATCACGATATACCCGCGCTCACTCGCGTAGTCGTAAGAAACGTCGATGATTTTCAGCCTTACCTGCGACTCCCCCACTGGCAGCGTCAGCCAATCGCCCGCCTTCACGTGGTGTTTGTAGCTGAACGGCTCGCTGATGATCGCGTTGTAGTGCCCGCGCAGTTTCGGGAGGACCTCCTCCGCGGGTCGCCCCGACAGAAAGTCGGAGCCGCGTCGCGAATCCGGAGCCCGGAGATCAACCGAAGCGAGCGTCGCGGGCATCCCTTCGAAACTGATCTCGTACGCCCTCAGGCGGTCGACCGCAGCGACTCCCGGCAGATTCGCAATCTTTTCCACCAGTTCAGGCGAAATTGTCGGATGGCGATCGGGAGCCGGATCGCCTGCCGGCCGCAGGTAGAGATCGGCTGGCAGTTCGGCGTCCATCCACTTCACGACCGTCTGGCGAAAACTCCCGACCATGATTCCGACGGACGTCATCATGGCCACGGCGGTGGAAAGCGCGCCAACCAGCACCGAAGTGCGTCCCAACGAAGCCACCAGGCTGCGCGTGGCAAGCAGTGTTTCCACGCCAAACATCCTTCCGAGCATGTTCGAAGTCCACCGGAAGAGAAACGCCACCAGTGCGGGGACGGCATAAGCCGAGGCTGCAACGAGCAAAAGCGCGGCAAGGTAGCCAAAGACCGGCTTGCCCCCGACAGCAGGCGCACCGGCGGCCGCGACAGCGATGAGCGCGAGCGCCAGCGCCACCAGCAAATCTCGTGTTTTTTTCACTCGCGCCGCGAATTCCCGCCGGCCACGCGACATGGCTTCGACGGGCGACACGAGCATAGCTTCGCGCGCGGGCGACAGCGCGGAAACGATCGCGACTCCCATCCCAACAATGAGCGCCAACGCGAAAGCACCGGCTGTCAAGACGATCGGTCCCGGGCGGCTGCTGACGTACAGCGATTTTACGGTCGAAGACATCAGCTTCACCGCTCCCACTGCCATCGCGTTCCCTAGCGGCAGACCCAGCAGCGAGCCCGCCAGGCCTATGCAAGCGGCTTCGCCAAGGAATGCCGAGAGCATTCCGAAGCGGCTCGCTCCCAACGCCCGCACAATCCCAATTTCGGCGCGCCGCCGCACCACGGACACGGAAATTGTGTTGTAGATCAGAAAGGCTCCGACAACCAGCGCAATGTAACTCAGCAAACGCAGGTTCCAGCGAAAGGCCGCCAGCATCTTGCGATTTTCGGTTGTGGCGGTCCCCTGAGGACGGACCGTCGCTCCCGGCGGCAGCAGCCCCTGAATGCGTGTCACCCATTCTGCGGGATCCGCATTTGGCGGCAGCCTGAGCAGCACGCGATCGACGCGTCCAAAGCGATGCAACATCCGCTGAGCCGCGGCAATGTCCATTACGATCGCGGAGTCGTTGCCGCTTCGATCGGCATACACGCCCCGAACGGTGCACGAAAAGCTCTGGTCGTTGATCAAAAGCTGGATCTTCTCGCCCGGCCTTTTATGCAGATTGCTCCCGACCCAGATGCTCGAGCTGTCCTCGAGCTCCTCAAGGGAGCCGCCCTTTGATTCGTTGGCGGGCGCAGCGGAGCTTTCCGCGTCCACTTGCTTCGAATAGCGCGAGGCCTCAGCGATCAAGTCCATCCCGATGAGCGGAAGTGTCTGCTTCGACTCGCTTACAATCGCGTAGTCTTCCATTCGAGGCGACAGGCGAAGAAGATAGGGCTCGGTCGCAAGAGTCGCGACCACCGACTCCGGTACTCCACCTGTCGCGACGATCTCGAGGTCGTTGTCCCCCGCCAGCGTCTCCATCGACGAATGAAAAGAGCCTGCGGCGGCATCGCCCGCAAGGTCAATGGCCAGCACGACAGCTACACCCAGCGCTACCGCAAGCACGGTCAAGCCCAGCCGGGCCGGCTCGCGGAGGAGTGGCCGGAACATCAACCGGTAAAGGAGTCGTAGGTAAGCCATCTCAGCGCCGCGTGACCTCCTCGATGTGGCCGTCGCGTAAGCGCACGACGATGTCGCACAGGTTCGCCGCTTCCTGGCTATGCGTGGCCATAACCGCCGCCGTACCCTTTTCACGAGTGAGGCGCTGCAGGAATTCGAGAATCACACCGCCGGTCATCGTGTCCAGATTTCCCGTTGGCTCGTCTGCCAAAAGGATCTTTGGCGAATGCACGAGCGCCCGCGCAATCGCCACACGTTGCATCTCTCCGCCGGACAGTTGATGCGGAAAACGCTCGCCGAGCCCGTCCAGTTCAACCCATTTTAGGGATTCGATCGCCGCCTGCCGTGCGTTTGGCTCTCTTGCGAGCAGCAGCGGTAATTCGATGTTTTCAACGGCGGTCAGTGTGTGGAGAAGCTGAAACGACTGGAAGACAAACCCGACTTTCTTGCGACGCAAGCGCGTCTGCTCGGAATCGCTCAGGTTCGTTGTGCAAACGCCGTCGACGGTCACCGACCCGCTTGTTGGAAAGTCCATAGCTCCGGCCAGGTTCAAAAGTGTGGATTTCCCGCACCCGCTGCGCCCGACCACGGCAACGAACTCGCCCGCCGCCACTTCCAGTGTGACGCCACCGAGCGCGAGGACTCGCTGGCCATCGGTCCAATACTCCTTGCGCACGTCCTCGAGAGACAAGATCGGCATGAGAGCAAAGTCTGTGTTTCAAGTCCATTTCAAACATACCTGAATACTGCTTCGAACCTCTAACCGGTTGCGGGCGGGGACATCCGAACTATTGAAGAACGAAGATCGACAGGCTTTCGGGCGGCAGGTGAAGACGCAGTTCCTGGCCGGCCAGTTCCGCTTGCCCAGTGCCGAAAAGAGCCAGGATTCCGGCTGCTTGTTTGCCCGGAGTATCGCGAAGCTCAATCGTAATTTCCCGAGCGCTTTTCCCGTTGTGAAAAGCCACCACGAGCTTTTCCTCGTCTGATTCCCGCAGGAACACATAAGAAGAGTCATCCGATCCGAGGTGCCAGAGCTTTCCCCCGCGCAAAGCATCATGCTCGTGCCTCAGGTTGAGCAGCGCCTGCACGTACTCAAAAATGGCCTCTTGTTCACTTGTGCGGCCCCCGCGCGTAAAGGCGTTGTTTGCGTCTTCGACCCAGCCGCCGGGAAAGTCGTGGCGATTGTCCGGGTCTCCCCCTCCTGTCATGCCGATTTCATCGCCGTAATAAAGCTGTGGTACTCCGCGCAGTGTCAGGGTCAGTCCGTAGGCAAGCTTCAGCTTGGCCGGCGTTACGCCGGCAACCCCTGCGAATCGCGGCACGTCGTGGTTCCCGAAAAATGGCACCAGAAATTCCGGGTGCGGATAGAGCGAATCTTGCCGCAGGATATTGGCCACGTGTGAGGCCGGAGCATCTCCGAGAAGCACATCCCTCAGCGCGAAATACATGGGGTAGTCGAAAACGGTGGTCAATTGAGTGTCAATGCCGTCCCAACCCCTCCTGCCGCCAACGAAGAAGGAGGTCACCGTGGGATCCGGATGAAATACTTCGCCGATCGTCGAGAGTCTTGGATAAATCCTTCGCAGTTCCGCATGCCACTCGGCCCAGAAGGTTCTCGGTATATAGGGAAAGGTGTCCAGCCGGTAGCCGTCCAATCCGGAAACCTCTGCCCACCAGATGCTGTTCTGCATCAGGTACCGCGCCACCAGCGGATCCTCCGTGTCCATGTCGGGAAGTACGCCGAAAAACCAGCCGTCGGTCAGGTTTTTCCTCATCAGAGGGGGCGTGTGTGGATCCACCAGCAGCTCGAATGGATCGTGGACTTGCTCTTTGCTCTGCGCCAGGCCGTAGAAGTTCTCCTTCCAGGGAGAACCGGAATCTAAATGATGCTCGAGAGTGCCGTGAAACCACTCCGGTGTCGGTGCGTTTTTCACCCACGGATTCAACGGCCCAACATGGTTCGGAACCGCATCAAAAAACACCTTCATGTGCTGTTGGTGCGCTGCTTCCACAAGTTCCTGATAATCCCGCAGGGTCCCAAGATGAGGATCAACCGCGTAGAGGTCCACCGCGCCATAACCGTGGTAATCCTGCGGGGCGCCATTCTTCGCGATGGGCGTGAGCCAGATTGTCGTTACGCCAAGTTCTTTCAAGTAGGGCAGGTGAGCCTTGATTCCACGCAAATCGCCGCCATGATAGGCGCGCGGATTCGCGCGGTCGTGCGACCCCGTGAACTCGCTCGGCTCGTCGTTGGTTGGATCCCCGTTGGCGAAGCGGTCCGGCATGATCAAATAGATCACGTCGTCCAGCGAGAGCCCCTGATTCCGCCCGAGCACCTGCTTCCTCGCCGCAATCGGCAATTCGAAGGAAGCCTCGCCATGTGTTGTCAGGATTCTGCACACGGCTGTACCCGACTTCAGCCCGGGCACGAATTTCAACCACACAAACAGGTAGCTTCCGCCGGATGAAGATTGCGTCCGGCTCACGACCACCTCTGGCAAATTGCAGCTTGCGTGCGTTGCCTCGAGATTTTTTCCGGAAAGCAGCAAAAGCAGTTCCGGAGTGAGGCCGACCCACCAGTTCGGCGGTTCTACCTTGCTCACCACCGGCGCGTTTGGATTGCCTTTCTCCTGCGCGCCAGCCAGGGTACTCGCTAGAAAAAGCAACAGCAACGCGACCGCAAAGGCCAGGAAATGCCTGAGCCGGTGCATGTGGTTTTTCGGCAAGTCCCTACCTTGACCTGATCTTTTCCGCCGTATCAGAAACACCCTGGAAAACAGGCCCAGAGAAGCCACTTCAGTTCTCGCGAAATTCCAACACACCGAAAGCAGAGGGCACATGGAAATTGGGTTTTGGCGTGCGGGTTGGACTCCAGGCCGAATAAAATCGCGGCTCCTTTTCCCCTTCGATGCGAAAGAAATTCGCCCGCCAGGGCCTTTTCGGATCAAAGTTGCCGGTCAGTGATTTCATGGGTATCCCGAGCTCCGCCGTCCAGGTCTTTGCCTTTTCATCCTTCACGACTCTCCGGCCGAGGCCGCTGTGCAGTTCTTCAATTTTTCCGTGGCTCACCGCCAGATCGATCCAATAGCCATTCGGGCTGACTTCAAATTCCAGGTACTTGAAAGGATCGGTCGAATCCGGCTGCAGAAACGTTTCCGCTACATCGCGGTCCCACAATTCGTAACGCCAGCCGTCCGCGCGCGCATCCGGGAAGACCGTAATGTTCCGATAAGCGCAACGGAAGCGGATAAACAATGTTTCCGCCGTCCACAGCAGGCGAACTTCCGTGGCTCGCTGAGGATCCGGATTTTCGCCCGTCCAATCCCGCTCGTAGCGGATCGCGCGGGCCTTCTCCCAGGCCGCGCCCGGAGGGAAACCCTCACTGTCAGTCCGCTCGCCGAGAAGAACCGCGATCGCCGTTCGATTCGCCTCCTGGTTCTCGCTTGTCGTGGGCTGCATGGTGCCCCTAGTGTAATTCAGGCTCGACGCATAGCTCACAAAAAGAGAAGCGGGTGCCAGCAAAAACGCAGCTACAGTCGCCGATTTTCGATTCATGGCGAACATCATAGCGCATTGCCCTGAGGCTGGCTGCCGGGACAGCAGACTGTTTGCGCACCAGGTTGTGATCCGGCTGCATTGGGCGTTTCGGCGCGTGTTAGCATCGCCTTGAGGCCAGAGGCTCGCTGTTGACGAAGGAGAATCCCGCCGTGGGGAACAGATCTTCCGTTGTGGGAAACAGATCTTCCGTTGAAGTCCGCACAGAACCAAGACGCCGAGACCCGAGCGAATTTCAATTCGTCAAACAGCGCATCGAATCGGGCGTCGCCCGCATGACCCTCAGCCGTCCCGACCATAATCTGCTCAACGAACCTATGCTTCGCGAATTGGCTGACGGCATTTCCTTTGTGGCTGAACGCGAAGACATAAAGCTCATCGTTCTCGATTCCGCCGGCAAGGTCTTTTGTGGTGGCATTGATGTCGGCGAGTACACCTCAGAGCGAGTTTTCCAGATGATCGATGCCTTTCATTCCGTCTTTTCCGGCATCCTCGAGACCTCCAAGCCCGTCATGTGCGTCGTCAACGGCCCGGCGATCGGAGGCGGCGCCGAATTGGCCGCTTTCGGCGATCTTGTCGTCGCCACGCCGAGGGCGCGTTTTGCCCAGCCGGAAATTACCATCGGCATGTTTCCTCCGCTCGCGTCCACGATCTTGCCGTTCCTCGTCGGCCCAAAAGTCGCCCTGGAACTCGTGCTCCTTGGCGAGCCGATTACGGCCGAACGTGCTCTGGAACTCGGCATCGTCAATCGGCTGGTCCCGGAAGCGGAATTGCAAAGCACCGTCAATAACCTCATCGCACGGGTCACTGCGCACTCCGGACCCGTATTGACCATGGCCAAGAAAGCCATCCTCGGTGGCATGGGGCTCTCCCTCCGCGATGGCCTGAAGAACTCGATGAATATTTTTCTCAACGAGCTTTATCGGCTGGAGGATTCTCAGGAAGGCTTGCGGGCCCTGGTCGAAAAGCGCAAACCAAACTGGAAAAATCGCTGATTTCCCGTTGCGAAAGCTTGGTCGCTTCATTGACACCCTGCCGGACGCACCTTACACTGCATAGCCGTCAGCCAGGCTGCCCTCCCGAGCTGCAGCGGACGCTTGTTCTTCGCGAGAAAGAACCAGTCCGACCCTGCCCCGGCATCTTGCGGGGTTTTTTTGTGGTGTGAATTTTGCCGAACTCTCGTCGACGTAGGCTTGTGCTGGTATCGTCTTCCATCTCTGCGGCACGCGCCGCCGCCCTCTTTCTGGTGTGCCTGTCTTCCCTACGGGCGCAGGCGAGTTCTCCCGCCACACCGCCTCAGCCCGTGACTCGCGAGGTCGTTGACGAGGTTGGCCGCAGGGTTCGGATACCCGTCACCATTTCCAGAATCGTCTCCTTGGCACCCAGTCTCACCGAAACGCTCTACACCCTTGGAGTGCAGGACCGGCTTGTCGGTGATACGGTCTACTGCGACTATCCTCCCGACGCCCAGAAAAAGGTCAAAGTCGGCGGCGCCATCGACCCCAACCTCGAACAGATTGCCGCTCTCCATCCCGACCTTGTTCTTCTCACCAAGACCCTTAACCGGCTCGATACCGTGCGGGCTCTGGACCGTCTGGGCATCCCAAGCTATGCCACCGATCCTCACACCGTCGACCAGATCATTTCCTCCACGCAGAAGCTGGCAACGGTTTTGAATGTTCCGGACGCCGGCAAATCCGTTGCGGATGACATGCAGCGCCAACTTGCGGTTCTCAACGAGAAACTTGGCCCGCTGCCTCCCAAACGTGTTTTGTTTATCGTTTGGACCGAGCCGCTGATCTCCGTCGGCAAGAATACTTTCATCGCCGACGCTCTTCGAAAGGCTGGTGCTACCTCCATCGTCGATTCAGGCCAGGACTGGCCGCAGGTGAGCCTCGAAGAGGTGGTTCATCTGCAGCCCGATTACCTCGTCTTCGCCTCTTCGCATTCGGGCGCGGCCGACAACGATTTCGAAGCGCTGGCGAATCGCGCTGGGTGGCGAATTCTGGACGCGGTGCGCGATCGCCGCTATGCCGTCATCAGCGACGCGGTGAACCGGCCGGCGCCGCGCATTGTCTCCGCGATCGAAGATCTCGCCCGACAGCTTCATCCGGACGCGTTCCCGCCAGCACTACCTCGAGAGAGAAGGCCCGCTGGCTCGACGGAACCGCTCCATCCAGAGCAAAATCCAGTTACGATGCGCTCCATGCGTTTGCCCGGCTCGACGGAGTTTTCATGCGCCCGCTGACGCTCGGACGCCTGCTGTTGCGCTGCAGCTTTCTCGCCGTCATTCTCTTCGTCGTCGTTGTGATCGCGCTCAAGCTTGGCGCCGTCCAGGTTTCCCTCTACGGTCTCGGCCGCGATCTCATCCGCGTCCTGCTGGGCCAAAGCAGCGCCATTTCCTCCGATTACGGAATGATCGTCGTGGATATCCGGCTGCCGCGCATTCTTCTGGCAATCGTGGTGGGTGCCTCGCTGTCGGTTGCAGGAGCCGGCTTCCAGGCTCTTTTGCGCAACCCCCTTGCCGACCCATACGTTCTTGGCGTTTCGTCCGGCGCCGCCGTCGGCTCCATTCTCGCCCTCATGCTAGAGAATCAGCTGGCTCTCTCTCCCGAATTCGCTGGTCTGATCACTCCCCTCGGCGCCTTTCTCGGCGCCGCGATCACCATCAGCGGGGTCTACTTGCTCGGCCGCCGCGAGGGCCAGATGGACAGCAACACGCTCCTCCTCGGTGGCGTTATCACCATGTCTTTCCTCCAGGCGATCATCACCTTCCTGATGTCTACGCTGGCCGGCGGCAATTTGCGCGGTGCTTCCTTCTGGTTGATGGGCAGCCTCTCAACGCTTCCTCCGAAGAGCCTTTTGTATCTTGTCGGGATTGGTTTCGTGGTCGCTGCCGGCGCTATCTATACGACCGCCTCCGATCTCAATTTGCTGTTGGCGGGCGAGCGAGAAGCCATGCATCTCGGTGTGGACGTTCCGCGGGTGCGCATCGTCGTCTACGTGGCAGCTTCCATTCTTACAGCGTTTGCTGTGTCCGTGAGCGGCTCCATCGGCTATGTCGGGCTGCTGGTTCCTCATGCCATGCGGCTCCTGTTTGGTTCCGACCACCGCATGCTGCTGCCCACTTCCGCCTTCGGCGGCGCCATCGCGGTTGTAATTGCCGATACGATCGCCCGCACTGTCGTCGCTCCCTCCGAAATTTCCGTGGGTGCCGTAACCGCTCTTGTTGGAGCGCCCTTTTTCATCTATCTGCTTCGTCGGAGGCTTTCATGAGTTCGCCTCTTCGAACACCGATGCCATCGTCGGATCAAACCCACCCGAACCCTCAAGTCCGCCTCAGCGTCGAGCAGGCCAGTTATGTCTACGCTCCCAATCCGTCGCAAGCGCCTCTATTCACTCTTGAGGCGCTCAGTTTTCATGCCAAACCCGGTGAGATCGTAGCGATTCTCGGGCCCAACGCCAGCGGAAAGTCCACGCTGCTGAAACTGATCTCCGGCGCCCTTGAACCGCTCTCCGGCCGCGTTTTCTTGAACGGGTTCGCCACTCACTCTCTTCCGCCCAAAATCCGGGCGCAGCGCATCGCGCTGGTGCAGCAGGAAAGCCGACTGCTATTTCCCTCGCGTGCCTGGGAATTTGTTTTGCAGGGCCGTCACGCCTACGGCCGCCGCCTGCACTTCGAATCTGAAGAAGACATCAACATCGCCAAAAATGCGCTCGCCCAGGTTGGCGCGTCGCATCTGAGTGACCGCTGGATGGACCAAATCTCCGGTGGCGAAAAACAGCGCGTCATTCTTGCACGGGCTCTCGCCCAGCAGCCCTTACTCTTGCTGCTCGATGAGCCGACTCTCCATCTCGACATTGGCGCACAGGTCGATTTGCTCGATTCCCTGCGCCACCTGGCGGCGGTCAATCGCTACACCGTGATTGTCGTAACCCACGAACTCAATCTGGTCGGCGAATACGCCGACCGGGTCGTGCTCCTGCAAAAAGGGAAGTGTCTGCGCGTCGGTTCGCCCGCAAGCGTTTACCAGAGAGAACTGCTCGAGCAGGTCTTTCAAGCGCCGCTGACCGTGGAAATGACGGTTGCGGGCCGGCCGCGCGTGACCTTGTTGGGAAAAACCTAGAACGTCTTCTTGTTCACCTGAACCCGGCGGCTCTGCGTCGCCGAACCTAGCAACCCACAGCGGGCTCCGCCCCTCCCATTCACCGCAGACTTCGTGATCGGGAAGACGGTGTGAAGCCGTCGCCGCCGCGCGACTGTAAGGCGGATATTTCGCTCGCATGCCACTGCGGCAGTGCCTGCCGTGGGAAGGCTGCGCGCCCGCTGCCACGATTTCTCCCGTGGCCGCCAAAATCCCCGCCAAGCCAGGAGACCGGCGAAGTCTGCAGCCCGCGCAATCCCCGTTGCGCTGGACAACCTTGCACTCCCGCGCGTGAGGGAGCGGAGGAACCATGAAAACCATTCAAGCAGTTTTTCGCTGGGTTTTGTTTTTGACCTTTGCTACCGCTTTGCCTATTTTCCCACAATCGCATGCGGAAGACGCGCATGTCACCGGCACCATCACCGACACCAGCGGCGGCGGCGTTGGCGGCGTTCGCGTGACTGCCCAGCAGGAAGGTGTCAGCGATGCTCAACTCTGGACGGCTACTTCCGCGACCGATGGCACCTACAACCTGTCGCTGCCCCCGGGGCGATATCGTGTTCATTTTTCACGCGACCCATTTTCCCCACGCGACTTTACGCTGCAGCTGGCTTCCGGCGAATCCCGCTCTCTTCCGTTTCGTCTTGACCTCGAACCCCTCTCCGCTAACGTGGTCGTGACCGCTCAGGCACTGCCGATTTCCCAGCAGCAAACCACCGCGCCTACCGACGTCGTAACTCGCGAGGACATCGACAATCGCGAATCCGTGGAGCTGCCCGATCTCCTGCAGTTTTCGCCCGGAGTGATATTCGGCCGCACTGGCGCAAACGGCGGCTCCGCTTCTCTCTTCCTCGACGGGGGCAACTCAAACTTCACCAAGGTGCTCGTTGACGGCTCCACAATCAATCCGCCCGGCGGCGCCGTCGATTTCTCCATTCTGACCACCGATAATCTCGATAAAGTCGAAATCGTTCATGGCGCCGAATCAGCGATCTACGGAACCGACGCCGTTTCAGGTGTCGTCCAGCTCTTCACCCATCGAGGCTCTACGCGAGTCCCTGCTTTCAGCGCCTTCGCCGAGGGTGGCAGCTTCTCGAGCGGGCGCGGTGGAGTCGACCTTAGCGGGCTGCTCGGCCGCTTCGATTACTCTGCGTCGGCGTCGTATCTGGATTTCGGCGGGCAAGTCCCCAACAATGACATCACGAACCGCACACTGTCTGGAAATTTCGGCTACGCCTTCAGCGACTCAAACCAGCTCCACCTCTCTTTGCGCAACAATACAAGTGACGGCGGAATCCCCGGGCAAACCGTCTTCGAACCACCGAGTCTGTATCAGAGGATCAAGCAACAGCTCTTTAGCGCCAATCTGCGCTGGGACTTCTCGACCGGCACGCACTGGCATTATGAGCTCATGGGCGCGGAAATGTACACGCACCAGCACAGCTTTAACCCTCAGCAGAGCTTCTACGCAACGGACCCAAACGTTGGTTGTCCGCAAGCGAACCAGAATGCGGTGGCCACCGCCGAGTTCTGCGATTTCGTCTATGACGACATCTTCAATTACAACCGCGCAAGCGTCACGGCTCAGGCCAGCTACGTCCTCCCGAAATTTGGCGCAACCGCCGGCTATCAATACGAGGTCGAGAACGGCTCGCTTTCTTACCTCGAGCAGCCTCACATCCGTCGCAACAATCAGGGCGGCTACCTGGACTTCCGCTATATGCCTCACCCTCGCGCTTCGCTTGACTTCGGCGGACGCGCCGAGGCCAATGCCAGTTTCGGCACACGCGTCGTCCCGCGCGCAGGAGCCTCCCTCGTCTTGCGTTACGGGCGCGGCTTCTGGGGCGATACGCTCTACCGGATTTTTTACGGGCAGGGAATTAAAGAGCCTCGTTTCGATCAATCCTACGGGACCGATCCCTGCGATCCCGGGAATCCTTCCCTGAAGCCCGAATCGAGCAAAACCTGGAGCACCGGCATCGATCAGAAGCTTGCACACGACCGCATCAGGCTCTCGGCCGACTACTACTCGAACCGCTTCTACGAGATCGTCAGCTTCACGTTTTGCGCTCCAGGAGGACCTTGCCCGGTCACGCCGCCGCTCAATTGCCCGTTCGGCTACGGGACCTACTTCAATACCGACCTCGCCCGCGCTCGCGGTACGCACATCTCCGCCGAAGCACGCGCCACGAAATGGCTCTTCATCAGCGGCAACTACACCTACGACGATAGCCTGGTCATAAAGTCGCCCAACGCATTCGATCCGGCTCTCATTCCGGGAAATCGCCTGATTCGCCGCCCGCCCAATTCGGGCTCCATCACGTTCACCGGTGCCTACCGGCAATTCACCGCTACCTTCGCCGGCTATTTCGTCGGTCAAACCACCGACAGCGATTTTCTGGGCCTTGGCTACACCCGCAATCCCGGCTACGCCCGTTTTGACCTCTCCGCCAGCTATGTCTTCTATCGCGGATTTTCGGTCTATGCGAAGGCTACGAACCTTTTTGACAAAAGCTACCAACTGGCTCTGGGCTATCCAGCTCTCGGACGCGATGCCCGGATTGGTCTGCGCTATCAGTTTGCCGGACGCGACTGAGTATGCGCACGCCTCTTGTATTCGTCTGGAGCGGAGGGAAGGACAGTGCAATGGCTTTGCACTCTTTGCTGCAGGATCCTCAATTTGAAGTTGCCGCTCTTCTAACCACTGTCACGGAGGGTTTCGAGCGCATCAGCATGCATGGTGTGCGCCGGGAACTGCTACGCTTGCAGGCGGACTCCATCGGTTTGCCTTTGACGGAAGTCCGCATACCGCCCGAGTGCCCCAATTCTCTTTACGAATCCCGGATGGCGGAGGCTTCCCTCCGCTTCCGCGACCGTGGAATCCACCATTTTGCTTTCGGCGATATTTTCCTGCGCGACTTGCGCGCTTATCGCGAAAAAAACCTCGCTCAACTGGATATGCTCGCGCTTTTTCCTATCTGGGACATCGACACCCGCCAACTCGCCGCGCGCTTCATCGACCACGGCTTTCGCGCCGTCACCGTCTGCATTGATCCCAATAAACTCGACGCGTCGTTCGCCGGGCGCCAACTGGACGCCTCGTTCTTCCGGGATTTGCCTCCGGGCATTGACCCGTGCGGCGAAAATGGTGAGTTCCACACCTTCGTCTTTGATGGACCCATTTTCCGCTCACCCATCCTTGTTCGCACGGGCCAGGTTGAGGAGCGCGACTCGTTTGTCTTTTGCGATTTGATTCCGATTGTGGAAGGAGATCAGAAGTGTTCACCGGAATAACAACGAATCACCAAGCCCAAATGCTGCGCGCGGTGATCATTATCTGCTTCATCGTATTTGCGGCTGTCGCCCGCGTTCTCCCTCATCCCTGGAATTTCACCCCGGTCGGAGCCATGGCCCTGTTCAGCGGCGCAAAGTTTGGGCGGACCTCGAAAGCCTTCCTTCTTCCTCTATCCGCGCTGCTTCTGGGCGATTTGTTCGTCGGCCTCTACCGGATCATGCCAATTGTCTATTAGCTTTTGCCTGAGCGTCGTAATCGGCATCTTTTTCCGCAACTGCCAATCGCTTGGCCCTCTCTCGGTCGCCACTCTCTTGGGTGCCACGCAATTTTTCCTCGTTACCAACTGGGCCATGTGGGCCTTTGGAACGACCTACCCGAAGTCCCTCCAGGGCCTTCTAAGATGCTACAAGGCCGGAATACCCTATTTCGGCAATACCCTTGCCGGCGACGCCTTCTACGCCTTCCTTCTGTTCGGAGGTTTCGCACTGATTGAACGAATGGTTCCGGCCTTTCGTTCTGCGGGAACGGTTGCCTCCAGGTAATTGCGGCTCTTAATCCGGCCGAACACCCTCTCTGCTATACTTTTTCTTTAACCAATGACCAAATTCGTTACTGAATCCGCTATCTCTCCGGAACTGCTGGCCAAGTATGAGCCGGTCATCGGCCTGGAAGTCCACGCGCAACTGCTGACCAGGAGTAAAATCTTCTGCGGCTGCTCGACGCGCTTTGGCGATCCTCCGAATTCCAATGTTTGCCCGGTGTGTCTCGGCTTGCCCGGCACGCTGCCGGTTTTGAACCAACGCGCCGTCGAAATGGGTATGCGCGCTGCTCTCGCCTTGAACTGCACCGTTCACGAGCATTCGCGTTTCGCTCGAAAAAACTATTTCTACCCCGATCTGCCGAAGGGCTACCAGATCTCCCAATACGAACTTCCCCTTGCCACCGGTGGCTGGGTGGAAATCGAGTATGACGGCAAAGCCAAGCGCGTCGGAATCACGCGCCTTCACCTCGAAGAAGACGCCGGCAAGTCGCTCCACGACGGCTTCCCGCACTCCGACGAAAAAACGTACGTGGATTTCAACCGTTGTGGAACGCCTCTAAGCGAAATTGTCTCCGAGCCCGACATGCGTTCGCCCGACGAGGCGTACGCTTATCTGACCACGCTGCGCCAAATCCTGCTCTACACCGGTGTCAGCGACTGCAACATGGAAGAAGGCTCGCTCCGCTGCGACGCGAACGTAAGCGTTCGCCTGCGGGGCTCCAAGGAGTTCGGCACCAAGGTCGAAGTGAAGAATCTCAATTCCTTCCGCTACCTCGCGAGGGCCCTGGAGTTTGAGATTGAGCGGCACATCGGCATTCTCGAATCTGGCGGCCGCATCCCTCAGGAAACGCGCCTCTGGAACCAGCACGCTGGCCACACGGACTCCATGCGTTCGAAAGAGAAGGCTCACGACTACCGCTACTTTCCGGAGCCCGACCTTCTGCCGGTACACGTCAGCGATGCATGGCGCGAAAACGTGCGCTCTTCGCTGCCCGAATTGCCCGGAGCCAGGCGCGCCCGTTTTGTCTCCGCCTTCGGCGTGACTCCCTACGATGCGGAAGTCTTGACGGACACGCAAGCTCTCGCCGACTATTTCGAGTCGGTCGTCAAAGCCGGAGCTCCAGGCAAGGCTGCCGCCAATTGGATGCAGACCGAACTGCTTCGCCGCCTGAATGACTCCGGCAAGCAAATTAGCGCGAGTCCGCTGTCACCGGCCGCCCTCGCCGGACTCGTCACGCTGGTCGAATCGGAAAAAATCACGGCGGCGGTCGGCAAGAAAGTATTTGCTACGATGTTCGAAACCGGCCGCCCTGCCCAGGAAATTATTGCGGCGGAAGGCCTTGGCGCTCAGGTCCGCGACGATGCCATCGAACAGGCTGCGCGTGAAGTCATTGCCAAGAACCCCGAAAACGTAGCCAAATTCAAGTCCGGCAACGAAGGCGTGTTCAAGTTTTTTGTTGGCCAGGTCATGAAAGCCACTCGCGGACAGGCGAATCCGCAGGCTGTAAACGATATTATTCGAAGGCTTCTTTCGTAATCACTTTAGCTCCGGAATTTTACGAGGAACGGACCTATGCTCAAAATCGGTGATAAAGCCCCCGCGTTCTCGCTTGCTTCCGACAAGGGGGACCAGGTCTCCTTAAAGGACTTTCAGGGCAAGCATGTGGTGCTCTTTTTCTTCCCGAAGGCAAACACTCCTGGTTGAACGACCGAGGCGTCCGAGTTCCGTGACGCATCGAGGCAATTCGAAAAGGTCAACGCTACGGTCGTCGGCATGAGCGCCGATCCGGTGAAAGCTCTCGCCAGCTTCAAGTTCAAGCAAAGGTTGAATTTTCCGCTCTTGAGCGATCCCGACCACAAAGCCATCGAAGCCTATGGCGCCTGGCGTGCCAGAAGATTCATGGGCCGCTCGTTCAAGGGAATTGCGCGAACGACGTTCTTGATCGGTCCCGACGGCAAGATCGAATCGATCTGGGATCCGGCGAAAGCCAAGGGGCACGCCGGAGAAGTGTTGTCGCAGTTGCGCGCAAAATCGGTGCAGGCCGTCAGATCGTAGCCACTACTTCCTCGCCTGCCGGCTCAATCAGCATATTGTCGATAAGCCGTGTCTTGCCGACATACACAGCCAATAACGCGTAGCATCGCCGCGTGACGCGCACCACCGGTTCAAAGGTCTCCGCGTCCACGATTTCCGCGTAATTCACGCTTGCCTGCGGCTCGCCCTCCAGCACCTTCCGCATGGCGCGCTGCAATTCGAGGGAGTCTCTCGCACCCGCGGCGATTTCTCGCCGCGCCGCTTCAAGTGCGCGGTACAAAGCCGTTGCGGCTTTGCGTTCGACCGCTCCGAGGTAGGTGTTTCGAGAACTGAGCGCCAGCCCATCCGTCTCCCGCACGATCGGGCAGACGACAATGTCAACGTCGAGATTCAAGTCTTTCACCATTTGTTGAATGATGCGTACTTGCTGCGCATCCTTGCGCCCAAAGTACGCAAAGCGCGGCTGCACGGTCTCGAACAACTTCAGCACCACCGTCGCCACTCCCCGAAAATGGCCCGGCCGCGACTTGCCCTCCAGCCGGTCGCTCAGTCCTTCCACTTGCACGTAGGTCGAATAGCCCTTCGGATAGATTTCCGCTGCGTCCGGCAGGTACAAGCCATCCACTCCTGCCGCCGTCAGTTTCTCAATATCCGCTTCCAAGGGCCTCGGATACTTTGACAGGTCCTCATTCGGTCCAAATTGTGTCGGGTTCAAAAAGATTGAGGCATAGACCGGCGCGCACTCTCTTTTCGCGCGTTCGACCAGCGCGAGGTGCCCGGCATGCAGCGCTCCCATGGTCGGCACAAAGCCGACGACGCGTTGCTCCTGCCGCGCCTCTCGCGCCTTCTCCTTCATCCAGGCTGTCGTTCGAATGATTTCCATCGCGCCGCGGTTCAAGCCTTGGCAGCAGCGGCGCGTTCGCGATAGAAGTGCATCAGGTCCGTCAGAATCGGCTGCGCACCCAACTGCCTCAGCATTGTTGTGACCTGGCCTCGGTGGTAGGTTCCGTGGTTCACCAAGTGCAGCATCGATTGCCATAGGGGGTTGGCATACACGCCAAATTTCATGGTCTTGTATTCCATCACACGTTCGAGATCATTCTGCTTCAGTCCGCGTACAAACTTCAGCAACGTAGGTTCAAATTCCATCCAGCGCGCTTCGAGACCACCGATTTCTAGGAATTCATTTCCATCGGGGATCGAAGCGGGTGACCGCCCCTGGAACCGTTCGAGCCACAGCCATTCCACGCCGAGAATGTGCGCCAGGGTGTCCCTCACCGACGAAAAACTTGAACCCATCGGCTTCACGAATTCTTCCTTGCTCAACGTGCTTGCCGCCTCGAGTACTCTCCGGTCCGCCCAGGCATTGTAATCGTACAGCGCCACCATCTCTTCCGGCTTCATGCTCCGCCCTCCTCGAAAATTAAAGGGGCGCCCGATTGATTCGTTGGCGCCCCTGTATCCATTCTGTTCCGCCGATTTACCGGGCAATCGACAGGGTCTTTCGGCCCTTTACAGTTGCCGGCGCATGATAAGACTCTGCATCCGTCGGAAAGCCACCGCTCCGTACGTCCGCGCAATATTCCCGCACCGCGTTCGAAATAATCTCTCCGACGTTTGCGTAGCGTCGCGCGAACTTGGGCGCAGTCTGAAAGGTTAGTCCCAGCATGTCGTGCAGAACCAGAACCTGGCCATCGCACTCCGGCCCTGCCCCGATTCCGATGGTCGGGATTCGCACAGCCTTGGTGATTTCCGCGGCCAGTTCGCGTGGTATGGCTTCGAGCACGATCGCGAATGCGCCTGCCGCCTCGACCGCCCGCGCATCGCGAAGAAGTTGCTCTGCGGCACTTGCCGTTTTGCCTTGCACGCGGTACCCCCCCAGCGCATTCACCGACTGAGGCGTCAACCCGATGTGCCCCATAACGGGTATTTCCGCGTCCGTCAGTCTGGCTATCAATTCCAGGCGACGCTCGCCGCCCTCGATTTTCACGGCCTCGGCCCCTGCTTCCTTTACAAAACGCATCGCATTGCGCAACGACTCGTTGATCTCGGCGTGATAAGAGCCATAGGGCATGTCAGCCACGACCAGCGCTCGCTGAACCCCGCGCCGTACGGCCTTCGCGTGATGCAGCGCCTCGTCCAGTGTGAGCGGCAACGTGCTGTCGTGCCCCAACATCACCATTGCCAGCGAGTCGCCCACCAGCACCACGTCTACTCCGCCCTGGTCTACAAGACGCGCCGTCGGATAGTCGTATGCTGTCAGGCAGGTGATTTTCTGGTTTTGGGAATCTGCAGCTAAGGTCTTTCGCTGCTTCAGTTCGGGGACGGTCACCTTGGTGTTCCCCAAGGAAGATCCGTTTCCCCCAGTCGGGAAGATGCTCATGTCGGCCTCCGGTGCCGTTCCTTAGTTGCGGGATACAGCCCTTATCCAGACAGCCCTACTATATCAAAAAGTGATGCAGATCACCACTTTTTGTGATTCTTGCCGGCTCTCCTCCCCTATGGCTCCGTACTCTTCCCGCTCGCTTCGAGTCTCGCAACGAACTCTTCCGTCGCTGACCACCCATTGCCGCTTGAGCCATCTTATGGGGAACCCGGTGCCGGATCGCCTTCGTCGTTAGGTACCTTTTCTCGAGCCTGCGCTCGGCCCTTCCACTGGCCTCCTCGCCCGAGCCAATACCGCCATGCGGAAAGCCATGTCGCATAGGTATAAAAAACCGCTGCAAGCGGCAGCGTGGGAATCCACAGCGGCGAAAGCTCATAAAAGCCCACTGTGGGCGTATATGTAAGGGCCATCAATATCCACGCCGTCGCGCTGGCTCCCCATACCGCTGGCCGGCTGCTGAAGGAAAACACCACGGGCATCACGTAGGTCAACAGCATCCCGGCTAGCGTCCCGAACAGCAGCAAGGCTGAATATCGCAATTGCGTAAACGCCGTGCGCGCGATTAAATCGCGGATTTCACCGACCGTCTTATACGAGCGCAGGCTCACGCTCTTGCGTGTCAGGCCCATCCATATAGCTCCACCGCTTCGCTTCACCGCCTGGGCCAGCGCGCAATCGTCAATCACTTCTCCTCGAATTGCCGCGAGCCCTCCGGCGCCTTCCAAAGTCGCCCTCCGCAACAGGATGCAACCGCCTGCAGCGCCGGCCACACGTGACTTCCGATTCGCGATCCATCTTGGCGGATAGAGCTTTAGGAAGAAGTACAGAAACGGAGGAATCAACAAGCGTTCCGCGAGCGACCGTGCCTCTAGGAGCACCATCAGGGAAACCAGGTCCAGGCGACGGCTCTCCGCGCGTGAAACGAGCCTTTCGAGCGTATCGGGGCCATGGACTATATCCGCATCCGTAAACCAGAAATAGTCCGGTGCCTCTGTCTGCGCTTCCGCAACTCCCTGCTCGAGCGCCCACAGCTTGCCCGTCCAACCGCCTTGCAGCATCGCGGCGGAAAGAACCGTAATACGGTCTGATGTACCGCCGGCCTGAGCGGCTTGCCGGGCGAGCGCGGCAGTGCGGTCCTCGCTGTGATCATCGACCACGAAGATTCGGAATTTGCCTCGGTATCCTTGTCCGGCCAAGGAGGTTATCGCGCGCTCAATCGTCTCCGCTTCGTTCCGCGCGGGGACCACGGCAACCACACTCGGCCACCTGTCAGGAGCGTTGTGTGGCGACTGATCGTCGTCGAACGCCCGCAAGCGCCAGAATGCGCCGTGAAAAAAAGTCAGTGCGATCCAGATGAGCAGGGAAACCGCTGCGAGAATGACGGGAAGTGCGGCCACACCCCATTTTGCCGCGAAGTGCAATCGTCTGGAAGCCTTGCCGCGGATGAACTTTAGGAAGCCCGAGGTAATGAATTCGCGCTCGTCGCACGCGAGCCGGCGAAAAAGCCATCATTCCGAACAGAGTGTGAGCTCGCTCTGCATTTTCTAGGCCAGGTCTTCAGGCCGTATTGGCAAACGCCGAATCCTCTTTCCTGTCAGCGTGTACAGCGCGTTACACACGGCAGCGCCAACCACCGGCAACCCCGGCTCGCCGATTCCCGTGGGTTCTTCGCTGCTCGCCACCACATGCACCTCGGTTTTCGGCGTATCCCCGATACGCGGCACGTCGTAGTCGTTGAAGTTCGCTTGTTCTACGCGCCCTCCCTGGATCGTGATCGCATCGTGCAGAATTGCCGAGAGCCCGTAAATGGCAGCACTTTCGACCTGCGCCCGCACTCCGCCCGGATTCACCGGACGGCCGCAATCCACCGCGTAAACCAGCCGGTTCACCTTCACCGCCTTGTCCTTAATGCTCACTTCCGCCACGCAAGCGGTGTACGTTTCAAACGAATAGTAACTGGCGATTCCTCGCCCTACGCCTTTCGGCACGGGTGAACCCCATCCACCCTTTTCCGCCGCCAGCTTCAACACGCCTTTTTGCCGTGCGGTATCGAGCGGTTTACCCTCTTTGGGATTCGCGAAATCGGGAATTACGCGGTCGTCGCCGATCAGTCGCAGCCGGTACTCGTACGGATCCACGCCCGCCGCGGCCGCCAGCTCGTCAACGAAGCTCTCAACCACGAATCCGCTCGTCGAATGCTCGACCGACCGCCACCACGCCCGCGGTACACCGGACTTCGCCAAGGTGTATTCGACCCGAAAATTTGGAGTCTCGTAGGGAATGAAAACCGCGGTGCCGAATTCGGAGTTTTGCGGGTTCTCCTCGCCTTTGTCTTCCCACATCGCGGCAATCGACGTCGAGGTCTGAAAATGCTTCCAGGCCGCAAGCTTGCCGTCGCCATCCAGCGCGCCCTGCAATTTGTGATAAGAAGCTGGCCGGTAAAAGTCGTGCTGCATGTCATCTTCGCGCGTCCACAACACCATCACCGGTTTGCCCGTCGCCTTCGCGACCTGTGCTGCCTCCATTACAAAGTCCGCCTGGTAGCGCCTCCCGAATCCGCCGCCCATCAGCGTCGTGTGCACAACGACGGACTCACGAGGTAATCCCGACACTCCTGCGATGATGTCCTGGGCCCACTGCGGCGCCTGCGTCGGAACCCACGCCTCAGCTCGATCCGGACGGATTTCGACGGTGCAATTCATCGGCTCCATCGTGGCGTGGGCTGCAAAAGGGAATTCGTAAGTGGCATCAACTTTTTTCGTCGAACGGGCCAGCGCGGCATCGGCGTCACCGTCATTCCTCACGACCTTCCCCGCTTTCGCCGCGTTCTCCAAAAACTGCTTGTGCAGCGTTTCGCTCGATTCGGTGATGTTCGGCCCTTCCTCCCAAACGATCTTAAGCGCCCTCCGCCCCTCCATCGCCGCCCAAGAATTATCTGCAAGTACCACAACGCCTCCGGCCGTAAACGCGCCTTTCGCGACCGCATCAATCGTAATCACGTCGCGGACGCCCGAAACGCCCTTCGTCTTTGTGGTATCAAACGATTTTACTTTGCCGCCAAACACCGGGCACCGCGCCACTACGGCATAAAGCATTCCGGGCACCCGCGCATCGATGCCGAACCTCGCCTTGCCGGTCGCCTTTTCCTTTGCATCGATCCGGGGAATGTTCTGGCCCACAATCGCGAATTCGCTGGAATTTTTCAGCGGCACCGTCTTCAAATCGGGTATCGGCAGCTTTGCCGCATCCGCAACCAGTTGCCCATACGTGAGGAAGTTCTGCCGCGCCCCGTGCAGCACGCCTCCGTCTTTTGCAACACAAGTATCTCGATTCACGCTCCAACGCTCGGCCGCCGCCGTGATGAGCATCTCTCGCGCAGCCGCTCCGGCTCTCCTCAAGGGCAGCCACGAACCGGCCACACTTCCACTACCGCCAGTTCCGTGATCGTAGACCTTGGGATTCGTCGGCGCCTGCTCGACTTTCACCTGGTTCCAGTCCACCGACAGTTCTTCCGCCAGGATCATTGGGAGCGCCGTCATCGCTCCTTGCCCCATCTCCGACTTCCCGAGGATCAGGGTCACCCGGTTATCCGGCGTAATCCGAACCCAGGCATCGAAAGGGTTCACGGGCTTTTTCTCTTGCTCCTCCGCGGGGTCTGTCGCGGCGCGCGCATCCAGATGAAAGCCGATCAGCAGCCCGATGCCCGCGGCGGCACCACTCTTCAGGAAATCACGGCGATCAAACATGGCGCGCTGTGGCATGGCAGACCTCACAGTTTACCGGGCTCTGCGGGCACGGCAGGAAGGGATTTTACTTCGTGGCAGCTTGCAGCGAAGCCGCCCGGTGGATGGCCTTGCGAATTCTCTGGTAGGTCCCGCAGCGGCAGATGTTTCCGCTCATTGCGTCGTCGATGTCCGCGTCTGACGGATTCGGCTTTTTCGCCAGCAGCGCAACCGCTGACATGATCTGCCCCGACTGGCAATAACCGCATTGCGGAACGTCTTCCTCGATCCAGGCCTTCTGCACTGGATGCGAACCGTCGGCCGATAATCCTTCAATCGTGGTGATTTTCTTTCCTGCAACGCTCGAGATGGGCGTTATGCACGAGCGCGTGGCTTCGCCGTTGATGTGCACGGTGCAGGCGCCACACAACGCCATCCCGCATCCGAATTTCGTGCCGGTCATGCTCAAGGTGTCGCGGAGTACCCACAGGAGCGGCATCTGAGGATCAACTTCCACCGTCGTCGATTTGCCGTTCAGCGTAAACGTGACTGCCATGGCTACCTCCGTTGGGCTCGAAACACATCGTACAACAGGTCCGTTTAGATGGAAATATGCCGAACGCGCCGACGGGTCGCGGTCTTGGCTCAGCCGCGACGAGACTGCCACAAATCCCGCCGAACTGCTACCATGCAGCAGGAAACCGCCCACGTCCCCACCGTTCTTTCGTAGGTTTTCGTTCGGGTGGCTACAGTGGAATCGACCCGCAACTTGATTCTAGCGCTGTTCCCGCCACAGGAGCAGGGCCATGCCTCGCTGCGCGGACTCACCGATCGCGCTGAGGCCTTTACCCGCGCGGGCACCCGCAGGACCAGGCTTGATGCTCTCGTACAACTCTTCAACTGGCTCCGCCACAGCGACACCAGCATTCCCGAACTGCGCCCCGAACTGGGGCCAGCCACCTGGCAAGGACCTGAGTGGCGGCGCGAACGCGTTTGGCTCGCCGTTCTCGAGTCCTCGGCGGAAGTGCGCGACCGTTTCCATGCCGGTATTGCTGCCATCCTCGATGAAACGGATGGCCTCTCGCTTTTCGCCGAAGCGGGCCTGCCCAATGATCGAGGCCTCGTGCCCGAGACCTTTGACCGGCTGTTCCGCATTGTGCTGCCAGCCCCGCGGCAAGAAGCCGAACTCGCCAGGCTCTTCCTCCGGCTCTTTCCGACAAAGAAGGAAGTCGATCGCGTTTTCAGTCTCCCCCAGGATCCTTTGCACCGCATCGCTGGCCTCTTCGCTCCGGTAGAGATCCCGGAGGCGTGGGAGAAGCCTCTGTCATCCCTGCTCGACGCATTCTGCCTGCTGGCCGCCCGCGTTCAGGGCCTCGGCCTTTCGGAACAGCTTCGGGTTCGCGGCCAGCGCGGCCCCGTGCAGCAGTCCCCTTTTTATCGATTGCCTCGTGCTTCGGACGCCCTCGTCGAAGCCGTCAGGAAGCACCACGGGGTCGCCTCAGCAGCACAACAATGGAAGGCTACCGTTGCCGATTGTCGCGGGGAACTCGAGACCATCGTCGCCCACCTCGATGCCAGCGGCGTTAACCTCGACGTTGTCTACGCTCTCGACGTCATCGAACAGAGTCTCGCCCGCATGGAAATCATTTCCGGCGTGCTGGTTTCGAGGGCCGGCCAGCCCAAAATCACAACGGCGCTTCGCCTGCTGAGGGTCGTCATCCGCGGACGCCTCAACGACCGCAGCCTGTTGACGCTTGCCCAAAACAGCTTCCGCCTGCTAGCCAAGAAGATCGTCGAGTGGGCGGGCAAGACCGGCGAACACTACATCACGACAAATCGCGAGGAATACCGCCTGATGTGGAAGGCGGCAATCGGCGGCGGCTTGCTGACCGTCGCAACTGCGGCTATCAAGCTTATGATCACCCACAGGGGATTGCCTCCGTTTGTCGAAGGATTCCTCGCCGGCCTGAACTACGCCGTCAGCTTCGTCATCATGCAAAACTTCCACCTGGCTCTTGCCACGAAGCAGCCCTCGATGACCGGCGCCGCGCTTGCGCGCATCATTCAGCGATACCAGGTCTCTTCGAATAGTGATGAGCTGCTCATCTACGTCAAGCGCATCGTCCGTTCACAGCTTGCCGCCGCGCTTGGTAATATTCTCGCCGTTGGCGCTGGCGCTATCGTCTTCAGCATAGTGTGGAGAAGGCTGCTCTTCGGCCATCCCTTCCTCGATTTGCAGACTGCCGAGTACGCAGTAAAGTCCATGCACCCCCTTCGCAGCGGCACTGCCTTTTTCGCCGCTCTGACCGGCGTGATTCTCTGGCTCTCGAGCCTCGCCGGCGGCTGGATCGAAAACTGGGCCGTCTACCACCAGCTACCCAAGGCAATTTCTGAGCATCGCCTCGGCGCGGCTTTGAAACCCGAAACGTTGATGCGCCAC
>Ga0306926_10000492_pt1 | contig 36845 bp, 32 predicted proteins | sample flu12Cox44000178_FD_203759 | JGI IMG/M metagenome (GOLD analysis project Ga0306926, IMG submission 203759) | Lab enrichment of tropical soil microbial communities from Luquillo Experimental Forest, Puerto Rico - flux8day.12C.oxic.44.000.178 (v2)... | ecosystem: Environmental > Terrestrial >...
GCCGCGTGGTGAAGACTTACATTACCGAGGAGGGACTAACCCTTCTGAAGAAGCTGGACCAGCCCGTGCGGGAGTTGCACAAGGGGCAGTTGCGCCACATGAGCGGTGCGCAGCTCAAAGCGCTCGCAAAGCTCCTCGAAGAAGTCGGAAAGCGTGAACCCGCCTAGCGAGTTTGTGCATCCAACAAATAATTTCCAAATATAAAATGGAACAAGGAGACAGGACGATGAAGGTGAATATCTCTCGAATGGCCTTGGCGGTGGGTTTGGCTGCCTTTCTGACGTTGCCTGCAAACGCCGCGACTACCACCTGGCAGATTGATCCGCGGCATACCTCGGCCGAATTTGCCGTGACTCACTTGATGATTTCCACGGTCCGGGGAGAGTTCCATGGCGTTAAGGGCACAATAAATCTGGACGATAAGGACATCACCAAATCCAGCGTGGATGTGACCATGGATGTCGCTTCCGTGGACACCCGCGAGCCGGACCGCGACAAGGACCTCCGGAGCTCGAATTTCTTCGATGCCGCCAACTTTCCCACGATCACCTTCAAGTCCACCAAGGTGGAGCAGGTTGCTCCCGGCAAATTGAAGGTGACCGGCGATTTGACCATCCGCGGCGTGACCAAGCAGGTTGCGCTCGATGTGAACGGCCCGGCCGCTCCCATCAAAGATCCCTGGGGGCTTCAGCGTTCGGCCGTTTCTGCGACCACCAAAATCAACCGCCAGGACTTTGGCGTCAGCTGGAACAAGAAGCTGGATTCCGGTGGCGTTGTCGTTTCCGATGAGGTGAACATTACCCTGGAAGTCGAAATGATCGTTCCGCCTCCGGCCAAATAAATCGTCGCCGCATTCGGAAAAAAGTAGCCGCATACGGGCGGTAGAGCTGCCCGCTAGTTCAACCATCTCCGGCTAAGGATAGTGAGAATCGCTCATGAAGAAGACCGCTGCAACGGGCCATCCCGTACACGAAATCATCCGTGAGCACTGGAGTCCTCGCGATTTTTCGGACAAACCCGTACCCGCAGAAACTTTGCGGAGCCTGTTTGAAGCTTCACGATGGGCTCCCTCGAGCAATAATGAGCAGCCTTGGGCGTTCATTGTGGGGACGAACGGCGACAGCGACACTTTCGAGAAAATCGTGGGCGCGCTCGTGGAATTCAACCAGGTTTGGGCCAAGCATGCGCCGGTTCTCGCGATTGCCGTTTCCAAGATGGCTTTTGCCCGCGGCGGCAAGCCCAACCGCAATGCTTTCTACGATACAGGTGCCGCCGTCTCGCAATTAACCACCGAAGCCACAACGCGCGGCTTGTATGTTCACCAGATGGCAGGATTTGATCCCCACAAGGCCATCGAGGTGTTCACGATTCCTAACGGTTGGGAACCCATAGCTGCGTTCGCGATCGGATATCTTGGAAATCCGGAAGAATGACCAGATTCCTTGCGAGAGCGAGAACTGGCCCCACGGACGCGGAAACCACTCATTGAATTTGTTATGTCGAGCCAGTGGGGACAACCAGCCACCTTTCTAGAGCCGTAGAGCGGCGGCCCCAAAAGAACGGACGAACAATGCACGGAGCGTTTGAATTCTTTCTTCGACATGGCTACCTTTTGCTGGTGGTCTGGGTATTCCTCGAGCAAGTGGGGCTCCCTGTGCCTTCCATTCCGGTTCTTCTGGCCTCCGGCGCCTTGGCCGGCACGCGACACCTGAATTTCGCCATTGCCCTATTCCTGTGCCTCATTTCTTCCGTAGTCGCGGACACGATCTGGTACGAACTAGGACGCAAGAAAGGCATTAAGATCCTCCATTGGCTCTGCAAAATCTCACTGGAGCCCGATTCCTGCGTGCGCCGCACCGAAGGATTGTTTGAAAAACAAGGCGCGCGCACCCTGGTGCTTGCGAAATTTCTCCCGGGATTGAGCACGGTTGCTACGCCGCTTGCCGGCATCTTCCAGATGCGCTTGCGAAAATTTCTGCTCTTCGACGCTCTGGGCGCGCTGCTTTGGGCCGGAACTTATCTGGGGCTTGGATGCGTATTCAGCGAGCAAATCGAACGCATCGCCCAACAGGCCGCCGCGCTTGGCGGCTGGCTGCTGGTTCTGCTCACGGCATGTCTCGCTGCTTATATCTTCTACAAGTTTGCCGCACGGCGGAAATTCCTCCACGATCTTCGCATTTCCAGAATCAGCGTGGACGAACTGAAACAAAAGCTCGATTCCGGCGAAGAATTGGCTATTGTGGACCTGCGGCACTCTCTCGATTTCGAAGCCGATCCCGAAACCATTCCAGGCGCGTTTCGCATGGATTCCGAAGAACTGGCCGAAAAAAGCGATCAGTTGCCCCGCGATCGCGAAGTCATTTTGTATTGCACTTGACCAAACGAAGCGACGAGCGCCCGTGTGGCGCTCCTTCTACGGCGCAAGGGCATCAAGCGCATCCGGCCACTCCAGGGCGGCCTGGATGCCTGGCGTGAGCGTGGTTATCCCCTGGAATCCTTCGCCCAATAAGGAACACTACTGAAACAGTCTTAGAGACTCGCGAAAAAGGAGAAGAAAATGAGCATCAAGATTCAGGTAATTTTCTACAGCATGTATGGGCATGTCTATCGCATGGCCGAAGCCGTCGCGGAAGGCGCAAGGCAGGTCGCTGGCGCGGAGGTCTCTATGTACCAAGTTCCGGAACTTGTGCCGGATGACGTTCTGGAAAAATACGGCGCGAAAGCCGCGCGCGCTTCCTTTGCCAAGGTGCCGGTCGCAAATGTGGATCAATTGGCCGACGCCCACGCATTCATCTTCGGAACGCCGACACGATTCGGAAACATGGCCGCCCAGATGCGCAAATTCCTGGGCCAGACCGGAAGCTGTGGACCTCTGGAGGATTGATCGGCAAAGTGGGAAGCGTCTTTGCCTCAACGGCCACCCAGGAAACCACGCTGACCAGTTTCCATACGACATTGCTGCACCACGGAATGATTATTGTCGTCGTACCCTACAGCGAGTCCGGTCTGGTTCACATGACTGACGTTACCGGTGGCACGCCTTATGGCGCGACAACCCTCACGGGGCCCGATGGCTTCCGGCAACCCTCCGAAAATGAGCTGAAGGTCGCCCGATACCAGGGCCAGCACGTCGCGGAAATCGCTTCAAAGTTCTTCCGCTAAGGATTATAGGGAGGGATTTTCTCTGGACGCAATTTGCCCAGTTATTCAAACACAGCAACACACGGTCATGCTTCGGGCCACGCCATTCGCAGCCCGAAGGACCACAACCGCCTAGAGCCGCGGCAACACGATGCCGCTCTGTGCCTGATACTTCCCTTTCTTATCCTTGTAGCTGACCTCGCAGTCTTCGTCGCTTTCGAAAAACAAGACCTGGCAGAGCCCTTCATTGGCGTAGATCTTCGCGGGAAGCGGTGTGGTGTTGCTGATCTCTAGCGTGACAAATCCTTCCCATTCCGGCTCAAAGGGCGTCACATTCACGATAATGCCGCAGCGCGCGTACGTTGATTTCCCCAAGCAAATCGTCAGCACGTTCCTCGGAATTCGGAAATATTCCACGGAGCGCGCCAGGGCAAACGAGTTCGGCGGAACAATGCAAACGTCCCCCTTGTACTCCACAAGCGAACGCGGATCAAAATGCTTCGGATCCACGATCGTCGAATTGACGTTCGTAAAAATACGGAATTCGTCGGCCACCCGGATGTCGTATCCATACGAGGACACGCCGTAGCTGATGACGCCTTCCCGCATCTGCCGGTCCGTGAACGGCTCGATCATCTTGCGCTCCAGCGCCATCTTGCGGATCCAACGGTCTGGCTTAACGGACATCCAATCCTCCTGAAATAGACATAAAAATGCTGTAGTCTCAAAAGCTAAGAGTGTAGACGACGACGCACGTCTTGACAACCTGAGCGGCAGCCAATAGCATCGGGCCACGAATTGCGGGAGGACGGTGTGATCAAGCTCGATATTGTGAATGCGGTCGTAGGCAAGACCAACATCAGCCGCACTAGAGCGGAACAAGCCGTCGAGACTGTCTTCGACTCGCTCAAAGCCGCTCTTGGCCGGGGACAACGCATTGAACTTCGCAAGTTCGGGGTCTTCAGCGTCAAGCCGCGCAAGACCGGCATCGGCCGCAACCCGCGCACGGGCGAAGAGGTCAGCATTCCTCCCGGCAAAGCGGTGCGCTTTAAGCCCGGCAAGGAATTGCAGGGCCTCGAAGACACCACGGCGGCTGGAACGAAATGACGATTTGTGAGCACGCCTGAAACAGACCAGCGCGCTCCCGCTTATCTGGATTCTCCGGTCTGGCGCGACTGGACGGCCAGCGGGACCCCTTACGCAACGGCGCAACCGCGCCCCTCGACTCGTTCGCTTTCCCTGGCCATAAGTTTGTTCCTGCTCACTCTCGTCACTTCTCTTTTTGCCGGCACCCATTTCGCGGCGGCTTACGCGCACAATCAGGCTGCATCCTGGGATGCGTTTTTGCAAACCTTCCGGCTGCTCTATCGCAATCCTACGGCGCTTCTAGCAGGTCTGCCCTTCGCGATCACGCTGCTTACCATTTTGCTGGCCCACGAACTCGGGCATTACTTCGCTTGCCGCCGCCATCACATTCACGCGAGTTATCCGTTCTTCATTCCCGCACCCACGCTGATTGGCACGTTTGGCGCGTTCATTCTGATCCGTTCCCCCATTCGCTCGTCACGTGCGCTCTTTGATGTGGGCGCTTCCGGTCCGCTGGTGGGATTTGCCGTGGCGCTTCCCGCGATGGTGTACGGAGTGCTTCACGCCAAAATAGTTCCGTCGCTCGCGAGCGACAGCAACGCGGACCTCATTTTTGGCGTGCCACCGGTCCTGCGTATCATCGCGGCCGTGATTCGGCCGAACGCTCACGCGGCCGACCTGGTGCTGCATCCAGTGGGGCGCGCGGCCTGGGTGGGCTTGTTCGCTACTGCGCTGAACCTGCTTCCCGTTGGTCAGCTCGATGGCGGCCATATTCTCCGTTCCGTCAGCCCGCAGGCGCACCGTTTCATCTCTCTTCTCTTGCCGATTGCATTGGTTCCTCTCGGGCTCTTTTTGTGGAATGGCTGGCTGATATGGGCCGTGATCTTGTTCAGTCTCCGCTTTTTCCGCATGGCGCCTATCTATGACGCGACTCCACTCGACCCGAACCGAAGATTCCTGGCTGTCGCGGCTCTTCTCGTTGTTGTGCTGTGTTTTATGGCCAACCCGCTTTAGCGAATAGCGGAAGAGGCAAGACCAGGGATGAGGTGGCGATGGACAATCCAGAAGCCAAAACGCTCGCCCGCACCCTTCGGGAGCGCGACCTGCTCTTTCTTTTCGTCGGCTCCGTCGTCGGCTCCGGAATTTTCCTTACGCCTGGCCTGATCCTGCGGCAGCTCGATGGCTCGTTCGGCTACTCGCTTCTAGTCTGGCTGATGGGCGGTGTTCTTTCTCTCCTAGGCGCGCTAACCTATGCGGAACTTGCCGCCGCAAATCCAGAAGCAGGTGGATTGTACTGCTACATTCGTGATGCCTTCGGCCGCCTCCCCGCGTTTCTCTACGGCTGGGGCCTCTTCCTCATCATCGCCAGCGCCACGATCGCGGCACTGGCCCACGCCTTCACAGCATACCTTCGGGAGATTATTCCGCTTTCGGCAACCGAAGCCTCCGTCGTGGTCATTCTGATGATCGCGATGGTCACGGCAGTGAACGTGTGGGGCACCCGTAAAAGCTCCGACCTGCAGAACGTCACCACCATAATCAAGGTCGGAATCATCGTCATCCTTGGCTCGCTGCTACTGGTTCTTGGCTTCCTCCATGGCAAGCATGTAGGGGAACTCCGCTCGGCGACGGGATCTTCGCAGAGTGGCTACGCACTCTTTTCCGCGATCGGTCTGGCCATGATCACGGTCTTGTGGGCATACGAAGGCTGGCAATTCGGCACCTACAGCGCCGGTGAAGTGATGGACCCGCAAAAAAGTTTTCCGCGCGCGTTTCTTCTCGGTTCGCTGGCTCTCGCGGGATTGTATTTGTTCGCGGTGATCTCTTATCTCGTGGCGCTCGGCCCGACGGGCGCCGCTGCCACGGATACCATCGCCGCCACTGCTGCCACCAACCTGCTCGGCAAGTGGGCCGGAAAATTTGTCGCCGCAGCGATTCTAATTTCTGCCTTCAGTTCCGCGAACAGCGTCCTGCTCACCGCTCCGTGCGTCTGTTTCGCCATGGCCAAGGACAAGGTCTTCTTCCAGAAACTTGCCGAAGTGCACCCGCGCTTCGGCACACCCGCCGTGGCCGTTCTGGCGCTGGGGATCTGGTCGTGCGTGCTGGCCGCGGTGGGCGAATTCGCCAATCTCGCCAACGGCGCGATTTTTATCGGCTGGATTTTTTACGGTCTCGGCGCCGCCGCGATTTTTCCGCTCCGCCGTGCCTCTGCTGGCAAGGCACTTCCCTACCGCGTGCCAGGCTTCCCCTTCACGTCGCTGTTGTTTGTACTCGCCGCCATGTCGCTGGTGGGTAACGCCATCTATGCCGCCGTGAAGGATCCCCACGAGTTCGCCTACTTGCTTGCCGCCATTTTTCTCCTGCTGCTTGGCTTGCCGGGTTACTTTTTCTGGAGCCGTGGGAGTGAACGCAACTGATTAACACTCAAAGCAAACTGAGTGGGTCCATATCAACCAAAACAGCGGTCTGCGGAATTTGGTTCGCGTCGCAGAATGTCATGGCCCCGGCGAGCAACTTCGTCAGGAGCGAGCGCTTCGACGACTTCAGCAAAAACTGGAAGCGATGCTCCTTCTTCAAGCGCGCAAGAGGGGCGGAAGCAGGACCAAGGATGCGCACACCAGTCCCGTCGTACGGCGAAAAATATTCCGAAAGGCGGCGCGACCAGCGAATCGCATTCTCCAGATTCGTATCGCGCACAATCACGTTGGCAAGCGAAGTGAACGGCGGATATGCCATCATTCGCCGGAACTGCAATTCCCGCTCGTAGAACGACAGATAGTCCTGCCGCACCGCGTCCTGAATCGCGTAGTGTTCTGGATAGTACGTCTGAATCAGCACCCGCCCGGGGAGTTCCCCGCGGCCCGCACGGCCCGCAACTTGTGTCAGCAATTGAAACGTGCGCTCGGCGGCACGAAAATCCGGAAGGCTCAGCGAGGAATCCGCGGAGATCACGCCAACCAGCGTGACACGCTGGAAGTCGTGCCCTTTGGCAAGCATTTGCGTGCCCACGAGCACGTCCAGCGCGCCGCTCGCAAAAGCCCCGAGGGTTTCCTGGTATTGATGCTTGGTGCGCGCGGTATCCCGGTCCAGCCGCGCGATCAGCGCGCCGGGAAATTCCTTCCGCAAGCGTTCTTCAAGATGTTCCGAACCTTCCCCCAAAAAATAGACATACTTGGAGTCACACCTCGGGCAGGTTTTCGGCACCGCTTGAATTGAGCCGCAATAGTGACACTCTAGCCGGTTGCGGCTCTTGTGGTAGGTCATTGAAATGCTGCAATTGACACACTGTGCGGAAGCGCCGCAACTGCGGCACAGCACCGACCACGAATAGCCGCGGCGGTTGATCAGCACCAGAGCCTGCGTGCTGAACTCGAGGCACTCCGCAATGCCCTCGTGAAGTTTCCGCGAGATCGGGCTGGCTTGGTGCGTCTGATGAAATTCCTGGCGCAAATCCAGAATCTCCACCGCTGCCAGCGAGCGGTTCTCCACGCGCGCGGACATGGTCAGCAATTCGTACTTGCCGTTCACGGCGTGATGATACGTTTCGAGCGACGGTGTAGCCGAGCCGAGCAGCGCCACGGCGTTTTCCATCTTTGCCCGGACGATGGCCACGTCGCGCCCGTGGTAACGGGGCCTCTCTTCCTGCTTGTAGCTGTTCTCCTGCTCCTCATCCACGATGATGAGGCCTAGATTTTCGAGCGGTGCGAACACCGCTGAACGCGTGCCCACGACAACGCGCGCCTGTCCATTCCGTACTCGCCACCATTCTCGCGCCCGTTCCACATCGCTGAGCGCGGAATGCAGCACAGCCACGCCTTCAAAACTTGCGCCAAACCACGCGCGGCACTGTCGGCCAATCCACAGCGTCAGCGCAATCTCCGGCACCAGGATGATCGCCGTCTTGCCGCGCGCCAGAGTGTCCTGCACGCTGCGCAGATATACTTCCGTCTTGCCGCTGCCGGTTACGCCGTGCAAGAGTTGCACGCCAAATTCGCCAAGCTCAAGACGCGCGCGGATCGCGCCAAATACCCGCTCTTGGGCTTCGTTTAGGGCATGGGCAGGTGACTCGTAACCGATATCGAAGGGGTCGTCGGCAGGATCGATCGCCTCTTCCCAGCCCTCAAGCAAGCCATCTCGCAACATGCGCTCAACCAGTCCGCGAGAAACATGTGCCAGTTTCAGTAATTGCGGCACGGGCAGTGCGCCGCGTTCGCTTTCCAGAAGCGTGCGAATCCGCTCTTGCTTTTCGTCCAGTTGTTTTGTCGCTGGTTCCCCACCCTTCCAGGCCACCACATGATGCGTCTTTCGCTTCCGCCCTTGTACGGTTTCCTGGACCTCCAGGTATCCGCGCCGCTGCAATCCCTGCAAAGCGTCTGGCTCAATTCCCAGCTTGCCCACGGAACCAAGCATAAGCTTTCCGTTTTTCTCGAGCAGTCTTTTCAGGAAATCAGCTTCCGCTCCCGAGAGATCCGTAAGCACAACGCCTCTCGAAAGGCTTGTCGCGAGCTCTCGCCCCGCTTCTGTCAAAGCAATCTGTCGCTTTGTGGCCAGGTCCGTAACCGGCGGCAGCATCGCGCGAAAGACTTCGCCGACCGGTGCGAGGTAGTAGCCCGCGATCCACTGTCCAAGTTCCAGCAGTTTTGGCGTAAGTGCGGGGACGAGATCAAGCACCCTGCTGACCTCGCGGATTTTCGTTCCCTCCGCCGGACCGTCCGCCATTTCCACAACCACGCCGACGAGTGCTTTCTTGCGAAACGGCACGAGAACCCGCGAGCCTAGCTGCACCTGAGCTCGCAGCGCTTCCGGCACGGCATAAGTGAATGTCGTGCGCAGGGGAATCGGCAAGGCAACGTTGTAGTAGTTGGCAGACATTCCGCGTGTAGTGTAGCAGTACTCCCGGAGAGGAATAAAAAGTGGCGCGAAAATCCACTCTAATCAGAGAAGAGTGTCCTATCGGCTGATCAGAAAAATCCCCGCAAAAATCGAGCCGATGCCGAGCCACTGGAGCCGCGAGACGGGCTCGCGCAGAATCAGCGCTGCCAGTGCCACCGTCACAGCGCCATACAGCGATGCGAGCACGCTGACCACCGATATTTGTTCGCGCTGCATTCCCAAGTTGTTCAGGACGTACGCACACGTATCCAGCGCGCCAATGCCAAGAATCCAGTGCGCATCTTTCCGAGAAGGAGGCGCCAGCGAACGGCGCGCTGCCAGGATCACTAGCGCAGTGAGCGAGAAACTTGTCATCCGGATCATCCATACCGAGGGCGCTCCCCCAAGCGATGGCACCACACGAATCCCCAGGAGCCAGAACATCACGCCAAATCCCGCTGCCGAGAAAAGCGCCCAACCAATCCCTCGACGCCTCTCAACAGGCCGCGGGCCGTCTCCGGTTGTGGCGGCGTCCTCGGAAGTGGTCTCGCCATGTGCCACCACAATGACTCCCGCGATGGTAAGAGCAATCCCCACAATTCGCGTTAATGTCAGCCGCTCCCCGGTCGTGACCGATAGCACAAGCGTAAGCACCGGATAGCTGGCGGAGAGCGGCGCCACAATTGACATCTTTCCAATCTCAAACGACCGGTAGAGCGCCAGCGTCGAGGAAGTATTGAGCGCGCCCGCGACGATTCCCCAAAGCCACGGCCGCCAGCCAGACCCGTCCGTCAAGTGTCCCCAGCCGCCTAGTGATGGCATCGCTAGCGTCAGTAGCACGAAGCCAAGCAATTGCATATACAGCATCGTGCGGAACGTGCCGATCTTGCGCGTGGAAAATCGCGCAAAGAAATCGGCCGTTCCCCAACTTAGTGCGGTGAGTAACCCAAAAAGGATTCCCATGACGGGCTACGACGACTTCGTCTTTTTCGGAGGTTGCAGGCCCAGCTCGGCCATGACTTTCTGAAGATCTTTCCAGACCTCGCCCTTGGCGTTGGGATTCCGCAAGAGGTAGGCAGGGTGGTACGTCGCCATCAGCTTGTGGCCGCGCCACTCCAGCCATTGGCCGCGGAATTGCGAAATGCCCCGCGTCGTTTCCAGAAGTGTCTTCGCGGCCACCGCGCCGAGGCATACAATCACCTTCGGCCGGATCACGTCGATTTGCCGCACCAGAAAAGGCGAACAGGTCGCCACTTCGTCCGGCTCCGGCGCGCGATTTTCTGGCGGGCGACATTTCACGACGTTGCAGATGTACACGTCTTTGCGTTGCAGCCCCATGGCTTCGATCATCTGCGTCAATAGCTTGCCAGCCCGGCCCACGAACGGCAGTCCCTGCATATCTTCATCCGCACCCGGTCCTTCGCCGACAAAGACCAGTTCGGCCTTCGGATTTCCGTCGCCAAAAACTATTTTGTTGCGGCCCTTATGCAGCTTGCAGCGTGTGCAGTCTCCAATGTCTTCGCGAATCTTCAGCAGCGAGTCATCCTTGACCTTGTCCACGGACTCAAAGAGCGAAGGCCCGGCGGGCGGCGCGGGAAGTTCGACGCGAGGCGGCGCCGAGGATGCCTTGAACAATTCAGACTTAAGCTTGGACAAGGAAATCTCCTGACGAGTGTTTAGGGGCGGCGCCTCGGAAGTCGCCGCAGTGAGGCTGGCCAGCGCGCCCGGCGTCCCAACACGATCGCGATAAAACAAACGAATACCGAGGTCCTCGTAGTACCGAAGGCGCTCTTCTATTTTTTGCTGAAGGGATTCGGGAAATCGCTCTGCCATGACCGGTCAGTCGCCCGCCCGGTGCGTGGCCGGCTTGCTCCGCAGCACGCCGCGCAGTCGCAGCGCTTCATCCAGAATGCGTTGGGCCACCTCTGCCTTGCTCATCCGGGGCAACGGGAGGTCTCGGCCATCGCGCGAGAAAAACGTAACGATGTTCGTATCGTGTTCGAAGCCCGCCGCTTCTGCGGTCACGTCGTTCGCCACAATCAGGTCCGCATTTTTCTGAGCCAGCTTCTTGCGCGCATTCTCCGCAACGTGATCCGTTTCGGCGGCAAAGCCCACGATAAGCCGGTCTCCTTTGTCCTGCGCTACCATCGCCAGAATATCGGGATTGAGCTCGAGGTGAATCGTCAAGGAATCCTTCCCGCGTTTGATTTTAGAAGCGGAAGGCTCGGCCACGCGAAAATCCGCGACCGCCGCGGCAAACACCGCGATCGTTGAAGCCGCGAAGTTCGCCTTCACCGCGCCAAGCATCTCCTCCGCCGTGCGCACGTCCATCCGCTCCACACCTTCGGGAGTCGGCAGCGCCGTCGGCCCGGTCACCAGCGCAACTTTTGCGCCGCGCCGCGCCGCCGCTTCCGCAACGGCATAACCCATCTTTCCCGAAGAACGATTCGTAATGAAGCGAACAGGGTCAATGTCCTCGCAGGTGGGCCCGGCGGTAACCATCACAGTCTCTCCCGCGAGGTCGCGCTGGCCTTGTGCAATTTCCCGCACCGCCTTGAGAATTTCTTCCGCCTCGGCCAGGCGTCCCGGCCCAGTCATCCCGCAAGCCAAATAGCCCTCGTTGGGTTCGACAACACGCACGCCGCGTGCCCGAAGCGCCGCGAGATTCTCCTGCGTCGCTGGATGCTGCCACATGTTCACGTTCATTGCCGGAGCCAAAATCACCGGAGCGGTGGAGGCCAGATGCAGGGTGGAAAGAAAATCGTCGGCAATGCCCCGCGCGAATTTCGCAAGCACATCGGCCGTGGCTGGAGCCACCAGCAGCAGATCCGTTCTCTGCGCGACCGCAATATGCTCGATCGCGGATTCCAGATTCGCTTCTCCGCTCGTGGTTTCCGAAAAAAGGTCGGTGATGACTTTCTGTCCGCTGAGAGCGGCAAACGTCAGGGGCGTGATGAACTCTCGGGCCGCGCGGGTCATAACCACCTGCACACTGTGGCCCTCTTGCTGCAGGCGGCGGACGAGCTCCGCGGACTTGTAGGCCGCGACTCCTCCGGTGACCCCAAGGGTGATACGCATGGAAACCTCGCGGGCGCTCTACTTGCGCCGCTTGCCGCCGTCTTTCTCTTCTTCCGCACCCGGCTCGGTGAAATCATATTCAATCAAGCCATGGGTGACCTCTTCGCAGGCGATCCGCGTCGCTTTCAGCGTCCGCAGATTCTCCACCAGCGGCGGTGCGCCGGCCATAATCTGCCGGGCGCGTCGAGCGGCCAGCACGACATAGGCAAACTGGCTCTCGGGAGCTTTGGTTTGCACGGTCATTAGTGTCTTACCCTCCAAACGATGCCAGGACCTGATTCACGCGATCGCGGCGGCGGGCGCTGGCGCAGCGAAGTGCCAGCACAATGGCCTGGGCTTCGCGTCCGGCTCGCTCCACGTCGTCGTTTACAACACAAAAGTCGTAAAACTTTTCGCTCGCGGCAATCTCTTCCCGAGCCTTCGCCAGCCGCCGCGCAATCTCTTCATCGGCATCCTGCCCGCGGCTGCGCAAACGTCTTTCGAGCTCCTCACGCGAGGGAGGAAGTATAAAAATTGCCACCGATTCTGGCAACTTCTGCTTCACTTGCTCGGCGCCTTGCACGTCAATCTCGAGCACCAAGTCCAGCCCGCGCTTCCGCGATTCGTCGAGCCATTTCTTTGGGGTGCCGTATGCGTGCTTTTCGAAGACGCGCGCATACTCCAGAAATTCACCCCGGGCCACTATGGCGTCGAATTCTGCCTCGGTGACGAAATCATAGCATTTTCCGCTGGCCTCGGTCGCCCGGCGCGCCCGGGTAGTACACGACACCGAGGACATCGTTCCCGGCAGCTCCAGTATCTTCTGCACGAGCGTGGATTTCCCCGAGCCCGACGGCCCCGACACGATCAGCACTAGCGGCGAAACACTCGTTCCCTCGCTCATTCGATGTTCTGTACCTGTTCCCGCAATTTCTCAATTTCCGCCTTGATTTCGAGCGCGATTCCCGTGATCGCTAGCGCTTCGCGTTCCACTCCGGGCGTTTTTGACAGCATCGTATTCGCTTCGCGATGCATCTCCTGCAGCAGGAAATCGAGTTTCTTCCCCAGCTCTCCCGCGCCATCCAGCAATTTGCCGAATTGTTGCAGGTGGCTGCGCAGGCGGTCCAATTCTTCACTGATGTCGCTGCGTTCGGCGAGCAGCGCGGCCTCTTGCGCCAACCGCGCCGGGTCAATCGCTATGCCGCCTAGTAATTCCTTCAGTCGGGCTTCCAGCCGCCGCGTAAATGCCGGACGCAGCGTCGCGACCAATCCTCGCACTTGATCCACTTGCTCCCCGATGCGGCCCACGCGCGCGCGAAGCTCTTCCGTCATATGCCGGCCCTCCGCGCGCCGCATCTCATCCATCTTCACCAGCGCTTCGCGCAAATACGTTTCCAGCGCTTTCCCGAAACTCTCCTGCTCTTCGTCCGATTCCGGCAACGCCGGCGCGAGTCCCGCAATCACTCCCGGCAGCCTCAACAGAGATACCAGGTCCAGCTCTGCTTTCGTGCCAGTCTGTTGTCGCAATTCGTCCGCGGCACGCAGGTACGCCTGCAGCAGGTCGCGATTGACGTGCACCGGCGGCGCTTCTCCCGGTTCCACGCTGATGTGAATATCCACGTGCCCGCGGTGAATCCGTTCGCGCACCGCCTGGCGCAGCCGCAACTCGTATGCCTCCAGCGATTCCGGCATGCGCACTTTTACGTCGAGGAAGCGATGGTTCACGCTCTTCACGCTCATGCGGATGGTCCAGCCGCCTTCTTCACCGCGTACCATTGCGTAGCCGGTCATGGACCGGCATTCCGCCTTGCCCGCCACGGCCGTAGGACTCACCGCGCTGCTCTTGGCGCTCATGATTGGTTTCCCGTGCTCTTGGCCCTGCCATTCTGGATATTCGCTGGAGCCAATACCTCGTCGTCCGCGAACTGCAAATCGTGCAGCCGGGCGTAGCTCCCACCTTTTGCCAGGAGTTCCGCGTGTGTGCCGCTTTCCCGAATTTGCCCGTCCTCCAGCACAAGAATCTTATCGGCTTTGCGGATGGTTCCCAAACGGTGTGCGATGACAAACGTCGTTCGGCCGGTCATCAGGTTGCTCAAAGCTTTCTGTACGTACAACTCGGACTCCGAGTCGAGTTCCGAAGTGGCTTCGTCCAGAATCAGGATGGGTGAATCCTTCAAAATGGCGCGCGCAATCGCGATGCGTTGCCGCTGTCCGCCGCTAAGCCTGGTCCCGCGCTCCCCGATCAGTGTGTTGTACCCTTGAGGCAGCTCCATGATGAAATCGTGCGCCAGCGCCGCTTGCGTGGCCTGAATCACGCGTTCTTGGGGGACTCCGCTCATCCCATAACAAATATTGTTCAGCACAGTGTCGTGAAACAGAATATTTTCCTGGGTAACCATGGCGATCTGTTCGCGCAACGAACGAATCGTTACCTCTCGAACGTCCCGGCCGTCCAAGAGAATAGCGCCCGAACTTACCTCGTAAAAACGGGGAAGCAGATTCACGAGCGTGGTTTTCCCGGCGCCGCTCGAACCGACCAGCGCAATCACTTCTCCTTTGCAAGCTGTGAAGGCGATATTCTGCAGAACGGGGGCGCTTCCCGCATCGTAAGAGAACTCCACGCCCTGAAACGCAATTTCTCGTGAAAAAGGAGCAAGCAGATTCCCGGACGGCAGATCCGGATTTTCCTGTGCCCGATCCAAATAAGTGAAAACCTGGAGGCTCGCGCCTTCGGCCGCCTGGAACTGCTGATAGACATAGCCCATGCGCTTCAGGGGCATATAGGCATTAAACATCGCAAAGATAAAAGTAAAAAACTGGCCGGGAGTCATCGCATTGTGCTGGATCTGGCCGCGCGCATACAAGAGCAAAAGCGGAATCACCAATCCGCCGAGGAGATCCATCAGTGGCGAAGTGAGTGCATAGGCCCGGACCCAGCGCATGCTTTCTCGCAGCATCCGCTGCGCGACTTCACGGAATTTCCGGATCTCAAAGTCTTCCATCCCGAAGGCCTTCACAACGCGATTCCCGCTCACGGTCTCTTCCAGAATCTGACTGAGATCGCCCAGCCGAGTCTGACTTTTCTCGACGGAAGTGCGGATCTTCTTTCCTAGTTTGCCGACGGGAAGCACCACGAGCGGTACAAGCACCGCCGCCGCGAGAGTCATCTTCCAATTGGTCACCAGCATGACGAGGATCAGGGCCACAAACGTCAGACTCTTCTGAATCAGGTCGGCCAGGTAATCCCCGAGCACGAGTCGTGTCTTTTCGACATCATTGATGACGGTTGAGAGGATACGGCCCGTGGGATTTTTTTGAAAAAATCCCATCGGCTGGCGCAACACTTTCTCGTAGACGGCATTGCGAAGATCTCGCGTGGCGGCGTGGCCCAGATACTGGATTTGCGTCACGCCAGCATATTCCGCAATGGCCCGGGCCGCAAACAGGACCACCACAGTGATCGCAAAGATCGTCCAGATATGATGAATGCTCGGCGGGAAAAACTGATTGAGGTCAAAGTACTCGCCCGTCCAGGGGATTTTGAAAAGCGGGATGCGGGAAACGGTGACGGAAGGATGCAGAACCTGGTCGACCGCCGGCGTCACCATGAACGCGGTCATCCCTTCCGCTATGGCCACGAAAGCGAGCAGCGCCACGCCCATGGCAAGTCGTGCACTGTATGGCCGGGCATAACCCAAAAGCCGCCTTAATTGTGGCGAAAGAAAAGAACCCACTCCCTACTCCCCCGGAGGACCAAAGAACGACTACTTGGTACGCTATTCGGCTGCAGCGCGCTGTGTCAAGTTTTCGAGCCTCGCGCTCCGCAATGCGAAGGGCTCTCCGCTACTTGTCGATGTCTCGGTGCACCACGCGCGTGTCAAATCCGCGCTTCTCCAGCGCTTTCTTCATCCACTCCGTCATCATCACCGAGCGGTGTTTTCCGCCGGTGCACCCGAAGGCAATCGTGAGATAACTCTTTCCTTCCTCGATGTAATGCGGAATCAGGTAGGTCAGGAGGCTCTGCATCCGGCGAAGGAATTCTCCCGTTTGCGGAAACGACTCGATATACCGCCGCACTTTGAGGTCCTTGCCCGTGAATCGTCGTAGTTTCGGCACAAAGTGCGGATTGGGCAAAAACCGCACGTCGAACATCAAGTCCGCATCCGTCGGTACTCCGTACTTAAAGCCAAAACTCACCAGCGAAACCAGTAGCGGCCGTTTGCTCTCGCTCTTGAACCGAGCATCCACAAAGTGTCGAAGTTCATGCACGTTGAACTGCGAAGTATCAATCACCACATCCGCCAGTTTGCGGATTGGCTCCATCAGCGCTCGCTCGTGGTGCAGGCTCTCGCGCACCGAAAAATCTCTTCCCAACGGGTGCGGCCGCCGCGTCTCACTGTACCGTCGCAACAACGCATCCTCATGCGCTTCGATGTACACCAGGATGATGGGGTGATCCCGCCTCAAGTGCCGCAGTAGGCCCGGCAGCTTTTCGAGTTGTAGCCCTTCTCTAGCGTCCACCAGCAACGCCGCGCGCCGGAAATCACCCCCGCCCGCCGCGTGCAATTCCGCAAAGATCGGGATCAGCTCCACCGGCAAATTGTCCACGCAGTAGTAGCCCATGTCCTCGAAGGCCTTGAGGACCGTGCTCTTCCCGGACCCCGAAAGCCCGGTCAGGATGACGAGTTGTCTGGCTTCGGCTCTTGTGTTTTTTGGACTTCCTGGCGTGGGCTTCACGGCTGCCAAGGGCTCAGCTCTTCACGCGGCGCTGGTGTGTGCTGGGGATACGCATGTCTTCCCGGTACTTCGCCACGGTCCGGCGTGTTACGTGGATTCCGTTGTCTTCCAGTTTCTTGGCAATCTGTTCGTCCGTCAGCGGCTTGGCGGTGTCTTCCTCGTCGATCATTTTCTTCACCAGCCGCTTCAGCGTCAGCAGGGACATTCCCCCGCCTTCGGGTCCATTCACCGCTTCGCTGAAGAACGACCGTAGTTCGATCACTCCCTGCGGCGTGTGCGCATACTTGCTTGCCACCGCGCGGCTCACCGTCGAGGGATGCACGCCCACCTCTTCCGCCACTTCCTTGATCATCATCGGCTTCAAAGTGTCCGGCCCTTTGTCCAGAAATTCGCCCTGGCGTGCGATGATGGATTGGCAGACCCGCAGAATCGTGTGCTTCCGCTGCTCGATGTTCTTCATCAACTGAATCGCGGCGGTAAATCGCTCTTTCACGTAATTGCGCACTTCTTTGTCCGCCGCGTCCCGCGTCAACAGGCGGCGATAGGTCGGGCTCAGCCGAAGTTGCGGCATGTCGTCCTCGTTGAGGAAGACCTGCCACTGATCATCCACTCTCCGGAAGTAAACATCCGGCTCGACCAGCCGCGGCTCCGTCTTGTTGTAGCGCAGCCCCGGCCGCGGATCGAGCTTCTTGATTGTCTCCAGAGTGTGCTTGATGACTTCCAGCGGGCGGTTCAAGGCGCGCGCGATTTCCTTCAACTGATTGGATTGCACCTGCTTCAGATGATCTGAAACCACCTGCTGGGCCAGCGTGTTCTGGGGATCGAACGCCTTGATCTGGAGTAGCAAACACTCGCGCAGGTCACGGGCGCCCACGCCGATCGGGTCAAAATCCTGCACCACCGCCAGCGCGTCCTCCAAGTCGTCCTGTGAATACTTCCCTTCTTGCGCCAATTCCTCCACCGAGGCCGTCAGATAGCCGTTTTCGTCCAGGTTGCCGATGATGTTGTCGGCGATCTCGCGTACGGCGTCCGAGCAGATCGTCACGCTCAATTGCCATGCCAGGTGATCGGTCAAGCCGGCGGGGGAGGAAAGAAACTTCTCAAAGGAGGGGCGTTCAGAGATTTCGCGCTCTTGCGATTTTCCGCCGTCGCCGCCTGTATCAAGATATTGGTTAAAGAAACTACCGACATCGAATTCATCGAACGGGTTGGCCGCTTCCTTCTCCGGCACTTTCTCGGTTTCCGCCTTCAGGAAGGTCTCGTCGCTGTAATTGTCGCTGACCGTGGCTTCTTCGGAGAGTTCTTCCAGGACCGGGTTCGCGATCATCTCTTGGTTGATCATTTCGCGCAACTCCAGCCGGTTCAGCGCCAGCACGCTGACCATCTGCACCAGGCCTGGCGTCAGAATCTGCTTCTGCGCCACCCGGAGGTTTAGTTTGAGTCCCTGCCAAGCCATCGCTTGCGTTCTCAGTTCTTAGGATAAACCTAATTCAGCCGAAAGTTGTCCCCGAGATAAACTCGCCGGACTTCCGGATCATTGCTCAAATCTACGGGTGTTCCCTTCTTCATGATTTTCCCATGATTCACGATGTACGCGCGATCGGTCACAGTCAGAGTTTCCCGCACGTTATGATCTGTAATCAGTACTCCTATACCCGAGCGGCTCAACTCGCGAATCAGATCCTGCAGGTCTTTCACGGTCAACGGGTCGATTCCTGAAAACGGCTCATCGAGCAGAACAAACGAAGGTTGCAGCGTCAGTGACCTCGCGATTTCCAGCCGTCGCCTCTCACCGCCGGACAGCATGTATGCTTTGCTCTGCCGGACCGTCTCCAGCCCCATCTGAGCCAGCAATTCCTCCAGCCGGTCGCGCTGCTGCTCCGGCGTCAGGGGAAGCGTTTCCAAAACTGCAAGAAGATTCTCTTCTGTAGTGAGCTGCCGAAACACCGAAGGTTCCTGGGGAAGGTAACTGATCCCGTTGCGCGCCCGTAAATACATCGGCAGGTCCGTAATCTCGTCCCCGTTCAGCAGTACGCGCCCCGCGTCCGGCCGGGCCAATCCCACAATCATGTAAAAAGTCGTCGTCTTGCCGGCCCCATTCGGGCCCAGCAAACCCACGACTTCTCCCTGACCAATTTCGAGTTCCACGTTATCGACTACTTTGCGACCCCGGTAGGACTTGCTGAGATCGACGCCTTGGAGTTTGGGCATTCCGCTTCACGCGGGATCGCTGCGCGGTCCCATCATCTCTGCACCCGGTGCTTGGTCAACGTTCGCAAACCATTTCCGGAGTCGACTATGATCGTATCATCCGCTAAATAGAAGGTCAATTCGCGCCCGCTGGTTGTGCCTTCTTTCGGGTCATATAACGTCGGATTTCCACCGCTCAGCACGAATTTATCGTCCGCCGCCGTGTACACTCCGCGTTCCGCGGTTCCTCTCCGCTCGCCCTGCTCCACCACCACGCCGCCCGTGCCCACCGCCCGGCTGATTTGCGATGATCCCGCGCTCCCTTTCACGCCGTTTCCCGCGTGTGTGAAGAATAGTTCGAGCGCCGATCCACTCATTTTTTCGTCGGCGGACTGCACCACCACATTTTTTTCCAGATACGCCCGGTTCTCTCCATCCCAATACGTCAACGTCCCCGCGGCAACGTGCCACAAGCCCGCTTGCTTCACCGCCTGCCCCTGCGCCGACGACGCTTGCGGAAACACCCCACGCACATTTCCTACTGCATTCAATACCCGCGTATCCCTCAGCAGTTCGATCGAATCGGCTTCCAGGACCGAAGGCCCTTGCCAAAGTCGCGCGTGCCCCGTGTATAACGCTTTTCCTGTTTTCGTGTTCGCCTTCATTCGCTCCGCGGAAAGGTTCGCGGGCGCACTGCTCAAGTGCACCATCCCGCTTTGCCCGGAAAACTCCGTCGAACGAACGATTCCCTCAGCTTCGATCTCGCTTGTTGCTTGCTGGAACGTAATCTTCGGCGCGCGGGTTTCGCTGCTCGCGTCGCGCACGACAGCCTGACCGGTCAACACCGCGGTCTGCGCTGCGTGAGCGAAAACCGCCTTCTGCGCTTCCGCGTTGCGGTCTCCTTCTTTTAGTTTCACACCTCCCTGCAGCGTGATCTGCGACCATCCTCCCGTGCGCTCCAGTTGCACGGTGCCATTCGCCGCGCTCGCCGTTTGCAGGGGTTTTCCCTTCATCTCGCGCTCGGTTTGCACCGAACCGGTGGCCACGAGCTGTTGCGCCTTTCCCGTGCTGGCAAAATCCAGCGCCAGTTTGTCCGCTTCCACCTTTGAGCGCGCTGGAGCCGTGTCCGTCCATTCCATCGTTCCGTGCTCGAGCGTTTCCGCGTGCTGTACGTGATTGGCCTGGCCAGCTTGCCCACCCGCGAAATTCAGTTGCAATGCGTTTGTCTTCAAGCTTCGCGAAGTCCCGTCCTTTGCGTCCTGCGTCTCCAAGTGCACATTGCCCCGGAGCGTCAGGAGTTTCGCCTGGTTTACCTGCGGCCACATCTCCATTTCGCCGCGCTGCGCCTGCAACGCCCCGCTCGCGGAGTCTCCCCGAACGCTGCCTTCGACAAGCAGCGATTTGATCCAGCCTTCGGGCGCAAAGCTCGCCGTCAATTTTTCCGCTTTCAGCGTCGTCTTGTCGCTCGCACTTCGTGAAGTCACTTCCGGCAGCTCCCCATGAGGCCCGGGCTTCGCCACCAATGTTTGTGCGCGGAACTGCGCGTCCATCGTCAGCGCAAGTTCGCCCGCGGAAAGCCCCTGTGCCGCCGTCGTCGCCGTCACCGGCCCGAACAACTGCACAAGACGTGAGTCCTTCTCAAATTCCAGGCTGCTTCCGCGCAGAGCAATTTCTCTCGCTGCCGCTTCCTTCTTTCCGCCCTTAGCGTCCGGCTCCGTGCCTTTCAGATTTAGCCGTACGTCCCTCACCAGTCGAAGCACGCCCTCCTCCGAAAAATACACCGCTCCCACCCCCTCCCCGTTTCCGTCGGGAAAGGAAAACTTCACGGGCTGCACGGTTTGTGCCCGGCCCGTGGCCCGTTCAAACGTCACCCCGCTCGTTTCCACGCGCACCACATTGAGTACAGTATTCGAATCCTTGGCCGCTCGTTCGGCATCCGCAGCACTCTGCATTTCCATCGACACATGGCCGCTGCACTGAATTCCACCATCCGTTTTCGCATACTTGCAGCTCTGCGTGTGAATCACGTCGTTTCGGTCGCCGTTTTTCCCGAAGACCGTGATCTTCACGTCCTCCAGCAGGCTGGCATCCTCACCTTTGAAGTCCGTGGACTTCGACGCCTGCACGGTGAAAATCGTGTGACTCCCTTCCACTTTGGAAAACGTGAGGGCGCTGGACTGGCGCTCCACATCGTGCGGAGCCGGCGGCGGAGCCTTGCTCTTTTCCACGTGCGCGGTCCATCGCCGTTTCAGGTAGACGCCCGTGGTGGTCCCGGCCAGCACAAATGCCAGCAGCGCGGACCAGCGCGCATAGCGAGCCGCTTCACTTCTCTTCATGTTTTCAGTTAATCAGAATTCGCCGATAGTGTATAGCATGTGGCCCAAAGAACCTGGCCCTGCTACCCCGCCGCTTCGCTCGTCGCCGGCAACGCCGGTAAAATCCCCATGTTCGCCGCTGCCACGCTGTCCCGGTTCGTATTCTTCACCAGGTACATGGCCTCGTCAGCAAGGTGCAGCAGCCCTTCCTTCGTCTTCGAATCCATCGGATAAGCGGCTACACCCACGCTCGGCGTGATGTGCGTATTCAAACCCTCGCTCGACAGCCACACCGTCTCCCGAATCAACCGGTGCAAGCGTTTCGCCACATTGATGGCGTTTTCCTTCGACGTTTGTGGCAGCAGGATTACGAATTCATCCCCGCCGTACCGGAACGCAAAATCAATCAACCGGCAATTCGTCTTCAACGCTTCGCCAATCTCTGCCAGCAGCCGCGAACCCACCAGGTGTCCATGCGTGTCGTTCACTTGCTTGAAATGGTCCAAATCAATAAAAACGATCGAGAATTCATAGTTATACCGCTGCGACCGATAGATCTCCGTATCCAGGATGAAGCCCATGTGCCGCGCATTGTAAAGCGACGTGCAGTCATCCTTGATTGTCAGCTCGTGAATCCTCTTCACATGTCGCGCGTTTTCCAGCGCAATCGCCGCGAAATCCGACAACGCTTCCAGCAGCTTCAAATCCTTGGGGTCAAATCCTTCGGGGCCCACACAATTGATCAGCTCAATCACACCCAGGCACGTTTCGCGGAATTTCACGGGTACGGCCACGATCGACCGGGTCTCCATCTTCGTCTTCTCGTCCACTTTTCCGAAAAACCGCGTATCCTTTGCCGTGTCCGGCACGATCACCACTTCCCCGTGCTGCGCCACCCACCCGGCGATCCCCTGACCCATCTTGACTCGTACATCCTTCAACGCCTGCGAGGCCTTGCCCACCGCAAGCTCGAAATAGAGTTCCTGCTTCGCTTCATCCAGCAGCAGCAACGACCAGTTGTCTGGGCGGAGAAACTCGTCAATCTTCTCCATGATCGTCCGCAATACCTGGTCCAATTGCAGCGAAGACGTCAGCGCCTTTCCTAACTCCTGGAATACCGCCACTTCGCCGGCCTCGCGTCGTTCCGAGGGCAAGCCGGGATTGCGGCGTCGCTCGACCGTTGGAAACTGTTTGATTTCGTCGAGACTCACGTGGACACGTTTCTCCGGGTGCGCCAATAACTCGCCGGTCTCTCCAACCCCTCGGGGCCGGTGAGTTTAGACACCTCTTCCCAATCTTCCAATCTGGGCCAGTATAGGCGTCTCGCAAAATCCCGCGCAACCCGCTCGTGGTACAGGCGTTCTCATCTCGCCATCCCGTACAACCCCTGACCCTCGCTTTGGGGACGTGGCAGGAACGAGACCTTCACTGGAAACTGCAGTCTTCTGCCGGAACCGGTCGCTGTTATCCATACCATTTGTGTGACTACCAACTGCCTCGCGTAGCCTCGCTTGTTATTGAAACGATTAAATACTTGACACTCACATGTTCCGACGATACCAAGGTGTTCGCCTCGCTCGTTTCCGGAGGTCGCTGGACCTTCGGCAAATTGCCTTTCCCCCGCAACGGGCACGAGAAAGGGTACGCTATGAATGCCTTTCGCGTTTCGGCTCGCTGTTTGTCTCTTCTTGGTCGCGGCTGAGCAGGTCTTCGACTTAGCTGACATCTCTCCTTCGGGTGGCTTGCTCACGGTGGCGCCCTCCGATTTCTACGGCGAGAGCGAATGGCGGGATGATCTGGAACTCGGCGCGACCGAACTGTACTTCGCTCTCGCCTCGGCGGAGCGTCCGCTACTCTCCGCGCTGCGTCACACGGACCCTGCGCACTATCTTCGCGCCGCGGCGCACTGGGCGCATGCATACATTACCGGCCCGAATGATGCCGCGGATACGCCTAATCTCTACGACGTCAGCGGCCTCGCCCACTTTGAATTGTTCCGCGCCATTTCCAGCGCCGGTCATCCCACCAAACTCGAAGTCTCGCAATCGCATGCTAGCATGCAGATAGGAGCTTCAAGACGGCATTGCAGAAGCTGCCCCGGCCAGCGGCGCGATAGCCAGGAAATGAGGTTGCTATGGATCTTCGATCGCTACAGAAGCCGCTGAAAGAGCGTTACCGCGGCGACCCGAACGCCTCGCGAATTACCCTCCGGGCGAAAGGCGGTCAGGCGGATGTTCCAGTGGCTTGCTCGGTGGATATCGGGCGCGCCCTCTACCACGCAGAAGCCCACAAAGGTGTTGGAGGCGCTGGCGCCGGCGCTTGTTCCGGTGACCTCTTGCTCGGAGCACTGGCAGCTTGCGCTCAGATCACCTGTCAGATGGTGGCCGCGGCAATGGGCATACCTACCGAGCATATAGAGGTCACGGTGGAGGGGGATATGGATCTTCGAGGCACCCTTGGCATTTCAAAGGATGTACCCGTCGGCTTTGATGGCATTCGTCTGCACTTTGATGTAGTTGCGCCTGCGGCAACTCCGGATCAAATGAGTGCATTGCGGGAAAAAACGGAGCAGTATTGCGTGGTGATGCAAACCTTGACGCGGCCACCGAAACTGCAAACCGAGTGGGTTCGTCGCGATTGAACGCGCGGTGCTCAGCGGGAATGGTTAACGTCCTGAACTTAAGCTTCCACAAAGCCCTATTCGTAGCGCAGCGCAACCAGAGGATCCAAGCGTGATGCGCGGCGGGCCGGCAGCCAGCACGCCAACAATCCGGTAATCAGTAGCAGGGCCGGCACACAGATGAGCGTCCACGGATCGTAAGCGGAAACTCCCCAGAGTTGCGTGGCGATGACTCGCCCCAGCGCAAGACTAGTGAGCAAACCTAGCGCTACGCCGATGGCCACTAGCTTTAGCCCCATGCGGATCACCATCCCCAGAACATGAGAGCCTTCCGCGCCCAGCGCCATGCGGATGCCGATTTCTTGTGTACGGCGCGCCGTGGTGTACGCAAGGATGCTGTAGACACCGATGGTCACGAGGATCAGCCCGATCGAGCCGAAAATCGTCATCAGCAGGAAACCGAAGCGCGGCCCGGCGTAGGAGAACTGGCTGATATAACCCTCTAGCGTTCCGGTAAATGTGAGCGCTACGTTAGAGTCCGTGTTCCAGACTTCGTGGCGCACGGCCTCCAGCAATGTCAGCGGTTCTTGCGTGGTGCGCAACAAAATTCCCCGAAATCCCGAGCCCGTCACGGTGTAGGGTACCCAGATTTCCGGGTCGGGAGGATCCTGCAGGCCGCGATTTTTGGCATCCGCGACCAGCCCGACAATTTCAAACATCGGGTCCGCCACCTTGTCTTCGAATTCGCTGAGTTGCGCAATGCGCACCTGCTTGCCGATGGGATTTTCCCCAGGCAAAAACTTTTTCACGAACGTCTGGTTCACGACCGCAAGCTTGCGCTCACCGTTGACCTCCGCCTCCGTGAATGTTCTCCCACCGAGAAGCTTGATCTGGAGCACCGGGAAATATCCTTCACTGCAGAGTTGGAACATGGCGTTCCACTTGTCCGAGTGCGTCTTTCCCGGGATTTCGATTTCGCTGCCGATCCCGCCGTACGGAGGAAGCGTGCTCGTCTCCGTCGCATCCACAACACCCGGCAGTGCCTTCAGGCGCTGCAACAATGGCCTGTAAAAACCTGTCACTTGTTCCGCGGTCTTGTAGCGTTCCACAGGCAGCGGCAGCCTCGCCACCAGCACGTGATCGGGTTGCAGGCCAAGACGCACTTCCCGCAAGGCCACAAAACTCCGCATCAAAAGTCCGGCAGCGACCAACAGCGTCAGCGAAAGCGCCACTTCCAGCACCACGACCGCATTGCGGAGTCTTCCATGGCGGAAACCGCCGCTCTGGCCTTTGCCGCTGTCGCGTAGCGGCTCGTTCAAGTCTTTCCGAGCTGCCTTCAGCGCTGGCACAAGACCGAAAACAATCGCCGTCAAGATCGCCACGCCCAGTGTGAAGAGCAGCACCGGCACGTTCAACCGGATGACCGCTTCCGCGGGAATAATATTCTGCGGCATCAGCGCCACGATGAATTTCAATCCGCCCCACGCCAGCAGGATTCCCATCGCTGCGCCGCCCAATGCCAGGATTAGGCTTTCCACCAGGAGCTGGCGGATCAACCGGCCGCGGCTCGCGCCCATGGCGCCGCGAATGGCGAACTCTTTTTCGCGCGTCGTGGCTCTGGCCAGCAGAAGGTTCGCCACGTTGCCGCACCCGATCAGCAGCAGCAAGCCCACCGCGGCCAGCACAATATAAAGCGTCGTTCGGAACTGCCCCACGACTAGATCCGTCAGCGAATGAATTTCCACCGTAAAGTGTTTCGGGTAATCCTTGGGATACACGGTGGCAAGCCGCTTCGCCACCACGGTCACATCCGATTCCGCCTGTTTCTCCGACACCCCCAGCTTCAAGTGTCCCAGAAAAAACCAAAAGCGCGGGAATGCCCCCGCGTAGGCTGTATTCGCAACCGCGCGGCTCGGCTTTTCCGGAATCCACAAGTCCGCGTCGCCCCATCCGAAGCGCGGCGGCATGACCCCGATCAACGTTCGCGGAGTATCGTTCAGCACAAACGTCTTGTTGATGACATTCGGATCGGCGCCAAAGTCCTTGACCCAGACTTTGTAGCGCAACACGAATACAGGAGGCGCGCCCGGCTCATAATCCGCGGGCTGCATGACGCGGCCAAAAAGGGCCGGCATCCCCAGAAATTCAAACGTCCCCGGCGTTACATGGTTTCCGGCCAGCATCTGTGTGCCTTCGCCATTGCGATACAGCACGTCCACGCTGTCGTTGGCAATCACACGGTCAAATACATGATTCTGCTCCACGTAATCCAGAAATTCGGGTCCGCTGAACCCCCCGCGCCCTCCAGGCTCATTTCGCTCCGTGTCGTGGATCTGTATGGACATGTAGCGCCGCGCATCCGGGTAGGGGAAAGGCTCCATTAGGATGTTTTCCATGACGCTGAAAATGGCTGTAGACGCGCCGATTCCCAGCGCCAGCGTGATCACCGCGACGATCGCAAAGCCTGGAGTCTTCCTTAAGTTCCTCAGCGCAAACCGGATATCCTGCCCAACGGTTTCCACGGAACCCCCATGTTGTCTTGTCCTCGACGTCTCACCCTGGCCCAGGCGCCGGACTCAGGAGGGGCGCGCCGTCAGTCCAACGCTTTCCCCTGCATCCATGTGCGTAACAGGACGTAATTTGTTCGACGGGTGCATCCCAAATAAGTTACTCAGCCCCTTATCTAGCGGAACATATCTGCTTTCGCGTCTAACCCCCATCCGTTACCGGAACCCAGCCTCGTCTCCTCGGAATTAGCTCAGCCTGTTCATCCGGCATGTAGATCGCGAAGGTACGGAACGCTGGCTTTCATCATTCCCAGGTTCATTTCCACGAAGTAGTTCTTGATACCGCCTGTCTTCGCGGCGGTAAAGATTTTCTTCCAATCCAGGGTGCCTTGCCCCACCGGCACGATTTTTTGGGTTTCCGCGGACCAGCCTTGCAGGTGCATGGAAATGAATCGTCCTGGGTACTTCGTGAAATACTCTGCGGCGTCGTAGCCGCGGCTGATGGTGGAAACCTGGAACTGAAACTGCACGATCTTGGGATCGAGAAGGTCAAAGAGCAAATCATAGGTGCGCTGGCCATCCACCATAGATAATTCAAAGTCTTCATTGTGCAGTCCCTGCTGGATGCCAGCCTTGGCCGCATGTTCTCCCATTTTGTTGTATTCGTCAGCCGCTCGCTTCACATCATCCATAGTCGGCTTGGCAGGCCCGTCGAGGCTTGGCACTAGCATTTGCGTCAGACCGAGTTCTCTTGCCCAAGCAATGCGCGCCGCCTGATTCTCCCGGAGTTCGACGATGCTAAAGTGAGAACTCACGCAGGTGACGCCAGCGTCGCCCAGAATTCTTCGGAGCTCTTTTGGCGTGTAATTAGCAATGCTTCCAAAGCCGTGTTCCGCGTAGCCGACCGGCGAACACAGCTCAACCGTCTGAAATCCGGCTTCGGCAAGCTGCCGGATCGCGCCTGGAAAGTCCTTGGCAATCATTTCTCTGACAGGCCACGTCTGGCATCCAATGGGCATGCCAAGCGGCTTGGCGCGAAGCTCCAGCGCACCAGCGGCAAGAAAGCCGGCCGCGGCCGCGTTCGTCGCCGCATTTTTGAGAAACTCTCTTCTCGAAATCCCAGACATCGTTGCCTCCTATCAGCCTTCGGGAATAAAGTCGTCCTCCAAGAGAACATTCGCGGTTAGAGTTCCCACCCGCTTCGGCGTTCCGGGCGGACATACTTCTGCGCGAGATCGGAATTGGTGATCTTCAGACTAGAGCGATCCCAATTGAGTTTTTGCCCCACTCGAGCAGCAACATTCCCCAGCAGCAAGGTTTCCGTGACCAGGCCCGAAAATTCAAAATTCCCCCCCGGCTTATCTTTACCTCCCTTGCAGGTGTCAAGCCATTCTCGCTCGTTCCCCGGCGACCTCGGCAATGTTTTCGGCGGCTGCTTAAAACTGTTCATCTTCGTTTCGGGAATCAGTTTTGGATTGGCGCCATTGAATCCGCACAGAATCTTTCCACGGTCTCCCACGAAAAGGAGCCCTTCGTCAAGTTCTTCGCCTTCGACTTTCATGGGTCGGTCTTCTTCTAGTTCGTCGGGGCGTGCCGGTTTCAGACCACCGTCATACCAGTTGAATTTCACAGGAGGCATGTCGCCACGGGCCGGAAAGTTGTAGCGGACGATCGAGGACACTGGGTAAGTCTCCTCATAGCGCTCGCTGGAACTCGCTTCCACACTCATGGGCGCTTCTAACTTCAAGGCACGAAAAATGGTGTCGAAACTGTAGGAACCCATATCGCCCAGCGCGCCGCAACCGAAGTCGCACCAGCCGCGCCATACAAAGGGCAAATAAGCCTGGTTGTAAGGACGTTCCGGCGCGGGACCAAGCCAGAGGTTCCAGTCCAATCCTTCGGGCACGGTCTCGGTTTCCTTTGGGCGATCGATCCCCTGGGGCCAGAAAGGACGGTTTGACCAGTTGAATACTTCCCGCACCGGCCCAACAGCACCGCTCCAAATCCATTCACAAAGTAAACGCGTGGATTCGGATGCCTGGTTGCCAACTGCGATCTGCGTGGCCACGCCCGTCTCCCGCGCAATTTCAGCAAGGCGCCTCGCCTCATAGATCGTGTGCGTCAAAGGCTTCTGGCAAAAGACATGTTTGTGTTTCGTCATCGCCGCGGCGGACACCGCGGCATGCAGGTTGTCCGTGGTACACACAATGACGGCGTCCAGATCTTTCTGCTTCTCGAGTAGTTCGCGAAAGTCCGTGTAAGCCAAGCAGCCCTGATACTGGCCGGAACGCTGCTGCGTGCCGTAATAGGCGTCCACAATTTTCTGGCAAGGTTCGCGGCCCGCGACGCCACCCGGGGTACGCAGGGAATGGGTCAAATGTAGGGGTTGGTCCGGACTGAGCCAATCCCAGCCGCTATCCACGCCAAGCAATTTGCGGACGGAATTGCAGAACTCGTGGTTGTCCCATTGCGGGTAATTTGCGCTTACCTTATTGGAGTCGCAGACTGCCACACCTTGCACATCGGGTTCCCGCAAGAAGTGAAGCATGACGCGCAAACCTTGGGCCCCAACACCGATAAAAGCAATGTTGACCTTGTCGCTCGGGGGAACATAACCTGCGCCACCCAACACCCGGCGTGGAACAATGGAAAGACCAATCGTTGCTGTGGCAGCTTGCTTCAAGAACCTACGCCGCGAAACCGAGGCCTCCAAAGAACTGCGTGACGGAACCCGATTCTTCACTGTGCCTCCTCAACGGTTTCAAAATATCGCACGATCACCCCGCCGCCCACATTTTGCGTGCATTTACCAGACCCGCGATCAACCCGGATACTTTAATCGAATCAAAGGTTTTCTTGAAAGAGAGTTGCTAGTCCCTCACTCGGGAACTTGAAGGTCAATGCTGCTGGAGAGCAAAGGTAGTGATTACATAACAATGTCGGCTCCTCGACCCGAGTAAACTTTGGTTGCGTTACGACCCCAGGCTCGGGAGAAAGGAGCCGAACATGATGATTATAGGCGTAGATTATTACCCGAGCTTTCAGCAGATAGCATTGTTTGTGGAAGAGACCGGTGAGTACGGAGAACAACGACTGAACCACGAGGGTGGAGAGGCCGAGCGATTCTACCGCGGGCTGCAGCAACGAGGAATCCGCGTGCGCGTAGGCATGGAGGCGACCGGGTATGCACGTTGGTTCGAGCGACTGCTGGCGGAGCTTGGTTTCGAGTTGTGGATCGGCGATCCCGCCGAGATCAAGGCGCAACGCGTCAAGAAGCGGAAGACGGACCGTGAGGATGCCAGACTTCTGCTGCGGCTGATGCGCGAAGATCGTTTTCCGACAATTTGGGTACCGAGTCCGGAGAATCGGGATCTCCGCCAACTGTTGTGGCATCGGCATCGCATGGTGCAGATGCGCACACGGATCATGAACCAACTGCAAGCACTGGCCATGAACGAAGGAAAGCGCTGGAAGTCGAAGCTGTTTAGCCAAGAGGGGCGAGCCGAATTCGAGAAACTGGCTTTCGCTCCCTGGGCCAGTCGACGTCGGCGAGAGTTGTTGGAGCTGTTCGACCAACTGAATCCGAGCATCCAGGAGTTAAGCGCAGCCGTGGAGCAGGAAGTCCAGAAACGGCCCGAAGCGTTGCGGTTGATGACGCATCCTGGCGTGGGTCCTATTACCGCGTTGGCTTATGTTTTGATCATCGGGACTCCGGAGCGGTTCGCTCGTGGCAGGCAGATCGGCACGTACGTGGGGATGATTCCGACCGAGGACTCCAGCGCCGACAAGCAACGGCTCGGACACATCAGCAAGCAGGGCAGCTCCTTATTGCGGTACTTGCTGGTGGAGGCCGCGCAGGCGGCCACAACGCTTCAACCCGCATTGGCCGCGTCGGTACCTGCACTTGGCCGTGCGCCGACACCGGAGCATCGCGAAGGTCGCCAGGGGACGCCGACTAGGGATTCGGTTGTACTGGATGTGGCGAAATGGTTGTGACTATTCGCCGTCGTTCGAGTTCGGTTCGCACGTGGGACAGCTCGGTATCAGGCATGGTGTGCAGTAGAACATCGCGCTAGTGAATGGGCATCCCGCTCCCCGCAAGGGGAGTTTGAACAAGTAATCATGGTCGAAGTTTTGAGTCAAAGAGGAATGGGGCTGCGCAGTTGAAATTTGCGTTGAGAATAGCTATGGGAACGGTGAGCGACGATTTGAACCGCAGCGATGGGCAATACATCCTTGTGAGTGAGGGAGTAGCATGGTGGAGACCGGCCTCGAGGTAACCCCTATGAGTTTGACGCAAAACGATAAGGGTGCTCGCTTCCGCGCGCTTCACGACGGCCCTGGCGCCTTCGTAATTCCGAACCCATGGGACGTCAGTTCCGCCCGTATTCTCGCCGGCCTTGGCTTCCAGGCATTGGCCACCTCAAGCGCTGCCTCCGCCTCTGCCCTTGGTCGAAGAGATGGCGGGCTAACGCGAGAGGAGGCGCTGGTGCACGCCCGCTTGATTGTCCAAGCTACGGATTTGCCCGTCTCCGCGGATCTGGAAAAGGGATTTGGCGACGCTCCGGAAATCGTGGCGGAAACGGTCCGCCTGGCAGCTGCAGTAGGACTCGTTGGATGCACGATCGAGGATTCGACCGGCAACCCGGAGAGCCCACTTTACGATATTGGCCTGGCGGTCGAACGGATTGCGGCAGCCGCGCAGGCGGCGCGTACACTCCCGTTTCCCTTTATCCTGACTGCCCGCGCGCACAATTTTCTGTACGCCGCCCCGAACCTGGACGACACTATCCATCGCCTTCACGCCTTCGAAAAAGCAGGAGCGGACGTGCTCTTTGCGCCTGGCCTGCCCGACCTCGCCGCGGTGGGAGCGGTCTGCGCTTCATTGTCGAAACCTTTTAATTTCATGGTGGGTATCAAAGAAAAATCATTTTCCGTGGATCAACTCGCTGCGGCCGGAGTCAAGCGCATCAGCCTTGCGACATCGCTTTATCGCGCGGCAATGACGGGCATGGTTCTCGCTGCCTGCGAAGTGAAAGACGCGGGCCAGTTCGGATTCCTCGACCGATGCATGACAACCCCCGAGCTGAACGAACTCATGCGGAATTGACCGCGCCGAGAACTACGATGAACACACAATTGAAACGTAGGCGATGTACGGCAGCATTGTTCAGTGACCGCTCCGCTCTTTGCGTGGCCGTGGCTTCGGACCGGCAACCGCAGGCAAGCCCTCCTCTGGCTCGTGGCGCCGCACATGTTTCTCCGTTTTATTGGACTCGGCTTTTTGGTTCTAGGAGTTGTCTCCGAGTCGCTGCCGAAAGCATGGGCGGAGCCCGCCGGGTACGTCGACCTTGTCGCAGGGATCCTCGCCATCTTTGCCACGGCGGCGCTGACGCGCGCCGCTTCGTGGGCCATCGCAGCGGTGTGGATATTTAACGTTTGGGGAGCGCAGATCTGCTGTTCGCGTCTTACCAAGGGGCGCATGTAAAGCTGCAGCCCGGCTCACTGGGCGCGGGCTTCTACATCGTAAGGGCGATCGTTCCGCCGCTGTTGGTGTCGCACGCGCTCACCTTTGGGATTTTGAGGCGGCCCGCGCCGAAGCAAGGACCTTAAAAACGGAGAAAAACGAAGCTATTGGACTCGCTGCTTACAGGACCGGCTTAGGAACGGGCGAATTCTCTTTGTCAATTTCTTCCGCGATTTCCATTAACTTGAAAAAAGAACCTCTCAAGGCATGAACGAATACTACCGCCGTCTTGTCGTTTGCAATTTCAGACGGTTCTTTCATGAGAAATCTTCTGAATTAGTTCAGCGGGTGTTCGATTTCCTGGTAGAGATACTTAATCGAGTCGTTGGAGTCTATGCTGAGTCCGCGCTCCTTTAAGAGATTCTCAAATCGATTAAGCGAGTTTGCAATTGCTTGACCGCCTGCTTGGCTAGTACAAGTTCCGGGCCTCCTCGAACTTCGCCGAGTGTTTCTCGAAAGAATACGATGCCCCGTCAAACGTGGTCTTAAGTTTTGCGCCATGCAATTGTGCGCTAGGGAATTGGGTCGGAAGGATACCTGCTTCCGTCGTTGGTTCCATACGGAACGCTACCATGAAGATTTTCGTGAAACTGTCCAAAATTGTACGGCGTGCGGGTCGCTGGCTTCCTTAATATCCCGTCGGACAGCGAGTTAGAGCGATACTGGGCGGAACCTGTACAGTATCAGTCATCTTGCCGTCCCACGAGTCTGGGTTTCGGAAAACGGCGTTCCATTCCAACACACAAGACGTTGACAGCCCTTGCCTGGGTTCTCCTGATCATCAGCAGCAATGTCCTTAGCAGCAGACGCCTTTTCGATTAGGGGTCTATTCGCAGTGCCCATGTTTTCATGAAACGCTCATTGGGCTTCGACATCGAATGCATAGACATCCTGCAACCCTGTATCCCGCAGCAGCAGAGGTGAATCGTTGGAATCTAGCCCCATCCAATCGTCCCAATAACCCGTCGGCCGAAAGTCTTTCAGATTTACAACGCGGTCCACCGCATAGTCGCTCAGACGCATCCGGAAGATGCCCGGATTTTCTGGCCAGCTCAGGAAGTAAACGTATAAACCGTCCTTTGACCAATCCGGAAAGCTGACATTTCTTTCCTGAAAAACTTTGGACCACTTCTGCTTCGTTCGATCAAAGACTTGCAGACTCTGCGAATTCCACTGCACCGCAGCGATGTATCTCCCATCAGGCGACCAGCGGGGCGAGAACAATTCCTCTGAGCCCGGCAAAGTGGTGACCTGGTGCGTTTTCAGATTCAGGACCCGGATTCCCGTGGACGCGGATGCATATAGGCCTCCGAAGGCGAGCAAACTTCCATCCGGCGACCAATATGGATCGGCCTCCGGGTGATCGTCATTGGGCAGCAACTCCTGGCAAGTTCCCCCTCCCGGCGACACCACATAAATTCTTGACGGCTTGCCTGACGTTACTGAGAAGAAGGCAATCTGCTTCCCGTCGGGAGACCATCGAGGCATGGAAGCATACAAGGGCGGGTAACTGAGTTGGAGCCGCTGGCTACCGTCGATTTTGCTTCGCCAAAGTGTGCCTTCCGGAAAGGTGACGTAGGCCACCCACTCGCCATCTTTGGAAAAACTGACGTGTTCCGCCGAAATTCCGGACAGGAACGGCACAAACCGGTCCGCCTGGGCTTCGTAGCGCACCAATTCCCCCCGCGGCCTTCTTCCCACAACAAACAGCTTCTTCCCATCCTTCCCTGGAAGGGGCGAAAAAAGGGCAAGTGGCCCCGTCGTCAATTGAACGGGCTCAACGCCATTTTTGTGCAGCAAACTGATCTTTTCTTGAAGCTCCCAGATGCTCCCTTGTGAAGAGAAGACGAAATGTTTGCCTCCGGGAGTCCACATACCGCAACACTCCGCGTGTGGATCGTGCCATCCGGCAAGCAGAGGGTGTGAATTCTTTCCATCGGCCGACATTTCCCAAAGAGCCGTGGCACTGGTCTTTTGGTCCTGTAGCGTCAGGCGCAACATTCTTCCGTCGGGCGACCACTGCGGAGAAGAGGGCCAACCGTCCATGCTGAGGAGCTTGCGGGCTTCCGACCCGTCACTCCTCGCTAAAAAGAGATCGTTCCCCCGCGCGTACACCAGCCGCTGGCCATCGGGAGACCAAGCGGCGGCGTGGCCCACAGCGTCTCCGAGACGGCGTGGCAAACCTCCGAGCACGGGCAATGCCCAGAGCGGTCCATCGAATGCCGTGCCGGGCTCGTCGGAGACCAAGAGCGAAGAGCCGTCCGATGAGACGCTCAGAATTCGCATGCTGAGCGAAGGAGCAGAGATTGCTACCGCTTCTCCCCCGGTGCTGGACACCTGGCCGATCGAAGAGGAATCCGCAGTGACAGACGAAATGTATTGCAAGTAGAGCCGCGAGCCGTCCGTACCCGCCAGAACTTTACCCCGGCCATCGTTCGTGATTAGGAGACCGCCCGAAACTTTAAGGGGAGGAAGCGGAGAAGTCAGCCAGTACGCGAGACCAGCAAGAACAAAGGCGCTCGCGAGACCTGCTCCGACGACCCAAGGCCAGCGCCGGGATTTAGTCCGACCCGCAACGCCTGGTGCGGCCCCGCCCGGCCTTGCTGGTTCCGGCCGGCGATCGCTGCTCACGGCTGAAGTTGCAACGTTAGTGCAGCTGGTTGTGAATCGGCCTGAGTCTGCATCTCGCCGCAGCCTTTGCAAGTCGGCGCGCAGCTCCGCGGCGCTCTGATAGCGCAGGTTCCGGTCCTTCTCCAGAGCCTTATTGATGATGTGTTCCAGTTCGGAAGGGAGATTGGGATTCAAGTGCAAGGCGCTAATCGGCGCATCGTTCAGGATGGCGGAGAGAATGACTCCGATGCTTTCGCCGCGAAACGGCAGTGTGCCAGTAGCCATCTCGTACAACACCACGCCGAAGGAAAACAGGTCGGTGCGGGGATCCAATTCTCTGCCGCGCACTTGTTCGGGTGACATGTAGGCAATGGTGCCGAGTGTGGAACCTGGATTCGTCAGGAGGTAAGGCTCCATCGCGCTCGTCAAGGTATCTGCCGCGCATTCGATCTGGCTTTTGGATCGACTCGAGAGCGCCACCTTGGCCAATCCAAAATCGAGGATCTTCGCATGGCCGCGCTTGGTAATGAAGATGTTCGCGGACTTGATGTCGCGATGAACAATACCTTCGGAATGCGCTGCATCCAGTGCGTAGGCAATTTCAGTGGAGACGGAGAGAAGGAAGTCAGAGTCGAGCGGTTGGCCGGCAATCCCGTGTTTCAGTGTTACGCCATCCATGTACTCCATGGCGATGTAGGGGCGGTTGCCTTCCAGCCCCACTTCATAGATTGTGCAAATATTCGGATGGTTTAGCGCGGAAGCCGCCTGCGCTTCGCGCTGAAAACGCATCAAGGCCTCTGGGTCTTTCGCCACGTCATCCGGCAGGAATTTCAGGGCGACAAAGCGGCGCAGGTCCGTGTCTTCCGCTTTATACACCACGCCCATACCACCACCCCCGAGCTTCTCTAAGATGCGGTAGTGAGAGACGGTCTGCCCGAGAAGTGACTGGGAATCCGCCATAGTGCGGTCATCTTAGGTTGCGAACGGAGGCAAGTCAACGAAGCGATGCGAAGCGATGCGAAGCGATGGGACTTGTCGCTGCAAAGTGAGAATGTCCGGTTTGGGAGGCCTGGGGGCCCATGGAAATGGAGCGTATTGCCTTGAGCCAACGAGAACGGGACCGGCTGAAGGTGCTGCACAAGGTAGAGCAAAGGCATTTGACGCAGTTGCAAGCCGCGCAGCGACTGCAGCTAACCGACCGTCAAGTGCGCAGATTGCTGCGTCGCATGCACAAGAGCGGAGATGGTGCATTGGTTCACGGACTCCGCGGCCGACCATCGAACCGCAGGCTGGCGGCCTCCTTGGAGCAGAAGATTCTGGCGCGGGTACGCCAGCGGTGCGCGAAGCGATGGGACTCAGAGGACCGCAGAAACCCAAGGCGCATTATTTGACAAGGGCCTTTCCTTCAATGTTTCTTAGTTCTACGCGGATTTCTTGTTGGCCGAGGAGAGGAATCTTATTGCAATGCCTCTCTCGTTTGTTCCCAGATCATCTACCCGGACAACCTGGCCGAGATATTCATAATTCTGCTGGCTAAAGGGTGCATGGTACGGCACTGTTACGTGCAAGCGCATTCCCTCGCAATAGGCATCACGCTGGGTGACAAAATAGACGCCGTCCTGGGAAACATCCTTCGTCGCTCCTATTTCCTCAAATGGAGTATCCTTCGGATTCGATGGACGAACGCGTAGCGTCTGCTTCATTCGTACACGTCGGCTCCGACGGCGCTCTTTTCGGGTCATGTCAGACATTGCAACTATCTGAACATGATTCCTTTGGCCCGGGAATACCTTGTGTTGAATCCGTCATAAGGAGCCCAAGCGTTGGACTGCCTTACCTGTTCAAAGGGAATCTATGTCGCCATTCAAAACAAAATTCGGGAACTGTTTCCGACGCGCGTGCGAGGCCCGCAATATCGTCGGCTTTCGAAATATCGCGAGCCGTTGCTGCCATTGGTCCGCTGTTGGCAGGTTGCTTGCTGTCTTTTTTTGCGGCATCGGAACTGCCGCGGCGGTAATGTACGTTATCTATCTAAAGGACTAGTGGACTGTAACAGCTGATTGTGTACTGAGATGGCGCGATGGATCGGCATATTTCCATTTCACTGTGCGAGGCGATTTGTTGTAGTGCCGGATGTCGCGCAACAGCTTCCTCTTCAGAGCAGAGACGGAAGTGAATACCCC
>Ga0306926_10000495_pt1 | contig 36744 bp, 30 predicted proteins | sample flu12Cox44000178_FD_203759 | JGI IMG/M metagenome (GOLD analysis project Ga0306926, IMG submission 203759) | Lab enrichment of tropical soil microbial communities from Luquillo Experimental Forest, Puerto Rico - flux8day.12C.oxic.44.000.178 (v2)... | ecosystem: Environmental > Terrestrial >...
GCCGGATACCTCGTGCTTCTCCTGGCTTTGATTCAGCCATGTGTGGCGCTCCCCCAGAAGCGCAAGAAGCTACTGGCAGGGCTGTTCGTCGCAGGCGGACTACTCCTGCCAGTAGGAATTTTTCTGATTCACTACGTCGGCCTTGCCTACAGTCCGTTCGCAGTGATCGGCTGGGCGAGCGTGCTCGCGGATTCTGCGGGGGCGCTGTTGATGCTTGTATTGATCGCCGAAGCGTACGGGCTTTGGAAATTCCTGCGCGGCGCTGAGAGCGGGGAGTCTGAGTTGCCGGACGACCGCACCTGGGAACGCCGCGCTCTGCTCAGCGGCGGGACGCTGTTAATCCTGCTCGGCTTTCTGTATGGGGCTTGGTACGCCGGCGTGGATCTGTATCGGCACGAGGCGCGTGAGTCGCAAATCCTGAAGGGGATGCTGGATGCTGCAACTGGAGCGGGCGACATCAGCGCGCAGGTTGCCCAGTACCGTTCTTTGGCCGCCGAGAAAGCCGTCAAGATCGCGGCGCATTCACACCTCATCGAGTTCGGTCTGCTGGCCATGCTTCTGTCGTTCGTGCAGCCCTACGTCTTCCTGAGCAAACGTTGGAAGCGACGCTGGATCGTTACGCTGCTGATGGGATCCGTGATTCTTCCCGTGTTTGTGTTGTTGGAAATGAACCTCGGTCTCCTGGCGGGCGGCATCGCGGATGTGGGCGGCTTGCTGGTGATCATCGCCCTGACCGCGATGCTGGTGGGCGTGCTCCGCTACGGTGGCAGCCTGGACGCCGGGGTTGTGGGATGAGCCCCTCTCGCATGCTGCTGCTGGTGGGCGGGCTCTCGCTCGCCACGTTGGGAATGCTGTACGGATTGCACTACGCGCTATTCGCGGAGCATCAGACGCTCGACCGGATGGGTGGGTCGCTAGCACAGGCGTTCTCACAGGCTGCTGGGCGCAACCTGCAGCCAGCTTACAACTCGGTGGACGCTTATGCCTCCACCAAGTTCGACTACGTGCGCCAGGTGGACCTGCATTCCCACTGGATCGGGCTCTCCATGCTGCTCATCGTGCTGGGCGCCGCGTTCGATGGTGTCGCGTTCAGCGAGCGAGGGAAATTGTGGATCGCGGCGGTGTTGACCGTGGGTTCCTTTGTGTTTCCCTTGGGAGTGATCTTGCAGACACTCAGCCACGGGGCGGCGTATGCGTCGGTCCTGGCGATTCTGGGATCAGCCGTGGTCACAGCGGGTCTAGCCGCTGTAGCATGGGGATTCGGACGCTCGGGTCAGTGACTCGTTAGGCCTTTGGAGAAGGGATGTATCCGCGAGCATTTCATTACCACCGCGCTGGCTCGTTGCAGGAAGCCGCGACGATGCTGTCGCAATTGGGAGACGAAGCCAAGCTCCTGGCTGGCGGGCAGAGCTTGATTCCGTTGATGAAGCTGCGCTTCGCGAATCCAAAGCACCTGGTGGACTTGAATTTTGTGTCCGACACCGCGTACATCCGGGAAGAAGGCGGCGCCGTGCGTGTCGGGGCTTTGACCCGTCATGCCGAGATCGAGAACTCCGCTGCCCTTGCTGTGCGCTTTCCGATCCTTCATGACTGCGCGGCCGGGATTGCTGACGTGCAGATCCGCAATCGCGGCACGATCGGCGGTTCACTTGCCGAGGCTGATCCCAGTGGAGATTGGGCCGTGGTTCTCCTCTCGCAGCAGACTGAGCTTCGCTGCTTGAGTCTGGCGGGAGAGCGCACGGTTGCGTTGGCGGACTTCATCACCGACGCCTATACCACGGTTCTTGCACACGACGAACTGGTGCGTGAAGTTGTCGTGAAACCCCCGGAGAAAGGCAGCGGAGGAGCCTACCTGGCATTCAAGCGTTCCGCGCCCGTCTATCCGACTGCAAGTGCGGCGGTACAGCTGACCATGGACGGCGATACATGTTGCCAAGCGGCAATCGTTCTGGGTTGTGTCGGCCTGGTTGCCGTGAAGGCTTCTGCCGCTGAAAATGCCTTGCGCGGAAAGAGGATCGACGACAAGACTGTGGCCACCGCGATGGAAGCTGTGCGTGCCGCAGTTGATCCCCAGCCCGATATGCGCGGCTCAGCCGAGTACAAGCGGACCTTGGCTGCGGCGCTAGTGAAGCGCGGCATCGAAGTTGCGGTGCGCCGTGCCCACGGAGAACGCGTCGAGGTCAGCCATATCTATGCCTGAAACGATCGAGAAGGTCGACATTCAGTTGAAGGTCAACGGCAAGCAGCGTTCCGCCAGCGTCGAGCCTCGCACGCTGCTGGTGGAACTGGTGCGCGAGGAGTTCGACCTTACCGGAACCCACGTCGGCTGCGATACGACCTATTGCGGTGCATGCACGGTCCTGATGAACGGCCTTTCGGTCAAGTCCTGCACAGTATTTGCAGTACAGGCCGATGGTGCAGAGATCCTTACGGTCGAAGGACTGGCCAAGGACGGCAAGCTGCACCCAGTTCAGAAGGCCTTCGGCGACTCTTACGGCTTGCAGTGCGGTTACTGCACGCCCGGTCTGATGCTTTGCACGTTTCAACTCGTGACGAAAAATCCCAAACCCAGTGAGCAACAGATTCGCAAGGCCATCGCCGGAAATACCTGCCGCTGCACCGGGTATCAGAACATCTTCAAGGCCATTCGCCTGGCCGGGCAGAACATAAAAGGAGCGTAGCCGTGGCCATCAAGTTTGCCGGCGCGTTCGAGGTGCAACGCAAACCTGAGGAAGTCTACGACTTCCTGACCGACCCACAGAAGTTCGCGCCTCTGTTGCCGGACTTCCAAAGCGTCTCCGTCGAGGACGCCAGCCACTTTACGGTGAAGGTGAACGTCGGCATCTCCTACATCAGAGGCGTAGCCGACGTGAAGATGCAGCTGGCAGAATCTGTTCGCCCCACCCGCGCTCAGTACAAAGGACAGGGATGCCTGGCCGGAGGCAACGTGAGCATGGTGGCAGGATTCGACCTGGCCGAGGCAGGAGCGGGCACGAGAGTTGCTTGGCAGGGAGAGGCGCAGGTTTTTGGGCGCCTGACTTCGGTCGCGGGCGGCCTTCTGGAGCCTTTGGGAAAGAAACAAGTCCAGAAATTGATTGACGGGCTGCAGGCGGCGTTGCACATCAGGAGCGGAGACGCCTCGTGAGCGAGAACGGCAAGAGATGGGTCGGGCAGGCCATTCCCCGTAAGGAAGAAGATCGCCTGCTACGTGGTTTGGGGAAATTCGCCGACGACATCAAGCTGCGTGAAATGCTCTACCTGCGGTTTGTCCGTTCCCCCTACGCGCACGCGCGCATTGTGAGCATCGACGTTTCTGAAGCAGAGAAGCTGCCCGGGGTCGTCTGCACCCTAAGCGGCTGCGAGATTGCCTCGCAGACCCAGCCTTTCATCGAAATCGCACCCGAGCCAGGTGGAAAAATACGCGACTATCCGCTGGCCATCTCCAAAGTGCGCTACCAGGGCGAGCCCGTGGTTGCCCTGGTGGCCGTGTCGCCTGCTATCGCCGATGACGGTGCTGAACTGGTGCAGATCGAGTACGAACCTCTCGATCCCGTGATCAATGCCGAACAGGCTTTGACCGACGCCAGCATCCTGCACGAAGAAGCTGGCACCAACAAAGTTTGGAATGGCGTCTTCGAGTACGGGAATGTCGAAGCGGCGTTCCGGGAAGCGGCTTCGATCGTCACGATCGACCGCATGCACTTTCATCGCTTCTCCAGCACGCCGCTCGAAAACAATGTGATCCTCGGCCAGTGGGACCCGAAGGACGACCACATCTATTACTGGTGTAACAATTCGTTTCCATCGTTCGCCATCCAGTTTCTGGCCGCGCACCTGAGCGTTCATATCGACCGGATCCGCGTGCAGACCTTCGACATCGGGGGTAGCTTCGGAATCAAGATCACCAGCTATCCGCAGATGGCCGTGTGCGCACTCGCGTCCAAGAAAACAGGCGGACGTCCCATCAAGTGGGTCGAGACGCGCTCCGAGCACATGACTTCAAGCGCGCACGGCAACGAACGCACGTTCCGGGAGACGCGGGTCGCGATCGACAAGAATGGCGTGATCACCGCCATCACATCTCGCCACATCGATGACTGCGGAGCGTATCCCCGTTACGAACCGCTGGGATGCGTCATCTGGTCGCAGGTGTTTCCCGGCGTCTACCGCTTCAAAAACGCCCGCATCGATTTCAGCCAGGCGGTCACGAACAAATGTCCGGTAGGCCCGAATCGCGGCTACTCGCGCATGCAGCACCTCTGGTTTCTGGAGCGAGTTGTCGACATCTGCGCCCACGAACTGGGCATCCCCGCCGACGAAATGCGTCTGCGCAACTACATCCGCCCGGAGGAGTTTCCCTACACCACGCCAAACGGTTGCGTCTACGATTCGGGAAACTATCCGAAGATGCTCGAAGTCGCGAAAAAACTGATCGACTGGGACGCCTGGAAGAAGAAGCAGGCCGATGCTCGCAAGCAGGGCCGCATGATCGGAATCGGGATCGGAACCACGCTCGATTCCGGTACCAATAACTTCGGTCAGTCGCAGATCGTCAATCCGGGAGCGCCTTTCTCCGGCAACTCGCAGGGCGCAAACTGCAAGCTCGACATCTACGGAGAGGTTGTCGTGGCAGTGGGCTCCTGCCCGCAGGGCCAGGGGCATGAAACCACCGCCGCTCAAGTCGTCGCAGACGTGCTCAACATCAGTCCTGATCTGATCGCGGTACGCACCGGCTTTGACACCGAGCGCAACGTGCACACCGGATTCTCCGGCACTTACGCCAGTCAATTCGCGGTCTCAGGACTATCGGCCGTCCATGGCGCCGCGCAGAAACTGAAAGCTGAGATGAAGCGCCTTGCTTCACACGTTCTAAGCACCACGGCGGACGATCTGGAATTTGGTGTCGGCGCCCAGGGGCCGGAAGTTCGCGCCAAAACCAGTGGCAAGTCGATCAACTACTGGGGACTGGCGAACATCGTAAACGTAAACAGCGCCATTCTGCCGACTGAACTTCACGATGTGACTTTGAATTGCCGCTACATTTGGCGCGCTCCCTTCAAGGTGCCCGATACCAAGAAGAAATACGGCAACCTGACCATGACGTACGCCTCGCAACTTCACATCGCGGTGCTGGAGATCGATCGCGACACGTTCATTCCCCACATTCTCGAGTACGTGGCCGTCGACGATTGCGGAACGGTCATCAATCCGCCCATCGTCGAGGGCCAGGTCTATGGCGCCACGGCTCACGGAATCGGCGCGGCGCTCCTGGAAAACTGCGTGTACGACGCGGTGGGCAACATGTTGACCAGCACCTTCAGCGACTACATCCCTATCACGGCAATGAACATGCCCACAGTGAAGTACGGACACATCGAAACCCCCTCGCCGCACAGCTACAGCGGTGCCAAAGGCATGGGCGAGGGAGGTGCGGCGCCCGTGCACACTATTTCGGCTGCGTTGCAAGACGCTCTTTTCGAGCAAGGAGTCTTCATCGAGGACTCTTTCAATAATCCCGACAGCGTGTTTCGCTCTCTTCGCGGAGAGATCGGACAGGTACAGCAGCGGGTGAAGGTCGAACGCCGGGCTGGCTCGAAGGCATGAAGACGGTTTGCATTATCGGATGTGGTGCCATCGGCAGCTTATACGCGGCGCACCTGGCGCGCGTCTCAGAGGTCTGGGTGCTGGCGCGGCGGAAAGAACAAGCCGACGCGTTGAATCGGGAGGGGCTGAGGGTTTCCGGGAAGCATAATTTTTCAGTACAGCTGCGGGCAACCATCGATCCCAGAGATCTGCCCGAGTGCGACCTTGGCATCGTTGCTACCAAAGCAATGCAGGTGAAGGACTCAATTGCGGGCATCGGGAACAAGTTCGACCGAGGCGCGCTTATCTCGGCGCAGAACGGTCTTGGCAGTGAGGAGATTATCGCGGAGCGCACACGCGGTTATGTCCTTCGCGGCACGACATTCATGAGCGGAACGCGGCACAGCGACACTCACGTGCAGTACGAACTCGACACGGCGACCTGGATCGGGCCGTTCGAACCGCGGCGTACGCCGCATGCCGTGGTGCGCGAAGCGGCTGACCTCTTGGTGCAAAGTGGATTGAAAGCGGAAGCCCTTCAGGATGCGCGTCCGGCACAGTGGTCGAAGCTGATCTTTAATGCCGCGGTGAACGGGGTGTCGGCGCTCACGGGACTTCCTCACTCACCTCATTTCGCAGCCGAGGAGGAGTTCGCTGACTTGGGCCACCTGTTGCATGCACTTATTGAGGAAGGCAAGAGCGTCGCAGCCGCAGCCGGAGTGGAGTTGCACGAAGATCCCTGGGCGATGAACAAAATTGGCGCGATGACGAATCATCCTCCCTCCATGCTGGCCGATGTGCGAAAGCAGTCACTCACCGAAGTGGATTTCTTGAGCGGGGCCATCGCGCGCGAAGCCGCGCGTGCAGGCGTTGACGCTCCTCTGCACACTGCAATCTACCGGCTCATCAAAGGCAAGGAAGCGGGATGGACATTCAAGGATGAAAACCGGCCTGTCGCGGCGCACGAGAAGGCCGGCGCGCACTGATCAGACCGCAGGCAAGAGTAACGAAGAAGTTATCTGGGGAAGAGTTCATGGCTTGGCCGATTGACCGCGCGAAACTGGATCGGGTTCGCGTCTTGATGAAGGATCAGGACGTCAGTGCGCTGGTCGTCCGTGCACCCGACAACGTTGTCTATCTGACGAACTATTGGTGCATGAAAGGCTATGACGTTGCGGTCTTTCCCCGCGAGGGCGAACCCACTCTCATCGCGCTGGAGCCGCAACTCGCCGACGCCGAGCGTAATTCCTGGACCCGCGACATCCGATTGTTCAAAGGCTACGACGAACGCGATGCTCGTCCAGCACCGTATCGGTCTCTGGATCTGGCACTCGAGATCTTGAAACAGCGTGGCCTGACCGACAAGGTCGCTGTCGAACTCAACATGGGCACCCAAAGCGCAGATCGCATGGTGGGAGAGCCCACCACTCCAACCCAGAACTTCTTCGACGCTTTCCGCAAGGTTTCCGGTCAAGTTGTAGATGCAACTCCCCTGCTAAGTGAAGCTCGTGCCATCAAAACACCGCAAGAGATCGAGCGCATGCGCCTGGCGAACGAGTTGGCGGCTCTGGCCATGGACTACACCCGCGAGCACATGAAGCCGGGAATGAAAGAAAGCGAAGTCGGCGGCATGTACGAGGGCTTCGTGCACGGACTCGGCGTCGGCTACAAGAGCAAAGTCGAAATGGCTCGTGCTTTCACCTTGGTGTGGTCGGGAAAGGGAATCGCGACCTTCACCGCCACCGGCGATCGCCCCATCCAAGCGAACGAGCCGACCCTCTTTGAAATCTGGGTGTGCGTCGATGGCTACTGGACCGACCTAACCAAGAACGCGTGTCCGGGCGAACTGACCGCGCCATATCACAAATTGCTCGATCTGTTGCTGCGCGTGTTTCAGCAAGCTGCGGCCTTCGCCCGCGACGGCGCCAGCTTCCCCGAACTCGATCGCCTGGTCCGCGCGCGCATCGCCGAAGGTGGATACCCTGGGCAGCCCTCCCACCCGATCTGCCACGGTGTCGGCGCGCGAGCCCATGAGCCTCCCTATGCGCACCAGGCGGGAGGCGGTTTGGTGAAGAAGGGCATGGTGCTAGCGATCGAGCCAGGCATCTATTGGCCTGGCGGCGGTGGGCTCCGCCTGGAGGACAACTTCCTGATCACCGACCAGGGTAACGAGAAGCTTTGCTCCGATCCGGATGATTTTCGCTTGGTGCGACGAAACTGATGGAAGAAGCTACGAAGAGGGAAGTGGGCAATAACTTGGGGACCCCGAGCAAAGACCGCAGAACGGCTCTTCACCCCGACCTGGCGCAGAGAATCCTGGCCCAGGTCAAGGAAGAAGAGATCGTTGCTATGGCGCGTGACGTCATCAACATTCCGAGCCCTACCGGCGAAGAATTGCAGATGGCGCAGTACATGCAAGGCTCCCTGCAGCAGCTTGGCTTAAACCTGACCTGGCAGGAAGTCGAAGAGGCCCGTGCCAACCTGGTTGGCCGCTGGATCGGTGCCGGCGGCGGCAAAAACCTGATGTTCAACGGCCACATGGACACGTCGAACACCGGGCGCGAAGACTTCCTCTCCGGTCTCGGCTACAAGCCGAACGCCGTGGTGAAAGACGGATTCCTCTACGGTCTCGGCATCTACAACATGAAGGGCGCCCTGGTCTGTTACACGCACGCGGTCAAGGCCCTGCAGCGTTCCGGTGTCCGCTTAAAAGGCGACGTGATCATCGCCGCCGTTGCAGGTGAAATCGAGAAAACGCAATGGGGCGAATTCAAAGGCAAACAGTACCGCGGGTACGGATTCGGTACGCATTACCTGGTGAATCACGGCATTCTGCCCGACATGTGCATTCTGGGCGAGCCCACCGACATGCATGTAGTGCTCGAGCACTTCGGTTCCATGTGGGTGCGCATTTCCTGTACGGGCATCTATGTGCATACCGCTTTCTGCGAAGGTCGCGAAGAGATGAACTCAGTTCGGCGGATGTATGCGCTGATGCAGCCGATCCTCGAATGGATTAGCACCTGGGAACGCAAGGCCGCCTACGGTGGAAAGAAAGCGATCGTCAATCTGGGCGGAATCCGTGGCGGCCACGCCTGGCGCGCGAGCCGCACCCCCGAAAAGACTGACCTGTTCCTCGATGTCCGCGTGCCTCCTACGATTCCCATGAGCGAGGCTCGCCGCGACATCCAGCAATTGTTTCTTGAACTGGAGAAGGAGCATCCCGACTTTGGCCTGGAGTTTGAAACTTATGTCTCGGTGCCGGGCGCCCGCATCGACGAAAACCACGAGATGATCCGAGCAATCGAGGCCAATCACGAGCGGGTCATGGGCCAACCACCGCAAAGGGAAGTCGTCACCTGGTGCTCGGATGCGAGCGTGTTGAGCCGCTACGGCATCGAGACGGTTAACTATGGTCCTTCGAGCGGTCCGCGCGACAAAGAGGGCGAGAAGGTCAAGATCCAGACATTGGTCGATATCACCAAGATCTACGCATTGACAGCGGCAGAAATCTGCGGCGTCGTCGCGTAATGGGCGAAGAGTCCCCGAGGTCAGGCTTGCCGAGTAAGAACGAAATCGAGCGTCGCTACAAGAACGTGCGATCGCGCATGGACCAGGAAGGCCTCGACGCCTTGCTGGTGTGCGGAAACCAGTACGCCGGATTCGAAGGCGCGGTCTTCTACATGTCGGGATTCGAGATTGTGCACCGCTACGTCTACGTCTTGTTACCGCTGCAGGGCGAGCCCACCTTAGTTTTTCCACGCGAGGCCCGCTGGATCGGCGACAAAGGTAAGCCCTGGGTCAAAGATCACGTCTGGCCCGAAATTCCCGGCCAATGGGTTCGCGACCTTGCCAGCGAGCGGAAATGGAAACGGCTCGGCGTGTACGGCATGAACTTCGTGATGGCTGTGCGCGACTATCGGGAACTGTCCAAGGGATCGCTCGAACTCGTGCCCTTCGACACGCAGTTTGATATGGCTCGCGCGGTCAAGAGCGAAGAAGAGCTCGCCGAAGTGCGCGATGCCATGGATATCATCCTCGACGGCTTCTGGGCGCTGGTCGGAGCCTATTGCCCCGGCAAGACCGAAGCGGAGATCATGGCCCCTGCCGTCGCGCGCTTCTTCGCGCGCGGGGCCGGGCCGCGCATGATGAACATCCTGCTGTCGGGCTCTAACGGTGAGGCAGAAGCTTTCTTTAAAGTACCCGGCCATCGCATGGTCGAGGCGGGCGACCTGCTCCTCTACTCGCTCGAAATCACGGGCGTCGGCGGATACTGGGTGGAATTCTCCCGCCCGCTGCTTCGCGGCAAACCCAGCAGCACAACCCAACGAATGGCAGACGCCTACCCCGTAGCCCTGGAAGAAGCGCGCAAGCTGATGCGGGCCGGGGAACTGGCCAGCAATGTGCATCGCGTCGTAGCAGAAACCTTCTCGAAGCACGGCTTCACGCTTGGGCACCTTTCTGGACACTCCATCGGCGCGACCATGCTCGAGTATCCGGCGATTGGCGCCAAGAGCGAAGTGCCGCTCGAAGAGAACATGATCTTTTCTTTACACCCACAAGTCGTCGATCGCGATGGCAAGGTTTGTCTTTACACGCAGGATACCTATCGCGTTGGCAAGAGCACGGGCGAATGCCTGGCCAGCGTGCCCTGGAAATTCTTTACCGGCCAGGAAACTCCGCAATCCGTCACCCGATGAAAGCCGCACGTCAATCTCCTGGAGGATTCTGCAAATGAGGATCTGTATCGTCGGTTGCGGAGCTGTGGGCAGCCTCTTTGCTGCACATCTGGCGAAGGCAGGCGAGGTTGAGGTGTGGGCCTACGACGTCTGGAAGGAACATACCGACGCGATTCGCAAGAACGGGCTGAAGCTTTCAGGCGCTGAAGAATTCACGGCCCGCCTGAACGCCACGAGCGATGCCAGGGAACTTCCTGCCTGCGACTACGGCATCGTCGCCACTAAGGCCATCCACACTCGAGCCGCAATTGCACAAACGGCACACGCCTTCAGCCCACATTCGGCCGTCTGCTCCGTTCAGAACGGAGTCGGCAACGAGGAGATTCTCGCCGAGCACGTGAAATACGTGATTCGTGGCACTACCTTCCCCGCCGGGCACCCGATCGCTCCGGGCCACATCGGGTACGACATCAAGGGCGATTCCTGGATCGGCCCGTTCGAACCGACCGCCACGCCAATGAGTCGGGTTGAGGAACTGGCAGGCCTGATCACGCGCTCGGGCATGAACACCATTGCGCTGCAGGATGCCCGGGGCGCGCAGTGGACCAAGCTGATCTTCAACGCCTCGACCAACCCCGTGGGCGCGTTGACGTTGCTACATCACGGTGCCGCCACCCGATTCGCTCCAACCGGGAAGCTGTTCGAAGACCTCATTGCCGAGGGTGAAGCCGTGGCCCATAAACTGGGAATCCAACTCCACGGAGATCCCCGCCAGTTGGTGCAGAAGGGCGCGAACGCGCCGGGAAAACATCGGGCCAGTATGCTGCAGGATGTTCTCGCCAAGCGTCAGACCGAAATCGATTTCATGAACGGGGCGATCGTGAGGTGGGGCGAGCAGGCCGGCGTGCCGACGCCCGTCAACCGCGCGCTCTGGGAACTCGTCAAGGGGCTTGAGCATTCCTGGGGCGATCCCGACTAATCTGCCAAATCTTGCGAAATCGAGGAGTTCATCGCGCGATCATGACCATCCCCTTCAACATCGGTGTTCTGCAATTGAGCATGGAGCCGGTTCGCGAAACTGTCGCCATGGCCACGGCCTGCGAGCAGGCAGGCTTCGACACGTTCTGGATCGCCGAGGCCTACCCGTGGTGGCGCAAGCATTCGTTTGAAGCTCGTTCTTCCACCGCCGTTCTTGCGGTCATCGCGGCGGCCACGAAGCGAATTCAGTTGGGATGGGGCATCATCTCTCCCTACACCCGCCACCCAGTGCAGATCGCGATGGAAGCCCGTGTTATGCAGGATCTGGCAGGCGACCGCTTCCTTCTTGGGCTTGGGGCCTCAAAGATTTTCATGAAGGAGATCGGCGAAGGAGAAGGAGAGAAGGTCGGTCCAGCCACGGTCATGCGCGAAAGTATCGAGATCGTGAAAGGAGTCCTTCGGGGAGACGCTTTTCAATATGAGGGAAAGGTGTTTCAGGCGAGCGTTCCGCCTCTGAAAGGCGATGCTCACACGCCGCGTGGCATCCCCCCCATCTACGTGGCCGGGACCGGCCCGGTGCTCCAGAAAATGGCTGGCTCCATGGGCGACGGGCTCCTGACCGCCAGCATCACCACACCCGCCTTCGTTCGCTACTCACGGCAGAACATGGAGGAAGGCGCGCGCCAGGCAGGGAAGGACCCGTCCAAGCTGATTCTCGGGTCGGTCATCGTCGGCAGCATCGGGCGCGACTCCGTGAAGGGCAAAGAAGGCGCGCGCGAGCAGGCGGCCATGTACCTGGCCAACAAAGTCCAGAACATCAAGGGCTCGGCGGATGTGCTGCTCCAAAGTGCTGGCCTGACCTTCGAAGAGCTTCAGCCCATCGCCGATGCCATGGAAAAGGGCGGTCGCAAGGACGCCGCTAGGGCCGTCACCGACGAGATCCTGCGAAAGGCTTGTGCAATTGCCGGCACGCCCGACGAGTGCATCGCGCGGATCGAACAGTATCGTGCAGCCGGATGCACCCACATCATGCTGGAGATTTGGGGAGACGACCGTACCGGGCAGGCCAGACTTTTCGGCGAAGCGGTACTCCCGCATTTCCACAAATGATCAGCGATTTACCGGACTCGCAATTTCGTCCACGATCTGACGAAACTCGGCATCTGAGACAAGCCCGCGCTTGGCGATGGCGCGCTTCTTGATTTCTGCCAGAATCTTTGCTCGCTGGTCGGGCGCGACTGCGACCCCCAATTCTTTCCCCTTGAGATCGATGCTGTCGAGGCCACTCTTTTTGCCCAGCACGATGGACCGTTCGGCGTTCACCAGTTCCGAAGAGTACGGCTCGATCGCCTCGGGAATGTGGAACTGACTGGCGACCGCGCCGCTCTCGCGCATAAAGAGGTTCTCGCCCACCAACGGCTTCCAGGCCTCAAGCCGGTATCCGCCGGCTTTCTGGACGACCTCCGAAACTGAGCGAACCTTGGTCAGGTCCAGCATCACCGGCACGTCGTAGAGACAGCGCAGAGCGAGCGCAATTTCGCAAAGGTCAGCGTTCCCAGCGCGCTCTCCCATCCCGTTGATCGTGCCCTGAATCCAGGTTGCCCCACCGCGTACCGCCGCTACCGCGCAGGCCGTGGCCATGCCAAAGTCGTTGTGCCCATGGAAGTGAAGAGGAACGTCGCGCCCCACCCAATCTCGCGTTTGCCGGATCAAGTACTCCGCAGCCTCCGGCCCGCACGCACCGATGGTGTCGACAACCACGATTTCCGCCGCACCCGTTTCCAGCGCGGTGCCGTAAGCCGCGTGCAAGAATTCCAACTCCGTCCGGGTGCCATCGACCGCAAAGAATGCGACGGTAATCGAGTTCTGGCGCGCGAACGAAATCGCCTCCCTGATCCTCTTAAGCACCTCGTCGCGACTAATGCCGTACGCCTTCAGCTTGATGTCGCTGGTCGGAGCTTCGATGATGGATGCCCGCAAGCCAAGCCTTACGAGTTCCTCAATATCCCCCTTGACCGCCCGCGAGAAGCCCCACAGCTCGGCCTTCAGTTTGGCGCCCAGCATCAACCGAATCGCTTCCGCATCCTCCTCCGAGACGCGCGGGAACCCCGCCTCAATACGGCTCACGCCGAGAACGTCGAGGTGCCGTGCAATTTCCAGCTTCTGCTGTGGAGAGAGCACGACCCCGACCGTCTGCTCCCCATCGCGCAGAGTCGTATCGTAGAAACGAACCGGAGCTTTCGGAAATTGAGAACGAATTTCGGGCCGGGCGTTGAGTTCACTGACCCAAACCTGGTTTTTGATCGATGTCGCCATAGCGCTCGCGCCTCAGACTTCCTGGGTTGCCAGAGCCATCGGTTTGTGCCCGTACGCTTCTTGCCAGGAAATCACCCGGTTGCGCAGGATGCCGATCTTTTCGATCTCGCACTCCATCACGTCGCCCGGCTTCAGATACCAGGCCTTCGGATCGCCGCTGAACGCAGCGACTCCCGAAACCGTCCCTGTCGAAACCACATCGCCCGCGCTGTATCCCATGGGTGAATAATGCGACAGAATTTCCGGAATCTTCACCGACATCTTTCCCGAGTGCGAACGCTGTCGCGGCTCGCCATTCACGCGCAGCTCCATTGCCAGGTTGTGTGGATCAGAAATCTCATCGGCGGTCACAATCCATGGCCCCAACGGGCAAAACGTATCGATTCCTTTGCAGAAACTAAAGACGCCCGACTTCATCTCCCGGCGCTGAATGTCCCGCGCTGTGATGTCGTTGAAGATGACATAGCCCCCGACGCGCTCGCTCGCTTCTCCGGGGGTGAAGTGCTTGCCGCTCCTCTTCAGCACGACAGCCAACTCGAGCTCGTAGTCCAGTTCGCTGGTTAGATGCTCCGGATAGATGACCGACTCCTCGTGACCGATGATCGCGTCCACATTTTGGAAAAAGACAATCCACGGCATCACCGGGTGCGAGAATCCCGCTTTGCTGGCCTCCTCATGATGCTCCCGGAAGTTGCCGGCCGTGTGAAAGAACTTCTTGGGGATAATCGGAGCCTTCAGGCGCACCTCGGAGAAGGCGTAACGCACGGGCTCGCCCTGCACGCCGCGCACCTCACCGCGTAACCCCGCCGCATGCTCCAGGGCGGTCCGGGCTGCATCCAGGCTTGAGTCGCCGCCTTCGAATAACGCCCGCATGTCGGACGGAACCACTGCACCTGCGAGCCGCGAGCAGGCCCCTTCGTTCCGAACATCCCGTAGATAGAGCGCGTACGCGGAATTCACGTCGAGGATCTCATTGCCATTCGTGACCGCGCCGACGCGCGATTGCCTGAGGGAATTCTGGAAAGTCACCAGTTTCATGGGAGCGTGGGTTCGCAGAATTGAGCGAACTCCAGTAGTTTAGTGTGCAGGGCTTGGGTTGTCCATCAACCACCAGTGAAGGCTCTCAACGGCCGAGTCAGTGATACGATTCCTCGAGGCGCCCAATGGCGTCGGGAAATTTCACATCGCATGAACAAAACTGAAGAGTTGCGCAAACCGATCCTCCCGGGCCACGGGGCTTCCGACTACGAGCGATATTTGCGCACCGATGAGTTGCTTGCTTTGCAGAAGACCCCGGCTGAGCTACTTCATCCCGACGAAATGACCTTTCAGGTCATTCACCAGGCTTCGGAGTTGCTTATGAAGGGAGCGGCCTTCGAGCTCGAACGTGCGCTAATGTGCGTCGCCGAAGGCGACCATCTGAATGCCGCCCGCCTCATCCGTCGAGCCAATATGGAGCTGGAGTATCCGATCTCCATGTTGCACGTGCTCGAGACCATCACACCCTACGACTACCACATCATTCGCGCCGGCCTGGGCCACGGCAGCGGTCTGGATTCGCCGGGCTTCCTCGCCCTGCTGCATATCGGTCCGCGACTGGGGCAGGTGTTCGACCACGAACTCCGGAAAAGCCACCTCACGGTGGACGATCTTTACCGCCGCCACGCGGAGTTCTTCGGACTGCACGACGTGGCTGAGCGCATGCTCGATTTCGACGAGCGTATGCACCTGTTCCGCTTTCATCACCTCAAGCTCGCGCAGCGCATCATCGGCGGAGGAGTCGTCGGCACCATGGGAACGCCGGTAGAGGTTCTGCACCAGCGGATGGAACATCTGTTCTACAAAGAATTGTGGGACGTGCGGAACCGGATTACCGCTTCTGCTAGCGTGTAACTGGCTTTGCCGACGCCCGACCGGCTCTCGTTGGTATCCTTGGGCGCGCGCTCTTGCATCCCGCATACCGCACCCCGCTGATTCTTCGCACTCACTTCTTCGTGGGCGGGTAGGCTTGTGATAGTGACAGACACGATCAACAAGGACGAAGCGCATAAACTCGAGAAGGCGTTCATCAGCTTGTTCGGCGGATCGCCAAGAATCTTCCGCGCGCCAGGCCGCGTGAATCTGATCGGCGAACACACCGACTATAACGACGGCTTCGTGATGCCGGCAGCCATCGCTTTCTTCACCTGGGTAGCGGCTGTTCCCCGGGGCGACCGCAAGGTGGTTGTGAACTCACAGAATTTCTCCGAACAGCTCGAATTTGATCTGGACCGTGTCCAGCGCCGACGTGGTCATCATTGGGGAGACTACGTCGTAGGCGTGGCTAGAATATTGGAGACCGGGGGCCACCGGATTCCTGGGGCGAATCTGCTGATTCGCGGGAGTGTGCCGATCGGGGCCGGGTTAAGTTCGTCTGCTTCGCTCGAGGTGGCAGTCGGTGCCGCACTGCTGGACCTTGCCGGAAAAACTGCCGATCTTAAGGAAATTGCGCTCCTCTGCCAGCGCGCCGAGAACGAATTTGTGGGTGCGCGCTGCGGGATCATGGACCAGTTTGTCGTCTCCCACGGGCGCGAGGGGAAAGCCCTGCTGCTCGATTGCAGGTCCCTCGAGCACAAATTGTTGCCCTTGTCCGGAGCGCCCTGCCTGGTGATTTGCAATACGATGGTTCGCCACAGCGTTGCTTCAGGCGAGTACAACACGCGGCGCGCAGAATGCGATGAAGGTGTGCGATTGCTGGCGAAGTATCGGCCCGGAATCAAAGCACTCCGTGATGTTGGGCTTCCGGAATTTGCCGAACTCGTCGGAGGGTTGCCGCCGACGGTGATGCGGCGCTGCCGTCACGTCATCAGCGAAAACGCCCGCGTCGAAGAATCTGCCCTCGCTCTCGAGCGCGGCGATCTGGAGATTTTCGGGAAACTGATGGCCGAGTCGCATGCCAGTCTGCGCGATGACTTTGAAGTGAGTTGTCCAGAACTCGACCTGATGGTCGAACTTGCTTCCAAAGTCGAAGGCGTCTACGGTGCGCGGATGACCGGAGGAGGCTTTGGCGGCTGCACAGTGAACCTGGTACGGGTCGAGCATATCGAGGAATTCAAGCAGGTCGTCAGCAACCGGTATGCGCGCACGACCGGCACCATTCCCGAGATCTATGTTTGCTCCACCACGGATGGTGTGACTCGCGTCAGTTGATGCGCGAAGAAGTGGAGAAAGAGACGGTGGGATCTTTGAACCTGTCGGTTCATCCACATCGGCGCTTGAACCTGCTCACCCAGGAATGGGTGCTGGTATCGCCCCATCGCGCCCAGCGTCCGTGGCAAGGACAGTTGGAAACTGTCCCGCCGGAAACCACCTTGCGCTTCGATCCCGAATGTTACCTGTGCCCCGGAAATAGCAGGGCTGGCGGAGTTCGGAATCCTGATTACGCAACGACGTTTGTCTTTGACAATGACTTCGCTGCCTTGAGCCTAGAAACACCGGCTGGTGCCTCTGAGGAACGGAGCTTGTTGATGGCCAGAAGCGAATCGGGGCGCTGCCGCGTGGTCTGCTTTTCGCCGCGACACGATTTGACCCTGGCGCGAATGAGCGTGCAGGGTCTGGAACAGGTGATTGATGTCTGGACGAAAGAGTTCCGCGAATTGGGAAGCAACCCTCGCATCAACTCAGTGCAGATCTTCGAAAACCGTGGCCCGATGATGGGTTGCAGCAATCCGCATCCACACGGGCAGATCTGGGCTGCCGAAACCGTACCCAATGAACTGGAAAAAGAATCGCGTTCGTTCCGCGCTCACTATCAGGCACATTCGTCGAGCCTGCTGGCCGACTACCTGCAACTGGAACTCAGAGAGCAGGAGCGGGTGGTCTATGCGAACGACGGCTTTGTTTTGCTTGTTCCGTTCTGGGCGATATGGCCGTTCGAAACCCTGTTGATCAGCCGCAGACCTGTGGCAAGCCTTCTCGATCTTTCCCCCCCCGAGCGCGCGGCGCTGGCCGATGCATTGAAGCAGGCCACCATTCGTTATGACAACCTGTTCCGCACATCGTTTCCCTATACGATGGGATTCCACCAGCAGCCGACAGACAATCAGATGCACCCGGAGTTTCACCTCCACGTGCATTTCTATCCGCCGCTTTTGCGCTCGGCCACGGTCAGGAAATTCATGGTGGGATACGAGATGCTGGCCATGCCACAGCGTGACATTACGCCCGAAGCCGCTGCTGCCGAGCTTCGTGGCGTGGAGACGGTGCACTACCTGGGCTTGCGCGACGGCAAGTAATGCCCACATCCCGGCATCGTGCTGGGCAGAGCCCCGTCGGATTCGCCCTAGTCTCCCGGTTTCTTGTCTAAGTCCCTTTCTGGCCCTATCTCTAGCAGAATCAACGTGTAAAAGATTGTAAAGTTACGAAAATTCACGCCACCTACTTTAGACTAGACACGTCTGAAAGGATAGGGTGAGCGCGAAGGCCCTGTGCGCGTTCCGACTTTCTCCCCGCCGCAGATCAACCGCTTCGGGGTGCTCGGGCCGAATTGGGGCGCCGCGGTCTCGCCCGATTCATGAAAGACACTATGAGATCTCACACTTCTATTTCTCCGCTCCATCGCATTTATCCGCTTGGCATAGTTTTCGTGTTGGTAGCTCTTCTTTCCGCCTGCAACAGCGCCGGTAGCAAATCTGCCCAGGCCAGCGCCGGCCCCCCGTCCATTCCGGTGGCTGTGGCGACAACCGAGCAACGCGACTTCCCGGTCTACTTGTCCGGCCTTGGCAACGTCCAGGCCTACAACACCGTGAGCCTCAAGAGCCGGGTTGACGGACAGATTGTTCAGATCGCGTTCAAGGAAGGCCAGCTCGTCAAACAGGGCGATCTTCTGCTGATCATTGATCCCCGGCCCTACCAGGTTGCTGTCGAACAGGCCGAAGCGGCCATCGCGCGCGATCAGGCGCAGCTCAGAAACGCCCAGCTCGACTACGACCGATACCAGGGATTGTTCAAGGAAGGGGTAGTTTCGCAGCAGCAGTACGATGCGCAGCGCGCTCTCGTGGGCCAGCTCGAGGGCACAGTCAAAGCGGATCAGGCCGCGATTGACAACGCCAAGCTCAACCTCGTGTACACCAGGATTACCGCTCCAGTCAGTGGCCGCGTCGGTCTACGCCTCGTCGACATCGGCAATATGGTTCACGCTAACGACACCAACCCTCTGCTCGTGCTGACGCAGTTGCAGCCCATCGCCATGGTGTTCACGCTGCCCGAAGATCAGTTGCCGGCCGTGACCAAGCGCATGAAGACGGGAACTCTGGAGGTCGACGCCTACAGCCGCGATGACAGCACCAAAATTGCCGCCGGGAAATTGCTGACCATCGACAACCAGATCGACCTGACAACCGGCACGGCCAAGCTGAAAGCCATCTTCGACAACATCGACAGCGCCTTGTTTCCCAATCAATTCGTAAACGCTCGGCTGCTTCTCGAAACTCGCAAAGATGCGACCGTCGTTCCTGCCGCAGCGGTTCAGCGCGGGCCTCAGGGCAGCAACTACGCATACGTGGTGAAAGCCGACAAGACGGTCGAAGTGCGTCAACTGAAGGTCGTCCTCACGCAAGGTAATGTCAGCGTTATCGCTTCGGGCCTCACACCCGGAGATCAAGTCGTTACCGACGGGCAGGACAAGCTGCAGTCGGGCAGCCGCGTGGATCCGCACCCTGCGAACGGCTCGGCTGCCAATAGCAACACGCGCCCTGCGGGAACCCCAGGACAATGAGCCCGTCTCGCCTCTTTATTCTCCGGCCAGTTGCGACCACGCTACTGATGATCGGGATCCTGCTCGTTGGGTTGGTGGCCTACACCCAGCTCCCGGTTTCGGCTTTACCCGAGGTGGACTATCCGACCATCCAGGTGGTGACGTTCTATCCCGGTGCGGATCCCGAAGTCATGGCGTCATCGGTCACCGCTCCGCTCGAGCGCCAGTTCGGTCAGGTCCCCGGGCTGAGCCAGATGACCTCCACGAGTTCCTTCGGGAGCTCGCTGATCATTCTGCAGTTCAATCTCGACCAGAACATCGACGTTGCGGAACAGCAGGTACAGGCCGCGATCAATGCCGCGACCACGTATCTCCCGCGCGACCTGCCCAATCCCCCGATCTACAGCAAGGTCAATCCCGCCGACGCTCCGATTCTGACCCTCGCCCTAACCTCGAGCACCCTGCCTCTCACGAAGGTCGAAGATCTCGCCGATACCACGCTCGCTCAGAAGATCTCGCAGTTGCCGGGTGTTGGCCTTGTTTCCATCAGCGGCGGACAGAAGCCGGCCGTGCGCATTCAGGCGAATCCCACCGCGCTGGCTTCCTATGGGTTAAGTCTCGAAGACTTGCGCACCGTTCTCGGACAAGCAAACGTCGACCAGGCCAAGGGCGTGCTCGATGGTCCGCGCCAGTCCTTCACCATCAATGCCAACGACCAACTGTTTGATAGCGATGAATACAAGGACGTCATCGTCGCCACCAAGAACGGGGCACCCGTTCGCCTTAGTGACGTCGCCAACGTAATCGACGGTGCCGAAAATGCCCGCCAGGCTGCCTGGATGAATCTGACGCCCGCCGTCATCGTGAACATCCAGCGCCAACCGGGTGCCAACATCATCAGCGTCGCGGACCGCATCAAGAAGCTCTTGCCGCGCCTGCAAGCATCGCTGCCGTCTTCGGTCAAACTCACGATCCTGACCGACCGCACCCAGACAATCCGCGCCTCGGTCGACGACGTTCAGTTTGAAATGATGCTCACCATCGCGCTTGTCGTGATGGTGATCTTCCTGTTTCTCCGTAACCTTTCCGCCACCGTCATCCCGAGTGTAGCCGTGCCGCTCTCGCTGATCGGTACCTTCGGCGTGATGTACCTGCTCGGCTACAGCCTGAACAACCTCACGCTGATGGCGCTGACCATCTCCACCGGCTTCGTGGTCGACGACGCCATCGTCATGATCGAGAACATCGATCGCTATCTCGAAGACGGAGAAACTCCGCTCAACGCCGCCCTCAAAGGCGCAGGCCAGATCGGATTCACGATCGTTTCGCTGACGGTTTCGCTGATCGCCGTGCTGATTCCGCTCCTCTTCATGGGAGACGTCGTCGGCCGGCTGTTCCGCGAATTCGCCGTCACGCTCGCGGTCACCATCCTGGTCTCAGCGATTGTTTCGCTGACGCTCACGCCGATGATGTGCTCGAAGCTGCTTAGGACGAAGGGCGCACAGAAGCACAGCCGTTTCTACGAAGCCTCGGAGCGAGCCTACAACCGCATCATCGAATTTTACGGCTCCACACTGCGCTGGGTCCTCAAGCATCAGACCGCGACTCTGATCGTGACCGTCGGCACGCTCGTGTTTACCATCGCCCTTTTCCTCGTGGTGCCAAAAGGATTCTTCCCGGTGCAGGATACGGGCGTCATTCTCGGCATCTCCGACGCGCCGCAGACGGTATCCTTCCCCGCGATGGCCCAGCGCCAGCAGGCCTTGGCTGAAAGGATTCTCAAAGATCCGGCCGTCGACAGCCTGTCTTCTTTTATTGGGATTGACGGCGTGAATACCACTCCCAACAGCGGTCGCATTCAGATCAACCTGAAACCCCGCAGCCAGCGCAAGGACACCGCCTCGGAGATCATTCGCCGTCTACAGCCGCAACTTGCGAAGGTCGAAGGCATCACGCTGTACATGCAGCCCGTGCAAGACCTCACGGTCGAAGACCGCGTCAGCCGTACCCAATTCCAATACTCCCTCGAGTCGGCAGACGCTAACGACCTGAACCTCTGGGTTCCTCGCCTGATGGCCAAGCTGCAGGGCTTGTCCGAATTGCGCGACGTGGCCAGCGACCAGCTCACTGCCGGACTCAAGGCCGACCTGGTCATCGACCGCGACACCGCCTCTCGCCTGGGAATCCTGCCTCAGGCCATCGACGACACGCTCTATGACGCCTTTGGGCAGCGCCAGGTCTCTACGATCTTCACCCAGTTGAATCAGTACCACGTCGTGCTCGAAGCCGACCCGAGCTTCCAGCAGAGCCCTGATTCGCTCCGGAATATCTACGTGCATTCCTCGACCGGCGCGCAGGTGCCGCTGTCGGCGTTCACGCATTTTCAGCAGGACAGCGCCCTGCTGGCCATCAATCACCAGGGGCAGTTCCCGGTGGTGACCCTGTCGTTCAACTTGGCCCCCGGCAACTCGCTAGGCGAAGCAACAAAGGCAATCGAGCAGGCGGAGCGAGAAATCAATCTCCCCGCTAGCATTCATACATCTTTTCAGGGAACCGCCGCTGCCTTCCGCAACTCGCTTTCGTCCGAGCCCTATTTGATTCTCGCCGCGCTGGTCACGGTCTACATCGTGCTGGGTGTGCTCTACGAGAGCTACATTCATCCCATCACCATTCTTTCGACTTTGCCGTCTGCCGGCGTCGGCGCGATTCTTGCCCTCATCCTCACTCGCAACGACTTCAACGTCATTGCGCTCATCGGCATCATCCTGCTGATCGGCATCGTCAAGAAAAACGCCATCATGATGATTGACTTTGCGCTCGAAGCCGAGCGCGAGGAAGGCAAGCCTCCGGAGCAGGCGATCTACCAGGCATGCTTGCTGCGCTTCCGCCCCATCATGATGACCACGATGGCCGCATTGCTAGGCGGCTTGCCGCTTGCCCTCACTACCGGTACCGGATCTGAGCTTCGTAATCCGCTCGGCATCTCCATCGTCGGCGGGCTGATCCTCAGCCAGTTGCTCACTCTCTACACCACCCCTGTCGTCTACCTCTGGTTCGACCGCCTCGGAAGCCGGCTGGCGCGCTACCGCGTCAGAAATCCGATTGAAGGGTCAGCCACGGCGGACTGAGCCATGAATATCTCGGGTCCATTCATTCGACGCCCGATTGGGACCACGCTGCTGACAGTCGCGCTGTTGCTCTCCGGTGCGATGGCCTTTCGATTCTTGCCGGTGGCCCCGCTCCCGCAGGTGGAATTCCCGGTCATCTCCGTGGGAGCCGGTCTGCCCGGAGCCAGCCCCGAAACCATGGCCTCCTCAGTAGCGACGCCGCTGGAGCGCCAGTTCGGCCGCATCGCGGGCGTTAACCAGATGACTTCCTCGAGCCAGTTAGGCTCGACCAACATCACCCTGCAATTCGACCTCAGCCGCAACATCGACGCCGCAGCTCGCGACGTGCAGGCCGCGATCAACGCGGCCCGAGGGCAGTTGCCCGCCAACTTGCCCAGCAACCCGACCTATCGCAAGGTCAATCCGGCCGACGCTCCCATCCTCATTCTGTCGATGACCTCCGACGTCATCCCTCTGCCGAAGATTTACGATTCCGCTAACTCGATCCTCGCCCAGAAACTCGCGCAGGTTTCAGGCGTGGGACAGGTCTTTGTCGGTGGAGGCGCGAACCCGGCCGTGCGCGCCGAACTGAACCCGATGTTGTTGAACAAGCTCGGCGTGAGCACGCAGCAGGTAGCCACCGCTCTCTCCGCAGCCAACGCAAACAAGCCCAAAGGCGAGTTCATCGGACCGGTCAACGCGTGGACCATCGACGCGAATGATCAACTGCTCAAGGCCAGCCAGTATCGTGGCCTGATCGTTTCCGGAACTCAGAGCAACGTTGTCCGTCTCGGCGATGTCGCCGACGTCCAGGACTCCGTCGAAGACATCCGCAATGCCGGAATCTCCAACGGCAGGCGCGCCGTGCTGCTGGTGATCTTCCGCCAGCCCGGCGCCAACATCATCTCGACGGTCGACAACGTCCGCGCTCTGATTCCCGAACTGCGGTCCTCGATCTCTCCTGCGATCAATGTCAACGTGGTCATGGATCGAACCCTGACCGTTCGCGCCTCCGTGCACGACATCGAGATCACGCTGGTCATTTCCGTGTTCCTCGTGGTGATGGTCGTTTTCGTCTTCCTGCGCAACGTGCGCGCCACGATCATCCCCAGTATCGCGGTTCCCCTGTCCCTGGTCGGCACCTTCGGCGTGATGTATCTACTCGGCTACAGCCTCGACAACCTGTCGCTGATGGCCCTGGCCATCTCCACCGGATTCGTGGTCGACGACGCCATCGTCGTTCTCGAGAACATCAATCGCCACCTGGAGGAAGGTATCCGGCCGGTGCAGGCCGCCTTTCTAGGCGCACGCGAGATCGGCTTCACCGTGGTGTCGATGAGCACTTCGCTCGTGGCAGTTTTTATCCCGATTCTCCTGATGGGCGGCATCGTCGGCCGGCTGTTCCGCGAATTTGCCGTCACGCTGAGCGCAGCCATCGGCGTCTCGCTCCTGGTTTCGTTGACTACCACGCCGATGATGTGTGCCAAGCTCCTTCGGCCACTCGAAAGCGAGAAGCACGGCCGCCTCTATCGCGCCAGCGAGGGCGCATTCAATTCACTGCTCAAGAACTACGGCACCGCATTGCGCTGGGTCCTGCGCCACCAGGCCCTGGTTCTCCTGATCACCATCGGCACCGCCTGTCTCAGCGTGTACCTCTACGTCATCGTTCCCAAGGGATTCTTCCCGCAGCAGGACACCGGCCGCCTCGCCGGGTCCATCCAGGCCGAGCAGGACATTTCCTTTCAGGCAATCCGCCAGAAGATGAACGACTATGTCGCCATCATCATGAAAGATCCCGCGGTCGACACCGTGACCGCCTTCGTGGGTGGCGGCGGAACCGCTAACACCGGGCGCATGTTCATCATGCTAAAGCCGCTCGGAGAACGGAAAGTCAGCGCCGACCAGGTCATCGGACGACTCCGCGGCAAGCTCGCAAAAATTCCTGGAGCCACTCTCTTCCTCCAGTCGGCGCAGGATCTGCAAATCGGCGGCCGCCTGGGCAACGCGCAGTATCAATACACGCTGCAGTCTGAAAGCCTCGACGATCTCAATGCTTGGGCGCCCAAAGTGCTCGCTCGCCTTCGCCGGTTGCAGCAATTGAAGGACGTCAATACCGACCAGCAGAACCGCGGCCTCGAGGCCCAGCTCGTGATCGATCGCGACACCGCTGCCCGACTCGGCATTCAGCCGAGCGCCATCGACGCTGCGCTCTACCAGGCCTTCGGCCAGGCCCAGGTCTCGACCATCTATGAACAGTTGAATCAGTACCACGTCGTGATGGAGGTGGATCCCCAGTACCAGCAGACTCCCGACGCTTTGCAGAGCATCTACGTCCCTTCCAAGTCGGGCACCATGGTGCCGCTGGCCTCATTCACGCACTATCAACCCTCGAACACACCTCTCGCGGTTAATCACCAGGGACAATTCCCCTCCGTCACCATCTCCTTCAATCTAGGAGAAGGCGTCTCGCTCGGCGAAGCCACGCAACTCATCGAGCGCGCCAATCGCGAGCTGAACCTGCCCACCACTGTGCACGCCAGTTTTCAGGGAACAGCGGCAGCATTCCAGGATTCTCTCTCCAATCAGCCCGTCCTCATTTTTGCCGCCCTCACGACTGTCTATATCGTGCTGGGTATGCTGTATGAGAGCTATATCCATCCCATCACGATTCTCTCCACTCTGCCGTCCGCGGGAGTGGGCGCCATCCTCGCGCTCCTGCTCACTCGTAACGAACTCAACGTCATCGCCATGATCGGCATTCTCTTGCTTGTCGGTATTGTCAAGAAAAACGCGATTATGATGATTGACTTCGCTCTCGATGCCGAGCGCAAAAGCAATCTTTCTTCCGAGGAAGCAATCTTCGAAGCCTGCATCAAGCGTTTCCGGCCCATCATGATGACGACCGGAGCCGCTTTGCTGGCCGGTCTTCCACTCGCACTTGGTACCGGGACTGGCTCTGAACTGCATCGTCCGCTGGGCATCACCATCGTGGGCGGCCTGATCGTCAGCCAGATGCTGACCCTGTTCACCACCCCGGTGGTCTACCTCTATATGGACCGCTTCCGCCTGCGCTTCCGGCATGCCTTTGGAATGTCCAAAGGCGGCGACGCGATCGTTCAGCCCAGTTGATGCGGGCGATTCCCCTGCTCCCGTAACTTGCAATTTCCCGCCTCGCTGATATCCAATCGTTGCATGGCAACATTGTCTTGGCAGGGAGCTTCGGCATCGCCGATGCGGTTCCTTCACCGGATGCAGACTCGACGCCTCCCGATCGTCATTTCCTTCATCTTTATGTGCGCCTCGATTGTCTGGGCCGCTCGCGAGACTGGGGCAGCCAGTTTCTCCATCGACCTGGACAAGCCCTATGCTGACGTTCTTGCCGTGGTGAGTGATGTCGCCCACGAAAGCACCGTCAAGGGCACGTTTGAGTACCGGGGAGAGGACTCCCTCGATAGAGCCGAGTTCATGGAAAATTCCCGCTTGTTTCCTGCTTGGACGGCAGGCGGCAAGGTTTTCTACAAGGTACGCAACAAGGCGCTCTCCCCAAGTCACTTTCTGAACAGCAATGACGTGGGCACTGTGGCCGTGCGCTACGTCGTGCAGGAGCGCGGTCCGAACTCGACGCGTCTGTTCATCGATGCCGTATTTGTCGAGAGCGCCCGACACCACGGTCACCCCTCTGACGGCTATGTAGAAACCTGCGAGTTCGGTGAGATCGGCAAGCGCCTGAAAGAACACGACCAGTTGCTCGCAGAGGTCGCTACCGGCCAAGAGTTTTCCCCGGGGACGGAAAGTTCATCGCATCCAGTAGAGACGGAGGCGGTCGCCAAGCAGCCGCCTGCTCCCGTTCCCGCTGAGTCGGTCGACGCTGCCAAGACGAGCGACCTCGAACGCGCCATTGGCGAGCAGAAGACTGGCCTGGCTGCAGACTACCTAGGTATGGAGAAGTTGGAAGCGCAGGCGCGACAGCTGCGTTCTGCGGAGTTTGTCAGAGTCAAGGCGGATCGCGCTGAGCTCAAGGCTCTGCCCTATGCCCACGCCCGCGTCGTCGAGGCACTGAAGAAAGACCAGGAGGTCACAGTTCTCGCCAAGAGTGCGTATTGGTATCAGGTGCGCGCCGAGGACGGCAAAGAAGGCTGGATTTCTCACTCGATGTTGGAGGTGCAGCCATGAAGAGTCGGTTCCTGCACCGCCTTTGCATCGCGGCGACCCTCGCAGGCTGTGCCGCCGCCTGGGCCCAAACCCAATCCGCCCCTGACGTGGAACGAACCTTCCCGTACTCAGTGGATCTGGTGCAACAGGGCTTGCAGCGAATTGGTGGGTTCGGGGGAGGAAAGTTACCTGTGCTCGAGGGCTTTGTGGCCAGCTCGGTACCACAGGTCGACATGTACGAGCGGCCCTACTTCCAGTACCGCCTGCACATCAAGCCTGTCGATGCCAGCCACACCACGGTTGGCGCCGAGGCCCTGATCAGCGCACTTTATTCTGACCCGGTGGCCGGGCGATCCGAGTACCGGGCTCTGGCTTCGAATGGCAGGCTCGAGGCGGACTTGCTGGATCGTCTCCAGCAGGCTCTCCAGGCGGACCCTGCGACCAAGCCCGCTCCTCCTCTTCCCGAGAGTGCCGGTGCGATGCGTGATCGCAGATCCCCGCCGGGCAAACTGAGTATCCCAGCCAGGGGCGGAGGCGTCAGTAGTCCTTCATCGCCCCAGGAGCAACTCGACGCGATTCTCGCAGAGCGCCAGACCGTCCGCGAGAAGACCGCCACCCTGCAGGCGCAACTCGATCAGCTTCGCTCCGGTGAACGTAAACCCGCCAACGCCTCGCGATTGGCCGCGGTGAAACACTCCGGGGTGGGCGTAATGTCACGGAAGAACTTCGGTGGCCCCGTCATCTTCCGCGCCCAGGCCGAAGATGAATTCGAAGTGGTGGCCCTCGAAAGCGGGTGGGCACAGGTGCGCATCGATTCCGATTCGCCCGCTTACATTCAGGCCGAGGAACTGAACCTTCCTCCCGGTCTGCAAGAAAAGTCAGCTGCTTCTTCTGCCGAAGCTGCCGCATCGGCTGCCGCAAACGCGCCGGACCTCGGCTTCTCCGTGAGTCGCGAGGACGTCAACCTCTTTTCCGGGGATTGGACCCGCCTGAAAGGCAAGAAGGTTCTATTCGTCTATGCGCAACCCCGAGGCCTGCTTGCTGACATGGGGAGCGAAGATGCCAAGCTCGGCTACGCCAAACGCATCTTCCAAACACGGGTAAAGACCATCCCGCAGTCTCAACCCGAAGTCGAAGGCGTAGTGGTCGTGTTCCTCGGGAACCGGGGCGGCGTCGCAGCCGCGACTCTGGCGGACATACGCCAATGGGCGGAGGGTGGGTTGACGGACGACGCTTTCGTGAACCGCTGTTCCCTGGATCCTCCCACTGAATTCAGGCGCATGCGATTGAATTAACCCGGGTGAAGGTCTTCGAAAACTCACGATTCTTGCGATCGAAAGCGCAATCAGTTCCATCGTGTCGGTGACCATCGTGGAACCCCTGGGGCCCGCCACACTAGCCGCCAAAAAATTCGAACTTCCAGCCCCTTGCAGGAAGTGAGTTACCTCAGTCACCCCAATCGCCAGCAAAGGTGCAAAAACTGGGTCATCGCCTTTGGCTTTCAAAAGGGCTAGAATGGCTCACTGTCATCCGACTTTCTCGCGGGGGGATGGGAATGCTCACCACTGCCCAGGAAATCGGGGGCGCCAGCGGCATCCTCATCGACAACGATTACGTTGCCAAGACCGGCGGATCCAGTATCTACTTCTCCTCTGAGGGTGTTCCGCTGAATGCGGTGAAGCTCACACAACAGGGGCTCAATTAGAGCCCCTGCTGCACCGCTCCCGATAAAATTGGCTCGCCTGTTTATTCGGCAGTGATCTGCCAGCCCTTATCTCCTTTAGCGAACGTCATGCTCGCCTTCGTGGGCGCCGCGTGATAGAACTTCGCGCCATACTTGTCGATCAACGTTCCTCGGTCCCAGGTGTTGAAACTCTTGACCGTTGGGCCTGACGCATCCAGCAATTCGCCCATCTGCGTTGGCGCCCATGCCCACTCGAAGTACGCCTTGGCTCGTCCCATGCCGAGCATCGTCACTTTCGGCGTCCCCACGAGTTTGCGCTCGGCGGCCGGAACCACATATTCCAGCGTTCCGTCCTTCGCGTCTTTGTTCTCTTTCACTCCCGGAATGTCAGCCAGCAGTTTTCGTCCAGCCGCTGTCAGCACCACCGGAGTGATTCGGCCCTTGTCCTTTTCGATGTTAATCAGCCCCGCTTTTTCCAACAGGCGATAGTTGGCATCATGCGGGCGGTCCTGCACGCTCGCGATGACCATGCCTGTCCGGAAATGAAAAATAGCTGGTCCGTCGCTTTTCAATGAATCTGCAATCAGATTGCCGGCCTCGGCGGCAGCCATGACCTTGCGGTTCTCCATCACGTAATACCCGGCCACACCCACGAAGGCCAGAATCATGGCGATGATCAGAATCAGGGGGACAACCGACGATTGTTGTTGTTCCATTTCCAATTCTTGTTCAAACATGGCGGACTCCTTCTTGCGAGAGCGGCCGGGGACGGTCATCCCCGCCTGAGAAAATTCTCCCCGCCTACCTCATAGAATGATGTGATTTGGCTCACTAGTGGATGGAACCGCCGTCACAAGAACGGCGGAACGACAAATGGCCTTCCCCGCATCGGCAAAGCTTCACCGCGCTGCCACGCTCACCAGCGTCGGCCGCTTCGGTCGCTTTCCCGGGTGCACTCTCAGATTTCGCGCCAGCTCCGACGGCCGCGTGTTCTTCACCCGTTTCTCGATCTCCTCCCGCACATCCTTCCAGCGAGCGTGCCGAGGGCAGGGCTCCTGGTCGTTGCACGTCGATGGGCCTAGTACACGGTCCCCCAACCGGGCTCCGTCGTGACCCATCAGAAGGATCTCACTCAGCCGGATGTTCGACGCCGGACCTGCCAGTTCATAGCCTCGGTGCACTCCCTTGAATGACCGCACCAGCTTCTCCTGGCTCAGCTTGCGCAGAATCTTCCACCGAAAGGGCATCGGTATCTACAGGTTGGTCGCGATTTCGCAGGCGCCCACCCGTCTTCCCGAAGGCTGCGCCGCCAGATAGGTCAAAGCTTGTATTGCATATCCCGATGATCTCGAGAACATGGCCCGCTCCTTGCGCTCAGTATTCGTGCTTTCCGACGAAACTCGCAAGGACCCCCGGCATGGTATTTCGACCCGATTCCCGTTACGGGAACAGCCCTCCGATCCTGCGAGAGAAGTTGCAACTCCTTGCACTTGTTTCCAGTCGGCCCGTTTGATAGGTTCCGCATCTAGTTGAAGCGTCGTGATTTAGCGAGGCTCGATTGCTGGCACACGGATTGCCCCACTTCTAGTGCGAAAAACGTGTAGACTTCTGGGCTAATTTTGAACGCTGTCCGGTGATTCTGTGATGGTTTCGCGCAAACTCTGGCCCTGGTTGCTTACGCTGCTTCCTTGCTGTGCGTTCGCATCCCACGCTTCGGGCGCGCTGCGCGTCTCCCGCAACGAATCTCTCGCGGTCTGGGAGAACCGGCTTTCCTCCGTCCCGGTTCACAACTCGGAATTTGCCGACGTTCCGCACACCAGCGCGCGCCCGCGCTGTGAACGGACGCATCCACCCGAGGCTCTGACCACACCCAATCCCATCCTCAATCCCGGCGATCCTACGCTGAAAGTGCGCGTTAGTTTCATCGTCGGTGCTGACGGCCGTGTGCATAGCCCGCTGATCCTGGAGAGCGCCGGCACCTCTGACGATCAAGCCATTCTCGACGCCGTCCGCTCGTGGCGCTATCGCCCTGCCATGTGCAACGGTGTCCCCACCGAGACCGAAGGCAAGATCGAGTTTTCACAGCGCTGATTCTGCCCTTGCTTGAAAAGGAGCGTGGCTGGAGTCGGTCGTGGACCCGAAGAACCCATCTCCCAAGCCTTCGGAAAATTCTCACCCCTTCGCACCAGCGATCCGGATTTCAACTCCACCATTGAGGAGTTCTTCGCGCGACTGCACATCCGATTCGCGCCATCCGCCGCCTAGCCTGGTGCCCCAGGTTCGCGTCCGTTCCCTGGACGCTAACCTGGGTACTTTCGCTCCCTATCCCACCCCGAATTCCCGCAAACTCGCCCGTAACTGCTCCACCCCATCCATCTCGATGGTGTGCATCCCAATCCGTTTCGCTACTTCGAGGTTCAAAGCCCGATCGTCGATAAAGCAACACTCCTCGGCGGCCTGTTGCGTGAGATCGAGCGCCAGCCGGTAAATGGCTTCTTCTGGCTTACGCAAACCGACGAAGCACGAACTCACAAAAAGGCTGAATATCTCCCGCATGCCGAATTTCTCAATGCGGTAGAGATTCAGTTCCTTCGACTCGTTGTTGATCGTACCCATCCGGTACTTGCCCGAATCTGTCAGGCTTTTCGCGAACGCCAATGCCGCCGGGTCAGGGGTCGAAAGTGAATACATGAAAGTCCGAAACTCAGCTCGGCTGAACGCTCGCGGCCGATAGAACACGGTGCGCTCCAGGTACTCCTCGAGCGTGATCTTTCCGCGCTCAAACGACGAAACTACTAGCTCATGGCGTTCGTTGAATTCTTTGGGGTCCAGGCTGAAATGCTCCAGCGCCTGCCCGCGTTGCGTGTGGTCCCAGGCGTTGCTTAGCAGGACTCCCCCCACGTCCCAGAAGAGCGCTTTGATCAATGCGTCCTCCCATACCGGTTTCGGATCGCCTCACTCAAGACCTCGGAAGATCTGAGCCGGCTTTGCGAGCAGTCTGCCTCATTGTACCGTCATGAATTTCCACACCATTTGGTGCCCCAGGTTCGCGTCCGTCTTTTGGATCCTAAACCGGGCAACCAGCCGCTTCTCCAGAACGATGACCCGAGCAAAACAAAACCCCGGTCCTTGGGGGGCCGGGGCTGGTTGAGTGAATGTGTGCGTGGTTTATTGTGGACTGAAATTCTGGTGATAGCTCAGGTTGTCGACGTCCTGGAACATCGGTGTTCCTGGCGGCAGGTTCTGCGGCTGCAGGAACAGTTGATCGAACTGGTAAGCGCGCGTCGGCGGGCTGTACACCGTCGTGCAGCACTTAAACACGCCGGTCGCATATTGCGAGCTGTACAGGCTGACCAGCGACCCTTCGTAGTTCAGGGTGCCACCCCAGCTTTCCAGGTAGCGTAAGAAGTTGTGCATGCCACCGTCGGTACCCATGTCCTGTCCGCCCCATGTCGGCTGCGGGAAGGCCAGGGTCTTGCCAGCCGCGACAGCCATGCGGTAGTAGCTCGTGTTGCCAGCGCGTCCGCCCAGGTTGTTGGGGTTCTTTAGATCGTTCGAGTCGCTCCAGTTGTTCGAGAGCAGCGTCACTGCATCCGCGATAATGGCTGCCGCCGCATGCGGATCGGCGAATCCCGCGCCCGTGCTGGCGTTGTAGTCGCCCTGCACATACACCGGATTCTCCGAAGCCACCGTGAATCCTCCAGCAGGCGTCGCGTTGTCCAGCCGGATGGGCAGGTTGCCCAGCGTGCCGTCCACCAGCTTCAGAACGTGGCGTGCGCCCGTGACTCGGTTTGCCCGGCCTACCGTCGCGCAGTTCACCGGCTGGTATGGATTCCTTGGATTCGTCGCCGATATGTCCATGCCGAATCCGTCGCCTACGTCGTTGGCTCCGTAAGTGTCCAGCGCGCCATTCTGATTCACGTCTTCGGGCGAGGAGGCCGCGGGCGCTTCCAGTGCGCCGTCCGGCGCGCCGCCTGCGTTGCCTGAGTTCACGACATCTTCAAAACCATATTCGCCGACCGTCACGCCGCCCCGGAGCACCATGCCGCGGCGGTCCGAGAAATACAACACGTAACCGTTCTGCGCGACAAAGTCCACCTGGTTCCCGGTGCCCGCGATTACGGGTTGACCGCCCGCAGGCTGGCCCAGCCAACGCCGCAAGTTGCCTACGTCGATTTCGACCGCGTTCATGATGCCGTTCACGTTGCAGTTAGAGGCTGTGGGCAAATTGCTGTCGCGTGGATGGCCCTCCCGGTCGTCGTAGAAATTGATCGGGTAGTAGTTGTACGGAATGGTCTCCGATGCCACCGTCAAGGCACCGTCCGCCGCGGTTCCGCCGCTCGCCGCGTCGTGCGTGCCGTTGCCGTTGCGGTCTGCCAGTTCCTGCAGAATCAGGATCGCGTTGGGATGCACCGCGTTCGCGCCCGCTGTCTTGGGCGGCTCAAAGTCGCGCGCGAACCCCAGTCCCAGCCATTCCGTGGTCACGCCCACCCAGTTGCCTACCGCGTTCTTGTACTCCACGCGCAACCAGGTGTGGTGTTGCACGCCGTAAAATGCCGTCTCGGCTGCCGTGTCGCCAAACAAAGACCACTGGGTGCTGGCTCCGTCGTGTACGTTGTGGATCCAGTTTGTGTCTTTGCTCGTGTCTGCCTGCGCGAAAGGGTACACGGTTCCGCCCACGGCGTATCCACCGCCCGTCGGAAACGTCGCCGTCTGTTGAACGTTCAGGTCCACGTCCTGCCCGTCCGCGAGTGGCCCACGGTCCGGATGCAAGTCCGCCTGAGTATCTGCAAGCAACACGCGGATCTGCGCCTTGGTGTATAACCGCGAAGCATTGAGCGTTGTGCCCGCCACTTCGCCGGCAATCGCTTTGCGGATGATCTGAATTGGCTGCACACCCGAACCCACGAAAGGCAAGGTCAACTTGCGCACACCTGTCACCGAGTTGGCCACAAACCCGTTGTAAGTTGAAGTGGAAGTCGTGATCCAGTTCGCCGTCTGGCCGCCGCTCGTCGGCGGAATCCCGCCGCTCCAGCTCGCTGGATTGCTCGCCGTCGAGGCCAGGCAGTGCGCCGCCGGCTGGCCCGAGTCGCAGCCGCCGCTGGCATTCGGAATGTAGATCGTCCCCGTGTAACCTGACGAGGTCAGGTGATTGTTCTCCAGGCGGTCGGTCACGATATTCCCGAAGGCCGTTGCCTTGTCGAACAGCGCCAGCGTCGATCCGCTGGCCAGGTAGAGGTTGCCATTGGTGTGCACGCGGCCCTTGAACGTGAAGGCTGGGCCGGCGAAGTAGTCGATGTCCCCCTCCGCAAAAATGCCAAACTGAAAAACCGGAATCAGAGCCACTTCCACGTTGCGCGTGATGTTGGCCGACACGTTCGAGCCCGGCTGCGTAGCATTGACGTTCAACGTGTACGGCACGATCATTGCCTTCAGCCCCTGGTTTGCACCCGAGCTGATCGTGTTCCAGTTCGTGAGCGGCGGGCTATTTGGATTGCCCGCCACCGATGGCGTCCAGGTGATCGACTCGGTGAAATTCAGATTGCCCAACGTCGTCGGGGGAAAGTTCGTCAGGTTCGTAACCGAGGTGGTGATTGGCGTCTGCGCCTGTTGGTACAGGTTCGCCAGGTCCGCCGTCAGTTTCTCCATCCCCGATTCGGCCGCATAGTAGGCAATGTTGTAGTTCATGTCATTGCCGCCCATCCGGGTCTCGCCGTTCACCATGAACATCAGGCCGGCCGCCACGCCGGAAAGTAGTAACAACAACAGCAGCGCCGCAATCAAAGTGAAACCACGTGAACGATGTGGCTTGTTCCCCATATTGCCCTCTCCTGCCCCTCGCACCCTCATTGATAACGGTTCTTGAAGCTCATGTTGCGTGCGCTGATCGAGGTCGCAAGCTGCATGCTCTGCATCCTCGATCCGTCTTGCGCCAGGCTCTGCGCCTGCACCGCCAGGTTGATCTTTCGGATCTGGTTCGGCGTCACTCCCGCCAGCGAGAGCGGGTCCCTCTGCTCTACGTTGTTGGCGCCTGTCGTGTCGTTGAATAAGTCGTAGGAAACTGTCACTCCGATGATGTCATCTGCTACCGGCACCGGCGTCAGACCGTTCACCTGCCGCATTAGTCGCGGCGATTGGCCGTTGGCCGGAACCTGCACGAAGTAGGTCACTACCTCCATCCGCGTCGCGGTGCAGTTGCCCTGGCCCGCCGGCGGTGCCACACTGCGATTGAACACGTAACCGAGGTTCCCGATAATCGGGTCCCCACCGGTGTTGTTCATGTTCAGCGGGTCAGCATTCCCAAACGTGACGGTGTTTGGTGTCACGTTCGTGACCTCGCCCACGATCGTGGCGATGTTGCCGCCCACCACCATCACCAGGTCACCAATCTTCAACCCAACGCCGGGATCATTGATCGCCGGCAGAGGCGGAACCGGTGCCGGAGCTGGCGGCGTCAATGTGATCGTCGACGTGGAAGTCACCACGCACGTGTATTGGTTCAGCGGAAATCCGTAATCGAGATAAGCTACCGTGACGCTGTCGGCCGATTGGCTCGTGGCCGGGATCAGGGCCCCGTTCTGGACTCCGTTGTTCGGCCCAGGAAGGATGCCGTACAAGTAGTTCCCGCCCGGGTATTGGTGGTTCGGGATGTAGCAGGTGCCGGCCTGGTCACAGCCGTACCGCGACGCACCCGCCGCACCACCCGTCGGCAACTGAATGCCACCCGGAGGCAGGCCCGCTCCCGCCATGCTCACATCTTTCGAGATCAGGTTGACGGCAGCGCGCGAGTTTGCCTGCAACTCAGCTCGCTGCGATATCAGCGTGCTCGCATCGACCCCGCTCTTGAACAACTGCACGGTGGAGGCCAGCACGATCATCGCCAGCGCGAACGAGACCATCATCTCGATCAGCGTGAAACCTGTCGTGGCAGTCTTGGCTTTCCGTCTCATAGATTGGTCCACTCGTCCTACCGATATACCGAGATCAATGCGTTCACGGTGTAGATCCTCGGCCTGTTTTGCAGCGGCCGGGTGTATTGCACGTTGACCGTGATCTGCTTCAGGTTCGGGTTGGGGGTTCCGTCCGGGTTCAACGTGTTCGCGATCACGATCGTTCGCTGAAAGTTCCCCAACACCATGTAGGTGTCGTCCGCGGTTCCCAGGATCCCGTCCTTCCCGGGCAGCTTGATGCACTGCACTCCCAGCGGATTGATCGACAACGGGCAGCCCGTGACCGCCGGATTGAACGCTACATCGTCCGCCGTCCCCGCCAGGCCGTCCGGTCCCGTATCCAGCAGGTTGGTCGGCCCGTCTACAAAGATCCCGCCGCCGCTTACGTTCGCAATCTGGTTGAAGGTGATCTGCTGCGTGTCGCGCGCCGTGAAGATGTTCTCCAGCGTGTCTTCCGCCGTCTGTTTCGCGATCTGGTCTTCCTGCACCGATTGCGTCGTCGACAGCGCGTAAGCGAACGTCGCCAGCATCGCGAGCAGCCCCGTCATGATGATCACTATGCTGAACAGGACTTCAATGAGCGAAAATCCCTGCTGGTCTTTGCCATTCCGGACTTGCCGAATGTTCTTCATCGTTGGACCCATGTCGCATTACCGCCTTGATTCACCAGTTGCCATCCCCGGATCCGGCCGGTGGCCCCGAACACGGTGACCGCTCGCGAGCTGTAGAGGTTGTTGTTGATCGCTACGTACAACACGCCGCTGTTCAGGTTCCCGTTCACGTCCTGCGACGAACCGTCCGGCATGAATTTCACGTAGTTGAACCTGCCCAGTCCGATCCCCTGGCCAAAGTCGATGGCTACAGTGCCGTTTCCGAAATTGTCCGGTGGGTTCGCCGTAGGCACCCCCGCAATCGTCTGAAACTGGATGTCCGGGGCCAGAACCTGGCTCGTGATCAGCACCGGCGCCGGGTTTACGGGCGTAGCTACGTCCTGTCGCCACACCTGGATCGTGTTGGGAGCAACAAAGGTCACGACATACTGCTTCCGCTCGTCGATCGCCTGTTGCCGGTAGCGCCGCAGCAGCATGAAGCACTGGTTGTATGCCGATGTTGCCCGTGAACTCTGGTAGACCGGCTGCATCTTGAGCACAGTCACTGCAACTGCCGTCAGCGAGATGGCAACCACGATCGCCATCTCCAGCATCGAAAAGCCCCGTGCCCGTCGCGACCGCGGGTCGCTGGTCCTGAAGTGTCGCGCAAACTGTGCGGTTCGACCGCCCAATCTCATGGTTCTCTCCAATGCCTCGAGGCTTGCTGCCTTCCCAACCTGGCCGCATCAGCCAAGCGAGAACGCGCGCCCCGCACACGTTTCGGCGCCGGGCGGTTGTACCTGCTTGCATCGTAGGGACGCGTCCTGACAGCGTCAAAGTACCCCCGTACTGTCAAGTGAGTGATCTTTTGTAACGTAATGCCAACAGGGTTACGCACGGCATCAACAATGCCCTCACGCGACCCCCACTCGCCCCCATTCCTCTCATCCCCAACCTCAAAACATCCCACT
>Ga0306926_10000498_pt1 | contig 36677 bp, 38 predicted proteins | sample flu12Cox44000178_FD_203759 | JGI IMG/M metagenome (GOLD analysis project Ga0306926, IMG submission 203759) | Lab enrichment of tropical soil microbial communities from Luquillo Experimental Forest, Puerto Rico - flux8day.12C.oxic.44.000.178 (v2)... | ecosystem: Environmental > Terrestrial >...
ACCTCGAAATCGAGCGGCTCCCAGAACATGTTCATCATGATGTGCAGATCGGCATCGCCATCAAATCCGGCGATGGTGCACGCGAGGGCTCGCCCCTGAGGATCGTCGAAGCCCGGGCTGCCCAACTTCGTGCCGTGCCATGCGATGTCGGCCATACCCCGTTCGTTGACCTCTCCTCTGTAGAAGTACGGCCGTCGCAGCGCGGGATGGGCTTTCCGGAAGGCGATCATCCGCTGAACATGGCGCAACACCTCCGCATACGAGCCCGCCATGTTCCAGTCGACCCAACTCGTCGCGTTGTCCTGGTTGTAGGCGTTGTTGTTGCCGCCCTGGGTGCGTCGGATCTCGTCGCCGCCGAGCAGCATGGGAACCCCGCGAGACAGCATCAGAATGGTGACAAAGTTCTTGACCTGTCGCGTGCGCAGCGCCTCGATGTCCGGGTCGCGCGTCGGTCCCTCGACGCCGCAGTTCCAGCTCAGGTTCTCGTTGATGCCGTCGCGACTGCCTTCTCCGTTCGCCTCGTTGTGCTTGTCGTTGTACGACACGAGGTCGTTGAGCGTGAAGCCGTCGTGGACGGTGACGAAATTAATGCTGTTCTCGGGCGACTGCCCTCGCGCTTGATAAATGTCCGCGCTGCCGGCGAGGCGCGACGCGATGGCGGCTGTCAGGCCTGGGTCGCTCTTCACAAACCTCCGGACATCATCTCGATAGCGGCCGTTCCACTCGGCCCAGCGGTCGCCCGGAAAGTGCCCGACTTGATACAGGCCGGCTGCATCCCAGGCCTCCGCGATGAGCTTGGTGTCCGCGAGCGCGTCTTCGAGCTCAATCTGCCAGATGACCGGCGGGTGCTCGAGTGGCGCGCCGTCTTCGCCCCGCGCGAGAATCGAGCCTTCGTCGAACCGGAAGCCGTCGACGTGCATCTCCTCCACCCAATAGCGCAGGCAATCGACGATGAACTTCTGCGGGATCGGATGATTGGCATTGACGGTGTTGCCGGCGCCGGTGTAGTTCGCGTACCAGGCCCGATTGTTCGGGTCGAGGAGATAGAACGAGCGATTGTCCATTCCTCGAAACGACTCCGTGGGCCCCAGCTCGTTCCCCTCGTCCGTGTGGTTGAACACGACATCGAGGATGACCTCGATGTTCGCCTTGTGCAGGGCTTTGACCAGGTCGCGGAACTCGTTCGCGTGCTTCACGGCGTCCGGGTCGACACAGTAGCCCGAGTGCGGGCTGAAGAATCCTATGGTGCTGTAGCCCCAGTAATTGCGGATCGCTTCGGCCGACGGATTGACGGAAACGTCTGAGTCGTCGAACTCGAAGATCGGAAGAAGTTCCACCGCGGTGACACCAAGCGCCTGCAGATACGGGATCTTTTCGATCATCCCGGCAAACGTGCCCGGATGCCGCACATGGGAACTCGGCGAGCGCGTGTAGCCCCCGACGTGTGTTTCGTAGATGATCGATTCATGGAAGGGTCGCTTGAGCGGCCGATCGCCTTCCCAGTCGTAGTCGGCCGAGTCCACGATGGCGCAGCGCATCGACGTGGCCAGGTTATCCCCTGGACCCGCAGCGTCCGCACGCTTCCAGAGGCCTTTGAAAATGCCCCTCGCATAGGGGCCGATGAGCACCTTATTGGGATTGAACCGGTGACCCGCCGACGGATTCGCGGGGCCATCGACACGAAACGCATAGTAGATCCCCGTTTGACAGCCTCGGACGAAGACGTGCCAGAAGTGGAACGTCTTGTTCTGGAACGGATCCAGTCGAATGACCTGCGTTGGTTCGATTGCCGACGCCCGATCAAAGAGCAGGAGCGCCACTTCGGTGGCGGACTCCGAAAAGATCGAGAAATTGACCCCATCGGCATAGGTGGTCGTTCCGAGCGGATGCGCGGAACCAGGCTCGGTGTCGAAGGTCACCGCACGCGACATCATGCGTCGTTCTGCTGCGGGTGTTGCCATATACCTACGTCCTTGTCGACGCTCCACGAAGCTCGTCGAGCAGTCGTTCACACAATGTTTGACGTTTGATCAGGATGTGGCGCAGCTCCGCTCCATCGGCGCGCGCCGCTTCGAACTTCAATTCGGGCAGGTAGTCGTGCAGTAGCCCCAAGAGCGTCTGCACGTCGTCGTCGTTCAGCGTGACGTTCATGGCGGTCTCAATTCATCTGGATGGCGACCGTCTCACGCGGCAGGTGTCGGTTGACCTTCGCGATGATGTCTTCGAACATGCTTCCTTCTGGTTGTGCGACAAACGGCAGGACAGGAATTCCAGATACTTCATTATCGTTCGCGAGCATCGACAGCAACTGACAGGCTGCGTCATCGTCAATCGTCATGAAGAGGACGATCACTTCAGGCTTCAGCTGCTTGATGCGAGAGTATCCGCGTGCGACCGATTCCAGAAAGAAAACGTCGTAATGGTTCGAATCGCGCATTAGCGCAGTCAGCATGTCCGCCCGCTGTGAGTCTCCACTGACCCCGACGACGACACCTTGAAGGGAACCGGTCATGACCAGGGTTCCAGGCAAGGATGGTACCGCGGCCAGACGCGGGCGCGTCATCGAAACGGCCGGTCGTTTGTGCTCGGGTGCCGGCATCTGCCAGCCGATTGGCAGGCACCCGCACGGTCTCGCGGCCTCGATGGCTGCTGAAGCGAGCATGCGCTTTGCTCCGTCGCCCAGACATGAAGGATGTTTCACGCTCGACTCATCAGATCGCCACGCTCGCCCGGCGCATGTTCTCGCGGACTGTCGCCGTGATCATTGGATTCGCCTTGATGGCTGTTGGGCTCGGGATGACAGCCACCATCGTCCTGTTGCCGGCCGGCATCGTCATCGGCGTGTTGGGTGTGGCGGTCCTCATCGGCGCCTTCTTAGCCCCCGATATACGCAGCGAGCAGCAGGGCGGTCACTGACCGAGCGGTGCGGCGGTCGCTTTACCGCAACACCAAGCCTAATGAAGTGCGCCAGAAATGCAAACGACTGAGGTCGAGCTGGTTGAACGGATTCGTCGAATTGTCGTCTCCCAGGCCTCGGAGGTATCGAAGGTCCGCCCGAACGCCGATGTGGGCGCCGAGAAAGCCGATCACGCCGCCCCCAAAGTTGACGCCGGCGTCGATGTTGGCGACTGAGTAGCCGTAGTAAGGGTTTTCAATGCGCGCGCGGATCAGGCCGACCCCGCCCGTCAGGTATGGACGGATGCCGGATGAATGCGTGGCGTCGAACGGAATCGCGACGGTGACGTTTCCCATCGTCGTCAGGACGTAGCTATTCAGATTGTTACCGAAAAAGTCGGGCGAGTAGCCGAAATCGAGGTCGACGCCAATCACACCGGCGAGCGTCGTTCTAACGCTCGCGCCAAAGTCGATGATGCCGGAAACATTTCCGCGGGTGTTGGCGCCCAGCCAAGGGGTAAGAAGGGTCTCGGCGCGAGCCGACACCGGGATCATCACCATACCGACGAGCGCTACCACGATGAGATGGAGTTTCACGCGTTCCATATTTACCGCTCCTGTCAGGCGGACTGGCGCAAGGCCATGATGTCCGCCAGCAGCTCGCGGCTTTCGCCCAACGCAGCCTTGGCCTTCTCACCGGCGGCTCGCGCTCGCTTCAGGTCGTTCAGGACCCGATCGAGTCCCGGTTCGACCCGATCGCGGACCTGACGGCCACTTCCGGTCAGATACAGCCAGCCCAACACCCCGCCGGCAACGGCCCCCACGCAGGCGGCCGTCAAGACACGCGACCAATCGTCCATAGGCATCGTCCGGCGTTGCAAATTCGGCTCCGACGAGTGGCGATCGGCTTCCTGGGCGCTCGAGGTCAACGTGGTGTGAAACCCGTTGGCAACTGCCAGCCGAGTGGCACTCGCCGCCGCCTCAGCTCGGGGCCGTCTCGCACAATCGTCAACGATTTTCGCGACTGACGCGCCTACGGCGGCCGGTGCATCAATTGCACTGAGGCCATCGACGCGACAGCGCCGATGAAACGCAAAACGGCAGCGCTGTCGAAAAGGAGAAGAGAGATGGCTGAACTCATCGTCGTGGGATTCAAACAGGACATGTATCGGGCTTCAGAAGTGCTCAACACCCTGCAGGACATGAACGACAGCTGGGTGGTCGATCTGAACGACGCGGTGGCCGTGTACCGCGACTTCAAGGGCAAGCTCCGGGTTGATCAGAGCTACCAGATGACGACCGGTGAAGGCGCGGCGTGGGGAGGGCTCTTCGGCGGCCTCATCGGCGCGTTGCTCGCAGCTCCGTTCACGGGCGGCACGAGCGTCGCCGCGGTGCTGGCGGCTGGATCGCTGAGCGGCGTCGCGCTGGGTGCGACGGCGGGCGCGATCGATGCGGACACGTGGAAGGAAGACTACGGCATTTCCGACGACTTCGTACAGCGCGTGGGCACGATGGTTCAACCGGGCGACTCCGCGATCTTCGCGCTGCTCCGCACGATCGATCCCGACCTCGTTGTTGCCCAGTTCAAAGGCTATGGGGGCACCATTCTGCGCACGACGCTGAGCGATGAGCAGCGTGCCAAGGTCGAAGCGACGCTCCACAGCCGGTGACGTGACACAAACCGCGAGCCCAGAGAGGAAAGAAAAAATGGCTACTGCACAAGCGCAAGCGGGATCGGCGTCCACGATGAAAGCCTACGAGGACAAGATCAAGGCGCAAATGAACGAGGCGAAGGCCAAGCTGGACCAGTTCGAAGCCACGGCGAAGGACAAGAAAGCGCAAGCCGAGATGACGGCGGTCAACAACCTGAAGACGGCGAAGCAGAACATCGACCAGAAGCTTCAGGATTTGAAGAAGACGCACGACACTCACGTGGCGCGCGCCAAAGCCAACATCGACGCCGACGTGGCGACGTTTAAGGCGTCCATCGAGAACCTCGCGACGAAGTTCAAGACGCAATCGGCCAAGAAATGATGTGGCCTCTGAGGCTACCAGAAGAGGAGCGGCCATGAGATCGCAACGAATCGTGCGTGGTGTAACCGTGTGTGCCGCGGCGGCGCTGGTCGCCGGCGTCATGCGTGTGGCGGCGCTCGGCGCCGCGGGCGACCGATCGGAAACCCTGGTCTATGCGGTGTACGCCGGCCAGGACACGGCGACCCAAGTGTTCAAAACGATGAAGTCGGCCCAGAGCGATACCGGCGAGCGCATCGAGTCGTACGCCGTTGTCTCAAAGGACCTGAAGGGGAAGGTGACAGTGCGCGACCAGCGGAAACGTGACGCGGGCGTCGGGGCCGTCCTTGGCGGCGTCATCGGGCTCGTGGGTGGTCCGATCGGCGTGGCGGCCGGCGCGACGGCGGGCGGAGCCGTCGGCTATCTGACCGGCGATGCCGTCGGGATTCCACGCGACAAAGTGCAGAGCATGAAGGATTCGCTCACGCCCGACAGCTCGGCCCTGGTCGTCGTGCTCGACGATCGGTGGGTGCAGAACGTGGAACGGGACATGAACCAGGCGAATGCTCGTGCTGTCATCGCGAACCAGATCGCAGGCAAGTAAGAGTCAGGCCAGTAAGAGTCGGATCGCGGCGGCGCCTGGTCTTCTCGGGTGGCTCGCCCCCTGGGGGCGGGCTTCTTCCGAGGCGGACCAGGCGTTGCGTTGCAGATGAGAGGAGAGCGCAATGGACGGCACGCTTCGACGGTTGTTCACCCCCTTAGCGTTTTCTGCGGTCGCGGTGATCGCAACCATGGCCGCTCCGCGGGCAGCGGGCCACGCGCGCCTCGATCCGGATGGCGCGCGCTTCGATGGCGAGGCCCAGGCCACTCAACTCGACGACGAGCAGCAGATCGGTCAGGAGGTGTTCAACGAGCTGAAGGCAAAAGGCGAAATCGTCGCGTCGTCACCTTTGTACGATTCGCTCACGCCGGTCGCCGACGCGATCACGCGGACGGCGCAGCCTCGATACATCCACCCTTTCAAGTTCTACCTCGTGCATGAGAAGCAGCCGAACGCATTTGCGACGGCAGGCGGCAACGTGTACGTGACCGACTCGCTCCTCTACTTCGTGAAGAACACTGAGCAGTTGGCTGGCACGCTCTGTCACGAGGTGTCGCACACGATTCATCGCGATTCGATGACGTTGATCGAGAAAGAACGTCAGGTCGAGCGCCGTGAAATCGGGGCAGCTGTGCTTCTCGGCCCCACGCGTGCCCACCTGCTGGCCATTGCCTTGATTGGGAAGCTGCGATCACTCGGCTATTCACGAGACGTGGAATCGGCCGCGGATCTGACCGGCGCTGACGTGTGCGCGGCGAGCGGCTACAACCCATGGGGCCTCGTGTGGCTGTTTCAAGACTTCGACGCCGCGGACACCGCCCAGATACCCCAGCTTCTCTCGGACCATCCCGATAATGCGCATCGAGTTGCGGCCCTGAAGGAGCATTTTCGGGAGAACCCGTCGGTCTTCGCGTCGTTTTCGTCCGACGCCCGGACCGCCAAGGCGTTCGTAGCTCCCAAGAATGCCACCGAGGTGTTCCTGCGTTGAAGGACGGGACACGTGTTGAGCCTCGACGATCGCACGGGAAACGTCCTCACGACGATCGGTTTGTTCGCAGCCGTCGTGGGACTGGCGTTCGCCGCCAGAGCGACGCTCGTCGTATCCGTCCTCGCGTTGCTGATGGCGTACTTGCTCGAGCCGGCGGTTGCGTGGGTCCAGGGCCATCTACCGTCCCGCCCGTCCAACCGCACGGTCGCCATTGCGCTGGTGTATCTGACGGGCACGTTGCTGCTGGTCGGAGCCGGATACGCGCTCGAGCGGCCGATCGCCGCTCAAATGCAGCAACTGAGCGCAGGCCTGCCCGAGCTACGCGCCCGTCTCGCGGACCAGCAATTCCTGGCTGAACACAGCAGCTCGATCTCGGGCGCTGTCGAGCGGACAGCTCAGGCCGTGGCGGCGGCAGCGGAACAAGCGGGGTGGCTGCTCACCGTGCCCGTCATCGCCGTCTTCTTTCTGAAGAGTCGGGACGAGCTCATCGACGGCACGGTCGATGTTGTCGCCCGGAGGAGTGACAGGGCGACTGCCAAGCGCACGATCGGGCAAATCGACACGATGCTCGGGCAGTACACGCGCGCACAATTGATCGCGGCCGGCCTGTCAGTCGTCTTCTACGGCGCATCGATGGCGTTCCTCGGATTTCCGTACTCCATTCCGTTGGCCGTGCTGGGCGGCGCGCTCGAATTCCTTCCGGTCGTGGGATGGGTTCTGGCGGCTGCGGCGATTCTCCTTTCCGGCTGGCTCGCCCATGCACATTGGATCTGGATGGCCGGTCTGATCGTCGTGTGGAGAATCCTCCAGAACTTCGTGATCTCGCCGCGCATCCTCGGCGACCGGCTGCAGATGGAGCCAATTGCCGTCATCCTCGCGCTCATGGCGGGCGGAGAAATCGCCGGGCTCCTGGGCATGGTTCTGTCGGTGCCTGTCGTGGCCGTGCTGCGCATTCTGTGGCTCGAGCGTTCTTCACGCAAGAACGCGGCGGTCGCATGATCTGCCCGTCACTCGAAGGGGGCCTCGCCTGGAGATCCTTGCCGGCGGGGTGGCAATCGCTGGCCCGCTGGCAGCTTCGGTGAGTTTTCCGACTCACGCTTCAACAAACTTCTGCCAGATTCCGGATGAGCACGTGTGGCACCTGCCGTGCACCAACCAGGCTCGGCGACGACGCATTGAGTCGCGCCACATCAGGGGGACACCGCGATGGAACGCATGCTGGCCGTCGTCTTTGACAGCGAAGTCCGGGCGCTCGAAGGCGCGCGTGCCCTCGAAGACCTGGCCGAGCATGGGAGCGTCGGTGTCCATGCCGTTCGGGTCGTCAGCAAGGACGGCAACGGCAAGTCCATGGTGATCAGCACCTACGACCCGACGCCCGAAGGGGCGATGGGCGGAACCGCGATCGGCACGCTGATTGGCATGCTCGGTGGGCCGGTGGGCCTGGCGGTCGGGGCCGTCAGCGGATTCGTCGCCGGCGCCGCGACAGATTTCGGGCGGGCTCACGTCGACGACGAATTCCTGTCATACGTCTCGAACGCGCTCGCGGCTGGGAAGACGGCGGTAGTCGCGGAGATTTACGAAGAGTCCACCGACTCGGTGAACGGTTGCATGGAAGCGCTCGGCGGGGTCGTGCACCGGCGTGCGCTCTCGGACGTCGTGGATTCGACGTATGAGCATGACGTCGCCGCAATGGAGGCGGACCTCGCTCGAACGAAAGCGGAACACGCTCGGAGCCGCGCCGAACGCCGGGCGAAGCTCCAGGCCAGGATCGACGCGCTGGAGGAGAAGTTGCGGCACGCCGTTCGCCCAGCAGGGAGTCACACGAATTGAACGAACTGATAGGAGGGAATCATGTCTGAACTGGCAGTAGTGGGTTTCAAGAAGGACAAGTATCGAGCGTCGGAAGTGCTCGACCAGCTTCGTCAACTCGATTTCGACTGGGCGATCGACCTGGACGACGCGGTCGCGGTGTATCGCGATTACGACGGCAAGCTGCGCGTTCAGCAGAGCTACGACCTGACAACGGGTGAGGGGGCCGCGTGGGGCGGCCTGTGGGGATCTCTCATCGGCGCGGCTTTGGCGATCCCGTTCACGGGCGGGGCGTCCGCCGCTGCAGCGGCTGGCGCCATCGCCGCCGGCGCACTCTCGGGCACGGCCGTTGGTGCCACGGCCGGTGCGATCGATGCGACGTGGTGGAAGGAAGACTTTGGCATCGATGACTCGTTCGTCAGCGAGGTGGGGACGCTTGTGCAGCCGGGCGACTCCGCGATCTTCGCGCTCATCGAATCCGCGAACCCGGAAGTCGTAGCGGCTCAGTTCAAGGGATACGGCGGTACGGTGCTGCGGTCTTCGTTGACGCCGGCACAGGCTGCCAAGCTGGAGAACTACCTGCGCGAGCGCTCGGCCGCGTAACACCGAGCACAACGCTCAACAGGTTTTCAACTAAAGGAGCACTGCAATGAGTACCGAAATGAATGTGACGAAGAAGGCGATCCACGACAAGATCGAATCCCAGGTCAACACCGTTCAGTCGAAGCTCGAAACGCTGAAAGCGAAGGCCGAATCGGCCAAGGCGAACGCCGAGCTCAAGATGATCGCGGATCTGTTGAGCAAGAAACAGACGCTCGATCACAAACTGAACGAGCTGAAGCAGTCCGGCGAGGGCACCTACCAGCAGACGAAGACCGACGTCGAGTCGCGCATCGCAGAGCTCGAGAAGTCGGTCCAGGCGATCGAAGCCAAGTTCAAGGCTGCATAGACGGCCAGGAGAGGTGAAGTCATGCACGCAGACACGTTGACCGCGAATGAGTTCGCGGGCGGTGAAAGCAAAAGCAACGTCCGGGGTTGGGTCATCTTCACGGGCATCGCGCTGCTGGTGCTCGGTTCGGCGGCGGTGATCTACGACGTGTCGGCGACGATCGCCTCCGTCGTCTTCTTTGGTTGGCTGCTAATGCTCGCCGGAGTCATGCAGATCGTGCACGCGTTTCAGGTCCGCACGTGGAGCGGATTCTTTATCTACCTCCTCGACGGGATCCTTCGCGCCACGGTGGGAACGCTGATGGTGGTGTATCCGGGGGCTGGCGCGGAGGCGCTGACGCTCGTCTTGAGCATCTACTTCATCGTCGGCGGTCTGTTCAAGACGTTTGGCTCGATCGTTCTCCAGTTCCCGAGCTGGGGATGGAGCGTCGCGTCGGGCCTGGTGTCTTTCGCCCTTGGCGTGATGCTGGCGATGCAATGGCCGCAGTCGAGTCTCTGGTTCATCGGCTTCGCTGTCGGCATCGACCTGATTCTGTATGGCTGGGCGCTCCTGATGTTCGCTGCGGCGACCAAAACGCCGTCGTACGCATAGAGTCGTACCGCATAGAAAGGAAGCAATCTCACATGAAACCCGAAAGACAACACATGCTTGCCGCGCTGGCCACGGCGGCCGCCATCGTGGTCGCAGGCACGGGCGCGCCGGCCGCGCGATCCGACGACTCCCAGCAGAAGAAAGTCAAAGAGGCAGCCGAGCAGTCCGCCCGAGCGTCGAAGGCCTTCGAGGCGATTATGCAGGTGCCTGACAAGGCTATCCCGCGCGACCTGCTGGCGCGCGCGAAAGCTGTCGCCGTGTTTCCACGAGTCATCAAGGTGGCGGTCACGGTCGGCGGGGAAGGCGGACGAGGGGTCGTCAGCCGTCAAATCGACGGAAAATGGGGGAATCCCGTGTTCATCCGTGGTGGGGGCGGCAGCGTCGGGGCGCAGATTGGCGCCTCGTCGACGGACTACTTCCTGCTGCTCATGAACGACGAGAGCGTGGAAGGGCTGATGAAGGACAAGTTCGAGCTCGGCGGCGAAGCGGGGGTGGCCGCGGGACCGGTCGGACGCAACGCCGGCGCCGGGACCGATGCGCTCATGCAGGCCGCGATCTTGTCTTACTCCCGCAGCCGGGGACTGTTTGCAGGCGTCGATGTGAAAGGCGTCGTCCTCCGGCCAGAAGATGACCTGAACAGGGCCGTCTACAACCACACCGCGCGCGAGCTGCTCAGCGACGCGATCGACTCGGCAACTCCGTCCGAGGGCCTGAAGTCGTTTCCCGAGACGCTCGGTCGCTACTCGGCGAAATCCAGCGACGATCGGTGAGAAAGACGATGAGCCCGAGGGACTTCCTTCACCTGCCTCCGGCCGTAATGATCCTGGTCATGGTCATGTTTTGGCCGGCGATTTGGGCAGGAACCCTGATGACCGCGGCCTTGGCCGGCGATGTGATTCGGCAAACCCGGAAGCCGACATCGCCGGCCTGGCCCACGCTTGCCCGTGGCCGGGCAACGCGCGACGTCGTTCGATAGGTTCAGCTTATAAGGACTGGAAGTAGGTCGCGATCAGAATCTGCGACTGCGATTCGACTAGAAGCCGTACTGCGCGCCGAGACCCCATTGACGCGGAGGCCCCATCAGCTTGATCACCTCGCCGAGTCCGCCGTTCGGGCCGTCGTCGAGGCCGCCGAGCGCGTAGTGCGTGTCGGTGAGATTCGTTCCGAACAGGTACACAGACACTGGGGAGTGGCGCATCTGCCAGGTGAGCCGCGCGTTCAACAGACCGAACGGATCCTGCGCGACCAGTGGCGAGTTGCTGTAGTCGTACTGAATCGTGCTCTTGTGAATGTAGTCGGCGCGACCGACGAGGTGTCCGGCGCCCCCGAGCGCCATCGAGTACTCACCGCCGACGGTGAACGTGAACTTCGGTGCGTCGACGAATTGACTGTCTGTCGTGACCGGCGCCCCCGGAGAAACGGTGACGTACTTGCCATCGGTGATCCCCAGACCTGCCGACAGTCGCAGCCCGGCTGCCGGCACCGCTGAGAGCACGAATTCTCCGCCCTTGATCGTCGCCTTCGGCATGTTGCCCACGAAACTGAACGCGTGGGGCAGGCCGGTCACGGGATCGATCGTCGATCGATTCAGCTGAATCTGAAAGTCCCTGTAGTCGCTGAAGAAACCGGTCACGTTGAAGCGGACGTGCCTGTCGAGCCATTCTGAGCGAAGGCCAACCTCGTAGGTCCAGACTTGCTCCGGCTCGAAGCGCGTGAATTCCTCGATCGATGCCGCGCGTCCGTTGAAGCCGCCGCTCTTCGATCCTTCCGCAGCGGACACGTAGGTCATGACAGTGGGCGTCCACTGATAATCGAGGCCAACGCGCGGCAGGAACGACGTCCAGCGCGCCGACCGGCTCACCAGTGGATCCTGGATCGTGGGAATCGGATAGCCGGTCTGACTACGCTTGGCATCGACCTTGTCTTGGGCGAGGCGACCTCCGGCGGTCAGTCTGAGCTTGTTGGTCAGATCGTACGTCCCCTGGCCGTACGCCGCGGGGCTCTGGTTCACGACATAGTTGTTGTACGAAAGGTTTGCGGCTCCCTGGAAGATCTCGAACGCCACAATTGAAGGCTCGAGGTCTGTGGCCTTCTCTCTGAAGTAGAAGAGACCTGCCACCCAGCGCAGTCTCCTGTTGAACGACGTTCCGGTCGCCTGGAACTCCTGAGAAAACTGTCGCTGATCGATGGGATTCAAAATATCGAGCACCGTCAGCGGTGATCCGTCAGGATCGAATTCGCTGTCGACGTAGAGGTTCCGATAGCCGGTGATCGACCTGAACGTACCCCATGGCCGTTCCCACGACAGCGTCAGCGACGTTCCCCACGCGTGACCGGCGTTCTTGTTGGGACCCGTTCCGTTGACTTCGAAGTCGCTCTTTGTCACCCACCGATTGTCGTAGCGGTACGGTGTCAGCAGCGCATAGAGCTTGGGAATCTTGCTTGTCTCGCGGACCTCGACCAGCCTGTAGGCGCCGGAGTGTTCGTCGAAGGTCGTGCCATCGACCCTGAAGATGGCCTCGAAATTGTCGGAGGGCTTCACCAACAATTGAGCCCGGCCTGCGGTCCTGTTCTGGTTCGCCTGATCCTGACCGTCAATGCGCGTGCTGTACCCGTCCTGACCGCGGCGGGTCACGCTCACCTGCAAAGCCGCTTTGTTCGTGATCAGTGGCACGTTGACGACCCCAAGCGCATCGAGCCGATCAAAGTCTCCCGTCTGAAATTCGACCGTTCCGACAGGCCTCCCCGCCGCGAGGTCCGGCTTCGTTGTCAGGATGTTGATGGCGCCGCCGTTCGAGTTCTTGCCAAAGAGCGTCCCCTGGGGTCCGTACAAGACCTCGACCTGCTTCACGTCCGCCATGTCCAGATCGTTCGCCTGCGCCCGACCCAGGTAGACGCCGTCGACGTAGATGGCGACGCCGGGATTGAAGAGCGCCTTGGTGTCCTGCTGTCCGATGCCTCGAATATAAACCTGGCCTGCGCTGCTTCCGGATTGCACTTTCTGACCATACAGAAGATTCGGCGTCACCTGGCCGAGGTCGGACAGACGCTGGACGGACTGTTCCTCGAGATCATCGGCCGTATCGGCTGCGATGGATTGCGGAACTTCCTGAAGATCTTCCTCGCGTTTGCGCGCAGTCACGATGACCGTCTCCTGAACGCCTGCCACGCTCAGGTCGGCGTTGACGGTTGCGGTGAATGCGGCCGGCAGATCGACGCCGTCGCGGCTGAAGCGTTTGAAGCCGTTCAGGGTGAAGGTGACGGCGTAGACGCCCGGCGGCAGATCCAGGATCTGGTACTTGCCCTCGTCGTCTGTCATGATGCTGCGGATTTGCTTGAAGAGTGCGGGACTCGCGGCTTCGACCGTCACGCCTGGTAGAACCGCCCCCGTCGCGTCCTTCACGACGCCGACGATGGCGCTTTGCGCGACCCGCTTGCCCCCGCGATCCTGGGCTGCGCGTACGGGTGAGGCTGCGAGCGCACCGATACATGTCGTGACGCCGATCACGACACATCTCGATACCGCGAGCGGACGCACCATCGCTAGTGCGGCGTGCGCATCGGACGCAACTCCGCCGGGGCACGACCGGTCCGTTTGCGCACCGCTCGCGCAAAGTGCGTCGCGCTGAGAAATCCGGCTTGACGCGCGATTTCGGTGGTTGTCAGGTGCGCGAACGACGGTGAGGTCAGCATCTGCCGACCTACGTCGATCCGCGCGTCGACGAGTTGCGATGCAAACGTCAGACTCTTTGCAGCGAGAACGCGATGCAGAATGCGCGGAGGCACGTTGAGCGACCGAGCGACGCTGCCTGCCGTGAGCTGCGGATCCGAACACCGTTGACGAATCGAATCCTGGATCTTCCCGAGCAGATCGGGCGTCGCGCGCGTCTCGGATTCGCCCGCGACGAGCGCGAGCGTGGCTCCCAGCTGGTCGACCAGTACCGTGTGAGGAAGCGGCGGATCGATAGCGAGCTCGGGTGTCAGCTGCCACACCATCGGCGAGAGTACCCGGCCCCATCTCGAGTTCTTCGAAATCGCACAACCGACGACGACATTCGGATCCGGTAACCAGCCCTCCAACCAGTGCGTCGGCAGTTTGAGGACGTGCGATTGAAGACCGGACGTCATGTAGCTCTCGTGTTCGCCGTCGCCAACGATCACGACATCCCCAGGACGCAGGCGCTCATCATGCCCGTTATGGGCCATCGACCATGGTGAATCGCAGGCAAACAGTTGATAGCAAGATTCCCTGCTGTTCTCCGCATCGCTTGGTGTGCGGCGCGAGTGCGGCACACCGCTGAGTGTCTCGACCGCCGTCGTGAGGCACCCGAGCCGCGCTTCTCGCATGTCGATGGAGAAATCGCGCGAAATGCCGCTCCAGTCGCTGACCGGCCACAGGGAATCACCGAGATGGCTCACCCAGTAGTCCAGCCTGGACTCCGGCGGAACGGCCTCCGTCGAGAACCGGCGCACCGACTGTTCAGCGACCATACCCGTAGCTCAACGACAGTCTAGGCTGCAGGCACGGCGGTGAATCGCCTGTGTGTGCCAGCGGGCCGTCGCAATTTTGACTTGACTGCGCCAGCTCATGCCGGCATGACGGCACGCCGGCCACTCATCCTTATCCCGAGTAGGGCGCTCACGCCAGCGGTAAGCCAGGCGATGCCTGCGATCTTCGCCGCCGCCGCCATATTGAGGAGGACGTAAAGGTTGATCGCGAGTCCGACGACTGGCACGGCCACATGGCCCAGCCAGTTCCGGCTTTTCTGCCGCCACGCGAAGTGGACGATCACTGAGAGATGCAGCAGAAGGAATCCGGTCAGGGCCCCGAAGTTGACCAACGAGATCACCAGCGCCATGTGATTGGCGAATGCAACGCCGCAAACAAGATTGATGACGGCGACCGAAAGAATCGCGCCATCGGGAACTCTGCGGCCGCCATGAACGTGCGCGAGAAAACGCGGCAGCTTGCCGTCGCGCGCCATGCCGTACAGGACCCGTGCCGTCGCCACCTGTCCCAACAACACACCGCCGATCCCGCTGACCAGGATCTTGCCGACCACCATGAACACCTGAAACACCGAGCCGCCAATCTGTGCCGCGATACCGTAAATCGCGGCATCGGTCGGCTGGCCAGGCGGAAAACTCCTGAGATTCAAGACGAAGAGCGACGCGAGATACGACTCGACGACAATGAGAAGGCTCGCGAGACAGAGGGCGATCAGCGTCGCGCGGCCGATGACGTTCGATTCGCCTCGCGACTCTTCGGCAAGCGTCGAGATGGCATCGAAGCCGAGGAAAGCCGACATAGCGATGGAAAGGGCGCCGAAAATCACACCTGGCGTGAATTCGGATGGCTTGAAGAATGGAGCGGCCGAGATGGTCGCGCCCGCGACCCCATCGGCTAGTCCGATCAGTGCGATGACGATAAACAGGCCGATCGTCGTAAACATGAGAACGAGAACCAATCTGTTGAGTCGGGCCGTGACTTCGATTCCCAGAAGATTGATCGTGGTGTTGAAGCCAATCAGCAGGACGATCCAGACCGCTCTCGGGACATCGGGAGCAATCGACTGGATTGCCACGGCGGTCACCACGTAGCCGACTGCCTGCAGCAGCGCGTAGTCCAGGAGAATCGCCCAGCCGGCAAGAAACCCAGCGCTCTCGCCGATGCCCCGCCCCGCATAGGAGTAGACGGAGCCTGCGATCGGAAACGCCCGCGACATCGTCACGTAGCTCAGCGCGGTGAACGTCATGACGACGGCTCCGACGACGTAGACCACAGGTACCATGCCGCGGCTGGCGTTGAAGACGACGCCGAAGGTCGTGAGCGGCGCGACGAGATTGATGTAAACGAGACCGTAGACGACGAGATCGAAGAGGGAAAGCGAGCGCTTCAGCTCCTGCCGGTAGCCGAATTGTTCGAGGGACACGCGGCCGCTTTGGGTGCGATCGCGTTCTTGCGTCATCTTTGTCATCACGTGATCGAACTTTAGGTCCCTGGCTTTCGCGGGAATGGCCTGTGCGTGCCATTGCCGCCTTCATTTGCACCCGGACGTGCCAGACGGCAGCGGTCGCGCTTGCGCGAGCCGTGGCGCAGATGCATACTCTGCGCTTGTTGCTGGTCAGGTTCCGATCACGCCCGGACCGACGCGATGATGCAACTCGCGAACTCTGACGCGCTCCAACGCTGGTCGACGGCGGATGTGCCTCAGGCGAATCGCCTCGGGTACTTCGCGGACGCCCTCAGCAACGCCGCCATTCCGGTCGCAATCGATAGCGCCGACCCATTGACGTTCGGCGCCGACGTGAGCTTCGCATCTCTGGGCGCGATCTGGGTCTGCAAGGCGAGCGGTTCACCGCATCGCGCTTCACGCGGAGCGAGCGAGCTCACGCGAAGCGATGAACATAAGCTGAACCTCATCATGAGTCCATCGAGTTCCTGGACCGCGGAGCACAGGGGCCTTTTCAATTTGTCTCCGGGCGACGTGCTGGTTCACGATTCCCAGTACGCGGTGGAGGCGGATGTACGCAGCCCATTCGACGCTATCACCGTAGGCTTCTCGGACAACTGGTTGCGCCAGTGGGTGCCGAATCCAAGCACGCTGATCGCGCGCCGCATTCCGGGAGCGACTCCGTGGGGGCGTGCCTTGTCGACCTTTCTGGCGGAGTTGTCGCCAGACTTCGTCCTGGCCCCGCCTTTGCCCTTTTCAGTTCTGGCAGACCAGGTCGGGAGCCTGATTGCACTTGCGGCGAGCGGCCTCTGGCGCGCGACCCAGCAATACACTCCGGCTGTGCGGTCACTCCACGAGCGCATTCAGGAGTGCCTCGTCCAGCGCTGCACGGAGCCGCAGTTGACGGCGGCCGATCTGGCCGCTTCGGTAAACATTTCCGTGCGGACCCTGCACCGGACCTTTGCGGTTGCCAACGAAACGTTTGGTAGCAAGCTCATGGAGGCGAGAGCGCGCGTCGCATTCCGTATGCTAACGTCGCGGTTGTTCAATCGCGTGACGACCGCGGAAATCGGCAGGCGCGCCGGCTTCCTGAGCGCCTCGCACTTCGCACGTGTGATACGTCAGCGGAGCGGCCGAACTCCACTGCAGGTGCGGCACGCCGTCAAATCTGACGCGACGGAGAGCGAATTCCTTCCGTCCCTGGGCTGCCCTCGCCTGAACAATTCATAGCGCGTACCGCCCCCGCCCGAGGTTCCCCGCACGGCACTCTGGAGTGATTTTTTTGCCTCACGATGGCAGAGGCGCATCATTCGGCCGCGTGCCGGGCTGGCACACTTATCAGCCGCTGCGGCGGAAGTGTGACGCAGTCCGACCATGCCGGCCGACACGGAACGCGCCTTCGACGACGTCACTCAGCTCAAGCGCTGCCTCAACGATCTGATGAGCGCCCTGGTATTGCCAGCCATGTGGTGAGGTGTAGGTGCCGCGCCTCGGATTGCTCCTCGTCACGCTGTTGCCGGCTTTCTACCTCGCGACCGCTTGTCAATCCGGCGCTGCGCATGTCGAACCCGCCATCGAGTTCACCACCGTGCCGCCCGCCGCCAACGGCGGATCCGAGAAGATGGCGCCGGTCGCTGGGCGCGTCAGAGGCATGCGTGCGAATCAGCGGATCGTGTTGTTCGCGAAAAGCGGCTCCTGGTATGTGCAGCCGTACCGCAGCCGGCCGTTCACGGCGATCGACAACGATTTCACCTGGAAGAGCGCGATCCATCTCGGAACCGAGTACGCCGCGCTTCTGGTCGAGCCCGACTATCATCCGCCGGTCATGACCGAAGCCGTCCCGCAGCGAGGCGCCGGCATCGTCGCGGTCGCCACGACGAAGGGCTCGGGCACGTGGACGCCGCCGCCGCCGAAAACACTGACGTTCAGCGGGTACGAGTGGGAGGTGGGGCAGGTGCTCATTGAGCGGCACGGGACGAATCAAGGCGACGCCCGCAACGTCTGGCTCGACGCGGACGGTCATCTGCACATGCTGCTCGCGCAGCGCGAAGGTCGATGGACGAGCGCGCAGGTGCGACTCACCCGCCCGCTCGGATACGGGACCTACATGTTCGACGTGCGCGACACGTCGAATCTCGATCCGGCCGCCGCGCTGGTCATGTTTACGTGGGACGATCGCGCCGATCAGAACTACCGCGAGCTGAACGTCAGCATCAGCAAGTGGGGCGACCCGCGGAACAAGAACGCGCAGTACGTGCTGCAGTATGAAGATGTCGCGGCGAACGTCTTTCGTTTTTCTGCGCCCGCCGGTCGCCTGACGCACTCCTTCCGGTGGGAACCGGGCCGTGCGTCGTTCACGACCGTACCGGGCGGCGCCGTCGCGTCCGTCGGCCGGGTTGTGGCCCATCATGAGTTCACGGCCGGCGTGCCGGCGCCGGCCACGGCTACCACGACTCTCTCTCTGCTCTACGCCCAAGAGTCTCCGAGCCCGCCGGCGAAAAACGTCGAGGCCATCGTTGAGAAATTCGTCTTTCTCCCGTAAACGGCGGGCGCACGGGCGGGCGGCGACGGCTTTGGCGGCCGTCGCCTGGTCATGCGGCATCGCAGCCATCGGCGCCATCGATCCCGAGCGTACGCCGTCTCAGTACATCCGCGATCGATGGGACAGCAGCAACGGCTTTCAGGGCGGTCCGGTCTATGCGATTAGCCAGACCGTGGACGGTTACCTCTGGGTCGCGGCGGAGAGAGGCCTCGTGCGATTCGACGGTCTCACCTTTCGACTCTTTCAACCCATGGAGTCGGCATCAGGGCTCGATTCTGTTGCCGTGCAGATCGCACCGGCGTCCGACGGGCCGTTGTGGGCGCGGCTGCGTCGAGCAGACCTGGTGCGCTCCCGCAACGGGGCGTACGAACACATCCCAAGCGATCCAGGCTCGCCGATGCTGTTGACGACCGCCATGGCGCCTGCGAATGACGGCACAATGCTCGTTGCCGATGAGCGGCGGGGAATCTTCCGGGCGCGGGCCGCCCGCTTCGACACAATCGTGGCGAAGAGTCTGTTGCCGCGCTCCTTCGTGATCTCGATCGCACAGACACCGGATGGCGACATGTGGCTCGGCACCCGCGACGCAGGGCTCGTCCGCGTGCGGGAAGGCCAGGTCGCGTTCGTGACGGACGGCCTGCCAGACCAGAAGATTAATAGCCTCGTGGCGGACGGCCGCGATCAGTTGTGGATCGGCACCGACAACGGCGTCGTCCGGTGGGATGGACAGCGCGTGACGCACTCGCACGTGCCGTCGGCGCTCGACCGCGTGCGCGTGACGGCCATGATGAAGGATCGGGACGCGAACGTATGGATCGGCACGGCAGACGGCCTACTGCGCGTGAACGGGCGGGGCCTCGCGTCACACGATCGCCGGATGCCGGGGGCCGGTGTGACGGCTCTCTTCGAGGACCGCGACGGGAATCTCTGGATCGGCACGACGACCGGCATCGAGCGATGGCGCGACGGCGCGTTTACCGCTTATCCGGAAGTGCGCACCGTCACAATGGGCGGCGACGCGGGACCGGTCTTCGTGGACACCGACGGTCGCGTCTGGTTTGCGCCTTCGACCGGCGGCCTGTATTGGCTTCGTGATGGACGCGTCAGTCGCGTCACAGAGGCCGGCCTGCGCGACGACGTCATCTACTCGATCGATGGAAATGGGAACGATCTCTGGATCGGTAGACAGCGCGGCGGACTAACCCATCTGCAAGCGAGTGGTGACGCCTTCACAACGGAGACGTACACGCAGGCCAGGGGTCTCGCACAAAACTACGTGTACGCTGTTCTTTGCGCTGGCGACGGCGCGGTATGGGCAGGCACGCTCAGTGGCGGCGTCAGCCGGCTCAAAAACGGAGCCTTCACAAACCATACGGCGGCCACGGGACTTGCCTCGAACACGATCGCGTCCGTGCTCCAGGCGGCGGACGGCACCGTGTGGTTCGCGACGCCTAACGGTGCGAGCGCGCTGTCGGCAAGTGGCTGGCGCCGCTACTCAACGGCAGACGGCCTGCCGTCGAACGACGTCAACACGCTGTTCGAAGATTCGGCGCACGACATCTGGATCGGAACCAACGCGGGCCTTGCTGTGGTGCGCAACGGTCGCTTGCAGTCCGGGCTCCCGCTTCCCGAGTCGCTGCGGACGTCGATCGTCGGGATTGCCGAAGACATGACAGGGTCGCTCTGGACTGCGAGCGCGGATCGCGTCCTGCGCGTCGATCGCGAGGGACTGCTCGACGGGTCGCTCGGCGACGACGGTGTGCGGGAGTTCGGCGCCGCTGACGGCTTGATCGGCATCGAAGGCGTGAAACGCGATCGCAGCCTGAGGACAGATCCGAACGGTCGCATCTGGGTGTCGACCAACGGCGGGCTGGCAATGGTCGATCCTGTTCGCCTCGCCGGCCGCAGCGGCCCTGCGCTGGTCCACGTCGAAGGTGTGTCGGCCGACGGCACTTCCGTCAACGTGGAAAGGGGCGCCACCATTGAGCCGCGCCGTCAGCGGATCACGCTGGCGTTCACGGGGTTGAGTTTGTCGATACCCGAGCGCGTGCGGTTCCGGTACCGGCTGGACGGATTCGATCGCGACTGGAGCGAGCCTGTTTCCGCGCGTCAGGCGGTGTACACGAACCTCGGTCCCGGCGCTTACCGGTTCCGCGTGATCGCGTCGAACAGCGACGGCGTGTGGAACAGCGCCGAAGCCGCGTGGTCCTTCACCATCAGGCCGGCGTTCTGGGAAACGGTGTGGTTCCGGGGATCAGTGTTGCTGCTCATCTCGGGCGCTGTGTGGGCGGCGGATCGATTGCGTGTGATACGCATCTCGCGGCAGCTCAATCTGCGTTTCGAGGATCGGCTCGCGGAGCGGACGCGCATCGCGCGCGAGCTGCACGACACGCTCCTGCAGAGCTTTCAAGGCGTGCTCATGCAGTTCCAGGCCGTGACCCATCTGATCCCTCATCGCGCTGCCGAGGCGCAGAGGACGCTGGAGACGGGTATCGAGCAGGCGAGGCAGGCGATTACCGAAGGCCGAGACGCCGTGCAGGGCTTGCGTTCGTCGACCGCCGTGACCGACGACATCGCCGGCACCTTGACCGCGCTTGGTGAAGCCCTGGCAAGTAAGGTGGAGGCGAATCGTCCCGACTTCAGCGTCAGCGTCGAGGGCCGGCCGAGAGCGCTCGCGCCTCTTCTTGGCGGCGAAGTCTACGGGATCGCGCGCGAGGCTCTGCGCAACGCCTTCTGGCACGGACACGCGACGCAGATCGAAGTCGAGATCAGATACGACCGATCGGAGTTCCGGTTGCGAGTCCGCGACAACGGAAAGGGCATCGACCCGAGCGTACTCGATCGAGGGCGTGCCGGGCACTTCGGCCTGACCGGCATGCAGGAACGCGCCGGCCTCCTGGGGGGGACGCTGTCGGTCTGGAGCGAGCTCGACTCGGGCACCGAGACGGAGCTGACCATTCCCGCATTCGTGGCCTACTCGAAATCGCCCGTTCAGCGAGCATCGACCGTTTCAAGATCGCGTGCGTGACGACATGAGTGCGGACCCGCGCCCTGTGCGGATTATGACCGTTGACGATCACGCGCTGTTCCGTCAAGGCATCGCGGCGCTCTTGACGACGCAGCCGGACATGACGCTCGTGGCCGAAGCATCGAACGGACTCGAAGCGATCGAGAAATTCCGAGAACATCGCCCGGACATTACGCTGATGGATCTCCAGATGCCCGACATGAACGGCCTCGACGCGATGGTCGCGATTCGCGGCGAATTTCCGGACGCACGAATCATCGTGCTGACCACCTACATCGGCGACGCCCAGGTGCTGCGCGCGATGAACGCCGGCGCCCGAGCGTATCTGCTCAAGACGCTCTTGGACACGGAGCTGCTCGAGACGATCCGCGCGGTGCAGGCCGGAAGAAGGCGGCTCTCCGCCGAAGCCTCGTACGAGCTGGCGGAGCATGCGACCGACGACCCGCTCACGCCGGGCGAGGTGGAGGTGTTGCGGCTCATTGCCGCGGGAAACGCCAACAAGCAGATCGCCGACCGGCTCTCGGTCTCTGAAGACACGGTCAAGGCACGGGTCAAGAACATCCTCGCGAAGCTCGACGCCAGCGACCGGACGCACGCGGCCATGATTGGAATCAGGCGCGGGATCATCGAAACCCAGTGATATGGAGACTCGAAAGAGTGACTGCGCCTACTCATCCGGGGCTTTCTCGCGACTCCGCGATCGGGGAGGCTATCAGAGGGGCAGATCTGCGACGCCTGTTCTCGACCTTCGCCGACGGCTGGCCTGGCGTTGGCCTGCTGTGCCTGCGCCTCGTGGCTGGAGTTGCGCTCATCGCGCAGGGCCTCGGCGGACTGCGAGGCGGGTCGCCGGTGGAGCCGTTGGCTCTCGATGTGCTGGCGATCGCCGACGGACTGCTGCTGATCGCCGGTTTGTGGACGCCGATCACGGGATCGATCGTGGTCATGCTGGCGCTTCCGAAGACGGCAGCGCAGCCTGGAAACTGGCAGGCCTACATTTTACTGGCCACGATGGGCGTCGCCCTGGCGCTGGTTGGCCCCGGTGTCTGGTCGGTCGATGCTCGACTGTTTGGATGGAAGCGGATCGATGTTCGCCGGGGGTGAGTCATGCGCCGCGCATTACCTTTCGCCGTGCTGTTATTCGTTTCACTCACCTCCAGTCTTCGCGCGGAGTACGAAAGCGGAAATCGATGTCCTGCGGCTGATCGCCGCGGGCAATGCGAAACAAGCAGATTGCCGATCTGCTGTCGATCACCGAAGACACGGTCACGAGCCGCGTCAAGAACATCCTCTCCAAGCTGGGGGCGAACGATCGAACGCACGCCGCCGTGATCGGCATGAAGCGCGGGATTATCGAGCTGTAAGGGGGACCACGGTCCCTTGACTCGAAAGAGTCCCGCCTCGGCCCTTCCGGGTCTTTCCCCACCGACCCGGAATCCCGTATCGTCGTACCAGATCCGGGTGAGACGTCTCTTTTCCACATTTGCCACAGGGTTGCCGGGCGCGGGACTGCTGGTCATGAGACTGGTGGCAGGCACCGCCTTGGTCTATCGCGGGACTAGTGGGCTGGCGGGGGATTTCGCGATGGGGCCCGCCGCCGTCTTCATTGTCCAAGTCGTTCTCGGACTGCTGCTTCTCGCCGGTCTGTGGACGCCCATTGCGGGAACGCTCGCGGCGATTCTCCAAGTGTTGATCCTCCTGGTCCAGCGCGGCGATCCGTGGATTTACATTCTGCTCGCAACGCTCGGCGCTGCGCTGGCGCTCCTGGGACCTGGTGCCTGGTCGGTTGACGCTCGACTGTTCGGGTGGCGTCGCATCGACATCCGCAATCGAACGCGTGGCACTCACAGGCCAGCGGATCCTGGCGCGTAGCACTCACAGCTCATCACTATGAACCGCAGCATTTCCGGGGTGTGTTCCTCGCCTCGAAAGAGTGGCGAGGCGTCACGATAGAGTCCGCCACAGACTCCAACTGGGATTGTTAGCCGCGGCAACCACGCCGAAAATCTTCGAGACCGGCGCCCCTCTCGAAGGACGTTGAAAAATGAAGCATTGGTGAAGTGAGGCGTGACATGAACGCGGCATCAGTGGTGAGGGATTTCGTCGACTTTCCGAGCGGCTCCTTGGAGCCAGTCCCCGTTTCGCCGGTTCGCCGGAGTTACGGAGGAACCGAGTCCGGAGCCGTGCTCCTCGGGGATCAGTTTTCCTACGATGCGATCCACGACGGCATCGTCGGACGGAGCACGGCGTTGCGCACCGTACTCGCCGAAGTCGAAATGGTTGCGCCGACGGATTCGACGGTTCTCATCTGCGGTGAAACCGGCACAGGCAAGGAGCTGATCGCCCGGGCCGTCCACAACAGAAGCGGGCGTCGAGCGAACCCGTTCGTGAAGTGCAATTGCGCGGCGATCCCCACGGGCCTGCTCGAGAGCGAGCTCTTCGGCCACGAGAAAGGCGCCTTCACGAGTGCCGTCGCGTCGCGCGTCGGACGCTTCGAACTTGCGAACCGGGGGACGATCTTCCTCGACGAGATTGGCGAGACGCCGTTGGAGCTCCAGCCGAAGCTGCTGCGTGTGCTTCAGGAGCGGGAATTCGAACGGCTGGGCAGCTCGCGGACGCTCCATACTGACGCCCGCCTCGTCGCGGCCACAAACTTGAACCTGGCCGACATGGTCGAGGCGAAGCGGTTTCGCGCGGATCTCTACTATCGGCTGAACGTCTTCCCGATCCACATGCCGCCGCTCCGCGAACGGCCGGAGGATATTCCGCTGCTTGTCTGTTACTTCGCACGCCACTACGCTGGAAACCTGGGCCGGCGCATCAAGTGGATCTTGTCGAGCGCATTGGACGCCCTGGTCGGCTACTCCTGGCCGGGCAACATCCGCGAGCTCCAAAACCTGATTGAGCGCGCCGTCATTCGGTCGACCGGCGACCGGCTCGACATCCCGGTGTCGGAGATCGATGGGGGGATGGGCGCGCCAAAGACCGGCAGTCTCCCGGGCACGCTGGAAGAGGCCGAACGCGCGCACATTCTCGCGGCGCTGAAGGAGTGCCGGTGGGTCCAGTCGGGTCCGCGAGGCGCCGCCCAACGCCTGGGCATCAATCGCACCACGCTTCAGTTCCTGATGAAGAAGCTGGGGATTGAGCGGCCGACATAAATCACTTAGACTCCGCGAGTCATCGATGCTGCCGCTTGGTGATGCGTCTCGACGTCCCGTTCACTCTCCGGTGGTGACCCGGGCGATCATCCTGGTCAACGTGTTTGTCTTCCTGCTCGAGATTATCAATGGTGAACCATTCATCCGGCAGTGGGCGCTCGTGCCCGCAGAGATCACATCCGGCCACCATTGGATCACGATCCTGACCGCCATGTTCCTGCACAGCGGTTGGGCACACCTTCTCGGCAATATGTTGTTCCTCTGGGCGTTTGGTCCGGAGATCGAAGACGTCATGGGCCGTGGCCGGTATCTGGCCTTTTACCTCCTGGGCGGCGTTGTCGCCACGGTGGCCCAGATTGCGGCCAGCCCGACGTCGACGATTCCCAACCTCGGCGCGAGCGGCGCGATAGCGGCGGTGATGGGCGCGTTTCTCGCGACGTACCCGCGAGACAGGATTCGCACGATCGTCTTCCTCGGGTGGTACGTCACAGTCGCGCTCATTCCCGCGATGGTGCTCGTGGGGCTCTGGTTCGTGGCGCAGCTCTTCAGCGAAGTCGGCGCGCTCGCGACCGTCCAGACAAGCGGCGTGGCCTACCTGGCACATATCGGCGGCTTCATGATGGGCCTGATTACGGCCCGTCTCTTCGAAGAGCCGGAACGGCTCGCGTACCAGCACTGGAACGGTCTTGAGCGATGAACGAGCTGATTTCTTCAATGTTCGAGTGAATCTCGCGCCAATCCGTGCCAACCGGCTGGCAGATGCCCGTGCTCTAGCATCACCCCACCATCTGTTTCGAATTGGACGCTGAGATCTGGCGCGGCACTATCCTTGCCTCGCGATTGATCGATCGCACGAGGGATGAGACCATGGCGAGCCGCGAGAACACATCGCTCGTCGAATGAGCACGGTTCGATGGGCACACATCAGAAGAAAAATCTGGATCAGGTCCATTATCTCGAAGCCAAGCTGATCTTGAAGCCCGATCGCTTCACCTCGGTCGACAGCTTCCGTCATTTCGCCAAGCTCGTGCGCCGAGCAGCGAAGGCTCTCGATGTGGGGTACATCCCCGACCCCGGCGTCGATCCGAGGCCGAGTATCAGGGAAATCACCTTCGGGGACACTCCCGACATGAGGCTCTATGGCCACGCCTTCATCCTTCGGCGACGCATCAGATATGTTGACGGCTTCCCCGTAGGCGATCCGGAAATCACCTTGAAGTTTCGTCACCCCGACGTGCAACAGGCTGCGGCTACAGACGTACGGCCGAATATCGAAGGCGCCTATCGAATCAAGTTCAAAGCGGAGGCTCTTCCGCTGAAGGACCAGATCGGCGGATTCCGCATCCTGTACTCGCATACCTGCGTGTTCGGCCTCAGCCAGATGCACGATCCCAACAAGACGTCGATGGCGACGCTCGCGCGCGTGTTTCCGGCATTAGCCGCTCTGAAAAAATCAGGCGCCGAAACGATCGGCCTCGTCAACAAGGCGATTGTCGAAGAAGTGCTGCTGGACCTGGGTGAGCTTGATTTCGGAAAAGGCGTGTTGGCCAAGAGCAACGTCGCGTTGTGGCGCACCCGGGGCGAACACATGCCATTGGTGGGCGAATTCTCCTACCAGGCCAAGTTCGAGCGAGGCGAGGATGTCGGCAATAAGGTGAGGAAGCGATGCCAGCAGTTTTTCATCACGTTGCAGCAGGACGTGAAAGACTGGGTCTCGCTTGGCACGACCAAGACGGGGATGGTGTACCGCCTAAACGGTGCGGCACTCGAAAGCCATGAGTGACCTCGCGCGAGTCGAAGGCGAGACCTGATGACCTCGATGTCGTCGCTTCTCCTCGTGGCACTGTTCATCGCGACCGTCATTGTCGCATTACTTGCGTTCGAGTGCGGTCTCCGGTTTGGTCGATGGAGAAGTCAGCAGCCGAATCCGGAGCCGCAACTCCCGGTCCGCACCTTGGTGGCCAGCATCCTGCACCTGCTCGCATTCATTCTCGGATTCGTCTTTGGCTTGTCGTCATCGCATTTCGACTCGAGAGGGCGGTCCATCTTCGATGAAACGAACGCCATCGGAGCCGCCTACCATCGCGCCGACTTTCTTCCCGATCCCGAACGTGCGAATGTGCAGCGTCTGCTGCTCGAATACATCGACCGTCGGCTCGAGGTCGGTCGAGCAGGAAGAGTCGACAGTGAAGCAATCGGGCAACTGACCCGGCTGCAGAAAGACATCTGGGCTCAGGCAGTCGCGGCAGAAAAGACCGCGGTCGGCCCATCGGCCACACCGCTCGTCCAGTCGCTGACCGACGTGATCGATGTCAATGCGGAACGTGTACTGGCCGGCATTCAATCCCGGATCCCGTCGAGAGTGTGGCTCGTTCTCTATCTGATCATGGTCCTGTCCGTGGCTGCAGCGGGCTACCAGGCTGGTCTTGCCGGCGCGCACACATCGTTCGCGGCCGTGGCGTACGCCTTCGTGTTTGCGGCGGTCATCGTGATGATTGCGGCAGGGGATGTTCCTCAATCCGACCAGTTCCAGACGAGCCACCAGTCGTTGGCGGATCTCCGAGCCAGACTGACGGCGCCGTGAACGGCGGGGAGCAAGACATGCGATCGCTGACTCTTCTGCTGACACTCACCGTGATCGCCGCCGCGCCGCCACCGACGACGCCTGGGGCTCTCGAGATTTACGTTGTGGATGTAGATGCCCGGCCATTCGCCGGGCGATAGAGCGGGATGAGATGACCCTATCCTGGGAGATTTGAGGAGCTGTGGAGAGGGCGCAACTCATTGATTAGCGCGTCCCGGCGAGAGGCGCGCTCGGCGGAAGGCGCCTCTTCATAACTGAAGGAAGCCGGAGAGTGCGATTGAATATAACCATTGGGTTTGTTCAAATGGTCGAAGAGCACTTGCCGCACGTTTTCGCTGTCCGCGATAAACACCCAGTGCGTTGGGTGAGCAGTCTGCCTAGGGCTCAAGCTGGACTGGTTTTTGATTGAGAGGACGAGGATGGCCACTGAAACGCCAGGCCCCGACGACCGATCGACCAACGCTTCGGAACGGAAACCGCCCCCGCCGAGGTTCCTGCGACCGAAGTCGTCAGGTCAGCCCGCGGGGCCTGGGCAGAGCCGCGTCAGCCCGCGCTCCTGGATCATCCTCGCTCTTTTGACAGCGTGGAATCTGTGGTGGATTCTCCCCAGGCCGACGCCGGAGGTTCCACTGCCATACACAGCGTTCGTCGCGCAGGTCGATGCTGACAACGTGTCGAACGTACGGATTGTCGGCGAGGCAATCAACGGCCGCTTCGTGCATCCGATTTCCCGGCCTGAAGCGACGGAGGTTACCGGCCAGCAGTCGAGCGATGCGTCAAAGGCGGGCAATGAAAAACCTGCCGGCACGGAGAAGCAGACCGCCAGCGAACAAAAGACCGCGACGTATGCCACGTTCCGCACCACATTCCCCAGCGTCGTCGGTGATTCGTCGCTGATGCCGCTGCTTGAAACTCACCACGTGACAGTGGACGTCGAGACCCCCTCGACGCCGTGGTTCACAGTTCTCTTAACGAACGCGTTGCCGTTCGTACTCCTGATCGGGCTCATGGCCTGGATCGGCCGTCAAGCGGCGCGGAGCCAGGCCGGCCTGTTCGGGTTTGCCCGCAATCGAGCGCGACGCTACGCCGAAGATCGCCCCAAGGTGACGTTTGCCGACGTTGCCGGCGCCGACGAAGCCAAAGCCGATCTGACGGAGGTCGTCGATTTCCTCCAGCATCCGACCAAGTATCTCGAAATCGGCGCCCATATTCCCCGCGGCGTCCTGCTCGTCGGACCGCCGGGCACCGGCAAGACGCTGCTGGCGCGAGCGGTCGCGGGTGAAGCGGGTGTGCCGTTCTTCAGCATCAGCGGCTCCGAGTTCGTCGAGATGTTCGTCGGTGTTGGCGCGAGCCGCGTGCGCGATCTGTTCGTGCAGGCAAAGGAAGCGGAGCCGTCGATTGTCTTCATCGATGAGTTGGATGCGGTCGGGCGCCGCCGTGGGGCCGGATTGGGGGCGACCAACGATGAACGCGAGCAGACCCTCAATCAGCTCCTGGTGGAGATGGACGGCTTCGACGAACGCCAACAAGTCATCATCCTCGCCGCGTCGAACCGTCCCGACGTGCTCGACCCGGCGCTGCTGCGCCCTGGGCGATTCGATCGACAGGTCGTCGTGCCCCTGCCAGATTGGCGTGGCCGGGAAGGCATTCTTCGCATTCACACCCGTCATCTGCACCTGGCGCGCGACGTGGATCTCGAACGACTTGCGCGAACGGCCACTGGGCTGAGCGGGGCGGACCTGTCCAACCTCTGCAACGAAGCGGCGCTTGGCGCCGCGCGTCACAATCGCACCGAAGTCACCATGCAGGATTTCGAGCAGGCGTGGGACAAGATCGTACTCGGCGCCGAGCGGCCGACCATGCTCTCACCACGCGACCGTCGGGTGGTTGCGTATCACGAAGGCGGGCATGCGCTGGTGGCGTGGCTGACGCCGGCTGCCGATCCGGTCCGGAAGGTCACGATCGTCCCGCGCGGGCGTGCGTTGGGCGTCACGGAGCAGTTGCCTGCTGAGGAGCGCTACAACATGAGCCGCGCCGATCTGGTCGCGCGCCTCGACGTCATGCTGGCCGGCCGGGAATCGGAAGCGCTGGTCATCGGCGACATCACGACCGGAGCTGAAAGCGATCTCGTGCAGGCGACCCGCCTGGCCCGGCGGATGATGACTCGCTGGGGCATGGGCAGTCTCGGTCCGGTGGCGTTCGAATCCGATGACGAGCAGCCGTTCCTGGGGTATCAGCTCTCGCAAGGCCGCGACTACAGCGAAGCGACCGCGTCGCGCATCGATCAGGAGGTCGAGCGGCTCCTCGCCGAGCGCCAACGCGCCGTCCGCGAGCTCTTGTCGCGGGCACGCGAGAGACTGGACAGGCTGGCGCAGGCGCTGTTGAAAGAAGAGACCCTCAGAGACGACGAGCTCCTACGCATTCTGGGGCCGCGCGCGGAGTCCGGCGTCGGGTCAGTGTAGCAGCTGGGTCGGCCTTACCTGGCTGGCCGCGCGTGCCCAGTTACAGTCTTTGTACGACATCGCATTCTCATCAACTCATAGGGGCGAGCATCATAGGCGGCCAATTGATGTCTATCGATGACAATAAGCATCACGATTGTGTTATGATGCAGAGATGCCAAGAACTACACTCACGCTTGAAGATGATGCGATGAGGGTCGCCAAGGCCTACGCCGAGCGGCATCGGCTCACCGTTGGCCAGGCAGTCAGTGAGCTGGTCAGAAGGGCAGCCGAGCGACCGCTCCTAACTGACCCGCGCGGCGGACTCCGTATCGTCCGCCTCAGCCGCCGCTCTCCAAGGGTCACGGCTGCGCGCGTGGATCAGCTTCGCGAAGAGCTGCCGTGAAAACGGCACTTCTCGACCTGAACATCCTGACGGCGCTCCTCTGGCCGGCGCACGAGCACCACGATGCAGCACATCGTTGGTTCGCCGCTCGCGGGAACGCGCGCTGGGCGACGTGCCCGTTGACGCAGCTCGGATTCGTCCGAATCGTCTCCAACCCGGCGTTTTCTCCCGACGCGCTTTCAGCGGGAGAAGCGATTGCCTTGCTCGGACAGAACCTGACGCACGCCGATCACGATTTTTGGTCCGACAGCCTGCAAGTTCCGGACGCCATGAAGCCCTTGGAGTCGAAACTACAGGGGTATCGGCAGCTCACCGACGCGTACCTGCTGGCACTCGCACACCGGCGCAAGGGTGCAGTGGCGACGTTTGACCGTGGTCTGCGCACTCTTGCTGGTGACACGGCGGAAGGCCTCGTCGAAATCGTTCCGACACGATGAACCAATCTGCGTCCTGCCATTCCGCACATTGTCTAGGTAACACTCGACTCGTCCTTTATCGCAGCGTTTCCTGGCATCTCGAGAGTGGCTCGCGCACCGGGGGCCGCTCAGCCCGGTTCCGCCCGCCCGCCCACTTCTGCAGCCCGTGAGTGTCGAGTCTGGCGCGCCTGGATCGTCCTTGCCGGTACGCAAGAAGGGGGCCCGGACAACATGGCTGTTGAGCCGAAAAGCGCAACCAACTCGAAGGTGCGGAAGCGACTTCAGCGCGCCAACGACGTCGAAGACATGAACCGCTTAGGGGCACCTCCATGTCGAGTTCAGCGTTGGTCGAACGTCCTCGAGTCAGATGGAACGGATTTGAAGACTGGAGGATCGAAATGAGCGCACAACTTCTGCAGGGAAAGCATGCGGTCGTGTTCGGCGCGGGCGGTTCGGTTGGCGCCGCTGCCGCCAAAGAGTTCGCGGCGGAGGGCGCGGAAGTCTTTCTGGCCGGCCGGACCCGGTCGAGCGTGGAAGACGTCGCGCAGCACATCAGGCGGGCCGGTGGACTTGCCCAGGCGGCCGTCATAGACGCCCTCGACGACACCAGCGTGAACGACTACGTCAACGGTATCGCGAGTCAGGTCGGGAAGATCGACATCGAGTTCAACGCCGTCGGGCCGTTGGCGCACGAATACGGGAACACCAAGCACGCGACGGACCTGGCTATTGCAGAATTCATGCTGCCGCTGACAACCGTGGTGAAGTCGCAGTTCATCACCGCCCGGGCGGCGGCGCGTCACATGGTGAAACAACGTTCGGGCGTGATCATTTTTCTGACCGGCAGCCCGGCGCGCGGTCACGTGGAAGGCGCGACGGCGATTGGCACCGCGTTCGGCGCGATCGAGTCCTTGACCGAGAACCTGGCCATCGAAGTCAGTCCGAGCGGCGTCAGAGTCGTGTGCCTTCGTACGACCGCCAACGTAGACAGCCGGTCGATTCAGCAAACGATGGATGCCCTGGCGAGCAAGGTGAACATCACGAAGGACCAGGCGATCGCGGGAGTGGCCAGTCTCAACTTTCTGAAGGTGCCCGCCAGCGTCTCCGACACGGCGAAAGCCGCCGTGCTCATTGCTTCCGACCGCGCGCGCCTGCTGACGGGGACCGTCGTAAACTCGACGGCCGGCGCTGCGCTCGACTAGGTTGGCGGGCTGTCGCGAGGGCGTAACCGAAGGTGGGCGCCCTCGCGTTTCAGAGAAAGGGTAATGAACCGATGCCGAAATTCATGCTGATTGCGGGCGGCGCCGATGTGGATAAGCGGTCGGGGAATCCCAAGATCGCGCCCATGATGCTCGAGCGATACATGGGGTGGATCCAGGGATTGCGCGACAGCGGTCGGTACGTGGGCTCGTACAAACTGTACGATCAGACTGGCCGGAGGCTGACGATCAGGGGCGGTGAGGTGATCGACGGACCGTTCATCGAGTCGAAGGATGCCGTCGGCGGCATCTTCGTGATCGATGCGGAATCGCTTGATGCCGCGACGGAGATCGCGCGCTCCTGCCCGAATCTGGATCTCCAAAACGGGTACATGGAAGTCCGCGTCATCGAGGTGGCCGGGGAGGCTCGCCCTGCCGCTCACTAACGGCGACGTCCGAGACTGGCTCGAACAACGCTTCCGGCTGGGCTATGGCCGGGTGATGGCCGCGTTGACGCGTCGGTTTGGCGTCCAACATTTCGCGCTGATCGAGAACGCCGTTCAGGATGCGTACGTCCGGGCGCTCGAACGGTGGCCGACCGAAGGTCTGCCGGCCGAACCGGAACACTGGCTCGTGCGCGTTGCCCATAACGCCCTGGTCGACGCGCTGAGGCGCCAGCTGCCAACAGAGGCGCTTGACGATCACCCGGACGGACGCGTCGATCCCCCGGAGCTCGAAACCGACGACGAATTGCGCTTGATATTCCTCTGCTGCGATCCGGTTCTGACACGGGCGGCGCAAGTGGCGCTCGTGCTCAACGTGACCTTCGGTCTGAGTGCGCGGCAGATCGCGACGGCGTTCATCAGCGACGAGCGGACGGTCGCGCAGCGGATCGTGCGGGCCAAGCAGCGGCTTCGCAGCGAAGGCATCCGGTTCGACGTCCCGGAAGCCGTTGAACTGCCGGGACGTCTTGCGACGATTCTCGATGTTCTCTACATCGTCTTTTCCGAGGGGTACAACCCCACGATCGACGACGCCGCGCTCGACGCCGGCCTGTGCAACGAAGCGCTGCGTCTGGTGCGGCTGCTGACCGAGACGAAACAGACGGCGATGCCTGCCGCATTTGCCTTGCGGGCGCTCCTGTGCTTTCACGCGTCACGCATCCCGGCGCGTCTGGCAGACGATGGCAGCGTGCTGTTGATGCCGGAACAGGATCGTGCGCGTTGGGACGCCACGCTTCTTTCCGAAGCGTTCTCATGTCTGAACGAGGCGGGGTCTGGCGCGGAGCTCTCCCGGTTTCACATCGAAGCAGCCATCGCGGCCTGTCACGCGTTGGGATCGACCTACGCGACGACCGACTGGCCCCGGATCGTCGAGCTCTACGAAATTCTGCGCGAACGTGCGCCGTCCCTGGTCATCGACGTCAACCGCGCGCTCGCGATTGCGATGCAGGGGGGTGCGAAGGCGGGCCTCGACGAACTGGATGCTATTCCCGAACGCGAGGTCCTCAGTCGGTATCCGTACGCCCTGGCCGCCTACGCGGACTTGCACGCGTCGCTCGGTAATCTCATGGAGGCGCGCAGGTATCTCACGCGCGCGCTCCAATATCAGCCGTCGCCCACCCACCAAGCCTTACTCAGGCGAAAGCTGGCTGAGCTTGACCGCGATACGCCGGTCGGCTTCGCGTCTCGCGCGGATGAGAGTCGGGACGACATGGCCGCGAGGTTCGAGTCGTATTGGACGCGCGGTCCCAAGACGCCACGGCTCTGATTGCTCGCAGTTACTCGACCGACGTGGACACGCCGACGTACTGACGCGCGTGCTTGAGATCGGCGCGCCCGTCTCGATCGCCACGGTCACAGATCTTGGCGAGCTGGCTGTAGTAGCTTCGCGCTTTGGCCCGATCTCCTGACAACTCGGCGGCACGACCCGCGCCGTAGACCGAGCGGAATCGATTCGGCTCCTTCTTCAGATTGGCTTCGAATTCCTTCAGCGCGCGAGCGGGCTGATTGGCGTCGAGCAGCATCTCGCCGAGGAGCTCACGGGCGGGCGCCAGCGGGCCTGGCGTGATGGCGGACTTGTCGGTCGTGTCCTCGAGCGCCGCGGCCGCAGCGAGTGTCTTCAGCCCTTCTTCTTTCATGCCCCGAGCCCACTGGACCCATCCCTCGGCGGATTGGCGCTGGATGTCGAGCTGCGTGGCCCAGTAGGCATCCTTGGCCTGGACTTCCTTGTCGCGCAGGACGGTGAGCTGATCGACTTCCGCCTTCGCGAGATCCGGCTGGCCGGAGCGCGCGGCGCCAAGCGCGCGCGCAAAACGCGTGATGGCTTCGACGAACGGTTGAGGGCTTGGATGGACCGTGAGCATCGCCGCATCCGCCCAGGCGCCGCGCTCGATGACCCATCGAGCGGGAATCGCGGCCGCGGCCCAGCCGACGGCCGGGCTGCCACCCATCGCCATGCCAGGCATTCCTGGCATATCACCGCGACCAGACGGGGCGGCAGCCGGACGGGCGACGATCTCCGCGAGACCGTCGAGAATCGTCTTCGCGGCCGCGTCCTGGGCGGTCTGCAGATAGGCGTACATCTCGTAGTCCCACGAGTGCAATCCTTCCCCGATGTCGTGTCTCTGCATCGAGACGTCATGGGACCGGATGTTCGTGTCGATCGACTCCTGCCACGACCCGACGCGCGTAAACGTATGGGCCGGCATATGAAGGGCGTGTGGTGCATCCGGTGCCAGATTCGCGTATTTCCGCGCGTACGGGAGCGCGCGCGGCGCCAGCGCGGGGACGTCGTAGCTGTGAATCAAGTAATGCGTGACGCCCGGATGATCAGGCTCGATTTTGTACAACTTCTCCAGAATTGCTGCCGCCTTGAGCTGGTTCGCGTACGTCTTGTCGGTCGGGAGGGCTGTCTGATCGACCGCAAGGGCATAGAACGCCGCGGCCTCCAGGTCCTTGGAGTACTTCAAGTAGATCTGTTCCATCGCCTTCTCGTAGGCGAGCGTCCGGGCGCGATGGTCCAGCTTGTCCGAGTCGCGGTACAGGAGACTGACGGCCGCGATGTACTCGCGCTCGCGGTCGGTCTTGGCGCCGATCGTCTGTGCCTTGTCTGCCGCCGCGAGACCATCCTGGAGCACCTTCGGCGATCGCAGTCCGCCGAACGGATTGCCCCAGGTGCTCATCGCGATCCCCCACTGCGCGATGCCGCACGATGGATCATCGTGCAGAACCTTGGAGAACCCGCTAATCGCATCGGGGAATTCGAACGAATGCAGGAGCGCCATCGAGTGGTCGAATTCTTCGGCGACCGATGATGCGCACGAGGTCTCGAAGTGGACCTTCCCGAGTCGTTCGCCGCCAGGCCGCGGCGGTTGCGCTGGTACAGCCGACGTTGAACTGAGCGTGAGGGCCACGAGAGAGGCGGCGATTCCGCGCATGAGAGTATCCTTCCGGCAATGAGCCACTGACATTCTAGTTCGGCTGGCGTTCGGCTGCGTTGGCAAGGAAATTGGGATCGTCCTGTAATCGGCGCAACAGGGCAGAGGGCATCGACGTGCGTTCGTACCGCGACGCCCAGACGACCAGGCTGACGAGAATCGGAGCAAGATCGAGGCCCTTTTTCGTCAACGCGTAGATCCGCCTCCGACCGTCCTCAGGATCGGGGCGCGTCGTGATAATGCCGTTCGCCTTCAGGCTCTTCAGGCGACTTGCGAGGATATTGGTGGCGATGCCCTCGTCGGACTCGAGGAATTCTTTGTAGGTGCGGCGTCCCCGGAACATGAGATCGCGGATGATGAGGAGCGACCAGCGGTCGCCGAAGCTCTCGAGGGCTGCGTTGATCGGACAGCTCGATCGCCGCGCCGGTTTTTTCTTCACATCCTGAACGTACCAGATTGACTTGCATTCGGCAAGTTGTTTCGGGTATGCTGCTTGCGATTTGCAAGCGATTCACTTGGCAGAGAGGAGAGCACGTCATGCATCTGTATGGCCCGGCGGAGTTGGCAGCGAGCATTCGCACGGTGCGCGAGAACACGATCAAGATCGCCGAAGACATCCCCGAAGAACGCTACGGATACCGGCCCACGCCCGAGAGTCGCTCGGTCGAAGCGCTTCTCCTGCACATCGTCGTAGGCTCGCAGGCGGCCCACCAGCTGCACGAGCGGAAGCGGATTCGGTCGTTCGATCAGCTCGACTTCAGCGCCCTGCTGAAGAGGCTGCCGGTTCATGAAGACGATCGCCGCACCAAAGCGGAGATCATCTCGCAGCTGAAAGAAGAAGGTGACCGCTTCACGGACTGGTTGCAACGCCTGCCGGAGTCCACGCTCGTTGAAACGGTTCGCATGCCCCAAGGATCTGTTCCCGAGACCAAGAACCGTTTCGAGCTGCTCGTCGGCGTCAAGGAGCACGAAATGCACCATCGCGCACAGTTGATGGTCATCGAACGCTTGCTTGGCATCGTGCCGCATATCACGCGACGGCGCCAGACCACCCAGCAGCCAGCCGCCGCGCGCGCCTAGGACACGGCCATGCCCGAACAGCCAAGCACGACTGGCGCTCCGGCGCCGTCGGCCCTTCGCAGGCGTCGACTGATCGTCGTCGCGGGCGTCCTTATCCTGGGATTTGCGATTTGGCGCGTCGTCTTCTCCGCGGCGACGATTCCGGACGAAGTCGTCGTCCTGAGCGGCCGCATCGAAGGCGACGATTCCGCCATCGCGCCGAAGACCGGCGGACGGATCGCAGAGATTCGTTTCCGCGAGGGCGAGAGCGTTGGAGCAGGCGAGACGATCGCGGTCCTGGACGATGAGCAGGTCCGAGCCCGCGAAGAGCAGGCACGCGCGGCGCTCGCCGTCAGCGAAGCGCGCGAGCGCGCGGCGCGGCAGCAGCTCGAGACCCTGCAGGAACAACTTCAGCAGGCCGCCATCCAAACTTCACAAGCCAGGACGGATGCGGAGGGGCGCGTCCGCCAGGCCGAGGCCGACCTGGCCGCTGCGGAAGCGGAGCTGGCGGAGCAGGAAGCATCGCTTCAGCTCGCGCTGTTCGACAAGGACGCGTTCACAAGGCTCGTCGACGCCGGCGCGGTGTCCGAGCGCGAACGACGACAGGCCGT
>Ga0306926_10000499_pt1 | contig 36638 bp, 35 predicted proteins | sample flu12Cox44000178_FD_203759 | JGI IMG/M metagenome (GOLD analysis project Ga0306926, IMG submission 203759) | Lab enrichment of tropical soil microbial communities from Luquillo Experimental Forest, Puerto Rico - flux8day.12C.oxic.44.000.178 (v2)... | ecosystem: Environmental > Terrestrial >...
AACACGGGGTCAGGGTCGAGGTGGTGATGGAGTTCGACAACGTGGAGACGATCAAGCAGGCCATCGGCATCGCGGCGGGCGTGAGCATCCTGCCGCGGCCCACCGTGGTGATGGAGTCGGGAATGCGCACGTTGGCAACGGTGCCCATGGCCCTGTCCGGGCTGGCCCGGCCCATCGGCCTCATCTACCGGCGAGGCAAACGGCTCACCCCCGCCGTCCTGCGCTTCATCGAGACGCTCCGCCAGGCGGACGACACCGTCCCCGAGCGCGCGAGCGTGGTACCGTAGGGGCATGCCCGAGCCCGCCTTCGCCGTGCAGAAATTCCTGAGCCGCGGCGGTATTCGCGTCTATGGCATGCCCGTCGAGACCTTCCCCGGGCACGTCAACAACATCTACCTCATCGTGGACGGCGACACCCTCACCCTGGTCGACGTGGGCTCGGGCACCGACGAGTCCGTCGCGGGACTGCGGGCGCGGATCGAGGAGGTGCGGCAGCGCTTCGGGGAGCGCATCTCCCTGGATGATGTACGCCACGTGGTCATCACCCATGCCCATATCGATCACTTCGGCTGGGTCGGCCATTTCACGCGCGAGACCGGGGCACGGGTGTGGGTCCACGAGCTGGACGCCCGCGTCCTGAGCCGTTTCGAGGAGCGCATCGTCCTCGCTTCCAAGGACATGGGCGTTTTCCTGGAACGGGCCGGCCTTTCCGGCGAGCTCCGAAACGAGCTTGAGACGATGTATCGCTTCTCCAAGGCCGACTTCAAGTCGGTGAGCATCGACGGCGTGGTGAAGGACGGTCAGCAGATCGTCAACGGCTATCGCGTGCACCACACGCCTGGGCACTGCCCCGGCCAGATCTGCCTCGAGGTGGACGATCTACTCTTCACCGCCGATCACGTGCTCTCGCGCATCACGCCGCACCAATCGCCCGCATCCATTACGCCCTTTTGCGGCCTCGAGCTTTATCTCCAGTCGCTCGACAAGGTTCGGCGGCTCGGCGGCGTGCGACTCGCCCTCCCCGGGCATGAGGCGCCCATCCCCGAGCTGGACGGGCGCATCGGGGCCATCGCCGCCCACCACGATCGGCGCCTCGGCCAGGTCCTCGAACTCTGCCGCGAGCCCATGACGCTCCTCGGGGTGTCGCTGGGGCTGTTCGGGCCGCGCGAGGGCTACACGCGGCTCCTCGCCCTGGAGGAGGCGGGCGCGCATGTCGAATACCTCTTCCAGCGAGGAGAGCTGGGCATCGCCAACCTCGACGAGGTGAGCCAGCAGGCCAACCCCGTGATCCGGTACGAGACCCGACGAGGAGCCGCCCTATGACCGCATCGCTGATCATCGCTGCCAGCGAGCTCGACTCGAATCTCTATTACGCCTGCCGCTTCATGGCCCCCGATCCCTTCGTGTTCGCGGAGGTCGATGGGAAGAAAATTCTCCTCATGTCGGACTTGGAGGTCGATCGGGCCCGCCAGCAGGCGCAGGTGGACGAGGTTCTGTCGCTCTCCGAATGGGAGGCGAAGGCCAAACAGCGCTGGCCCCAGCCGCGTCTCACGGACACCGTGACCCTCGTCCTCGAGGACTACGGCGCTCGCGAGGTAGAGGTTCCCGCGGACTTCCCGCTGGAGGCGGCGGACCGGCTGCGAGAACGGGGCATCCGAGTGCAGGTGAGACCGCATCCATTCTTCCCCCAGCGGGTGGTCAAGTCCCCCGAGGAGGTGGCGAGCATCGAGGAGGCGCAGCGCCACACCGAGACCGCGTTGGCCGCCGCCCTCGACGTGCTCCGGGAGAGCGTGATCCGGGGTGACGAGGTGATCTGGAAGGGCCGCCCGCTCACCTCGGAGGACCTCAAGAAGGTCGTCAACGTCTCGCTGATGGAGAACGACTGCATCGCCCTGCACACCATCATCGCCTGCGGTGACCAGGGGGTCGACCCCCATAACCAAGGCTCCGGGGCCATCCGCCCCCACCAGGGGATTATCTTCGACATCTTCCCGCGCTCCTCGACCAGCCACTATTTCGCGGACATGTCGCGCACGGTGGTCAAGGGCAAGGCCTCCGACGAGCTGCGGCGAATTTACGACGCCGTGCTGGCCGCGCAGCTCCGGGGCATCGAGCTGATCCGAGACGGCGCCTCTGGCGGGGCCATCCATGCAGAGGTTGCGCGGACAATGGAAGCGCGCGGCTACCCCACCGGGGTCGTGGGTGGGCGAAACCAGGGGTTCTTCCACGGCACCGGTCACGGCGTCGGTCTCGACATCCACGAGCTGCCGCGCATCAGCCGGCTCGACTACGAACTCAAGACCGACCACGTGGTGACAGTCGAGCCGGGTCTCTACTACGCGGGACGCGGAGCGGTGCGCATCGAGGACATGGTGCTCGTGGAGCCTGGCGGCTGTCGCAACCTCACCCGCTCGCCGAAGATGGAGCTTCTCGAACTTTAGGAGCTGTCCTGCTGCTCCCAAGCAGGGTCTCCGAGGGGAGATAACCTTGCTTCTCAGCAGAGGTTTGGGTAGCATGAAGCCGTAGCGGCTCCTGCCAGGGCTGGCGTTTCCAAAGACGACAAGTCCGGGGCCGCTTTGCGCCGTGGACGGCGGTCACGAAAGGACGATGGACACATGAGCGAGACGGCAATGCCCGCGATCACGGCCGCCAAGCCTCGCCGCACCTTGAACCGCGCGGTGATCCGGTTCGCCGGCGACTCCGGCGACGGCATGCAGGTCACCGGCGAGCAGTTCACGACGGAAGCGGCATGGGCCGGCAACGACATCTCGACGCTCCCGAACTTTCCCGCGGAGATTCGCGCGCCGGCCGGCACTCTCTTCGGCGTGTCGAGCTTCCAGCTCCAGTTCGGCAGCCAGCGTGTCTACACTCCGGGCGATCAGCTCGACGCGCTGGTGGCCATGAATCCCGCGGCTCTCAAGGTGCACTTGAGCGATCTGAAGAAGGGCGGCATCCTCATCGTCAACACCGCCGCCTTCGACCAGCGCAATCTCGAGAAGGCCGGCTACCCGAAGGACGACAAAGGTGAGCCCAAGAACCCGCTCAACGACCCGGGCCTCGCGGAGCAGTACCGACTCTACCAGGTCGACATCAGCGGAATGACCAAGAAGTCGTTGGAGGATCTGCCGCTCAACGCCAAGGAGAAGGAGCGCTGCAAGAACTTCTTCGCCCTAGGCCTCGTCTCCTGGATCTACACCCGGCCGCTCGATCCCACGCTCGACGCCATCAAGAAGCGCTTCGCCAAGAATCCGACCTTCGTGGAGGCGAACATCCGCGTGCTCAAGGCGGGCCACGCCTTCGGCGAGACGGCGGAAATGTTCTCCGAGCACTACGGCATCGAGGCGGCGGAGATGCCTCCGGGCGTCTACCGCAGCATGACGGGCAATCGCGCGCTGGCCTGGGGCCTCCTCGCCGCCGCGGAGCGTACCAAGATCCCCATCGTGTTCGGCGCCTATCCGATCACGCCCGCCTCGAGCATTCTGGAGGAGCTGGCCCTCCACAAGCGCTGGCGGGTGCGGACCTTCCAAGCTGAGGACGAGATCGCCGCGGTGACGGCGGCCGTCGGCGCGTCCTTCGGCGGCGCCATCGGCGTCACTGCTTCGAGCGGTCCCGGCATCGCCCTCAAGGGCGAGGGCATCGGCCTCGCCGTCATGGCGGAGCTGCCGCTGGTGATCTTCGACATCCAGCGCGGCGGTCCCAGCACGGGGCTGCCCACCAAGACGGAGCAGGCGGATTTGATGCAGGCGATGTACGGACGCAATAGCGAGTCGCCGATCGTCGTCATCGCGCCCTCCACACCGGGCGACTGCTTCTACATCGCGTACGAAGCGGTGCGCATCGCTGTTAAATACATGGTCCCGGTCATGGTGCTCTCCGACGGCTACCTCGCCAATGGCTCCGAGCCGTGGCTCATTCCTGACGCCAAGACCCTGCCCGACATCCCCGTGGCCTTCCGCACGGAGAGGCAAGGCTTTGCTCCGTACCTGCGCGACCCCGCGACGCTCGCCCGTCCCTGGGTCCGTCCCGGCACGCCGGGGCTCGAGCACCGGATCGGCGGCATCGAGAAGCAAGACGTCACCGGCAACATCTCGTACGATCCGGAGAACCACGACCACATGGTGCGTACGCGCGCGGAAAAGGTTCGCCGCGTCGCCCAGGAGATCCCGCCCACGGTGATCCACGGGTCGGAGTCGGGTGACGTGCTCGTGGTCGGCTGGGGTGGAACGTACGGCGCCATCACGGCAGCGGTGGAGGAGGCCCAGATTGAGGGCAAGGCGGTTGCCTCCATCCACCTCCGGCACCTGAATCCGCTGCCGCCCGACCTGGGCCAGATCCTGCGTCAGTACCGTCGGATCCTCGTGCCCGAGATCAACAGCGGCCAGCTCGTGCGGGTGTTGCGTGCCGAATACCTCGTGGACGCCGTGGGCTTCAACCGTGTCCGCGGCATGCCCCTGGCGAGCCAGGAGATCCTCGAGGCCATCAATCAACTTCTGGAGGCAAAGCGGTGAGCACGGTCACGGGGACTCCGGGAGCGGCGCCGAAGTACACGAAGAAGGATTTCGAGTCCGATCAGGACGTGCGGTGGTGTCCGGGCTGCGGAGACTATGCCATCCTGAGCGCGGTCCAGAAGACCATGCCGGACCTCGGCATCCCGCGCGAGGACATCGTGTTCATCTCGGGGATCGGGTGCTCAAGCCGCTTCCCGTACTACATGAACACGTACGGCTTCCACACCATCCACGGTCGCGCCCCCGCCATCGCCACCGGGCTCAAGCTGGCCCGGCCCGAGCTCAAGGTCTTCGTGGTGACGGGCGACGGTGACGGGCTGTCCATCGGCGGCAACCATCTCCTGCACGTGCTGCGCCGCAACGTGGATGTGACCATCCTGCTCTTCAACAATCGCATCTACGGCCTGACCAAGGGCCAGTACTCGCCCACCAGCGAGCTGGGCAAGGTGACCAAGTCCACCCCCATGGGGTCAGCCGACCGGCCGGTCAGCCCGTGCGCCTTTGCCCTCGCCGCCGGCGCCACCTTCGTGGCCCGCACGGTGGACCGCAACATCGCTCACATGGAGGAGACACTCAAGCGTGCCGCCCACCACAAGGGCGCGGCCTTCGTGGAGATTCTCCAGAACTGCAACGTGTACAACGACCTCGCGTGGAATGTCCTCTACGACAAGGAATCCAAGATCCTTCACGAGTGCCGGCTCGAGGATGGCAAGCCCATCACCTTCGGGCCCACAGACGACCGGCGCGGTCTCGTGCTGGAGGGTCTCAAGCCCAAGGTGGTCAAGGTGTCGGAGGTGCCGGAGAGCGCGCTCTGGAAGCACGACGCGACCGATCGCGCCGCCGCCATGGTTCTCGGGCAGCTCTGGGCGCCCGAGTATCCGATTCCGCTGGGGACGCTCCTCAACCAGGAAGGCGAGACCACATACGAGGAGATCGTCGTCCAGCAGGAACAGAAGGCGATCTCGGATCGTGGCCAGGGGGACGTCGCGAAGCTGCTCATGGCCGGCGAGACCTGGAAGATCGGCTAGGGCCAGGCGGCGATAAGGGCCCAGCTGCTTCGTTGGCTCGGTCGCTCCTCGCTCAACGTACAGAGAGTACGCCTCGCTCGTCGCATCCCTCGCCGCCTCGCATCTGGACCCTTCTCGCCGCCCGGCCTCGCGCGTTCTCGACCGCGGGGTTAGGTATGCGACAAGCTCAGGACGGCTGAGGATGCTATGGCGCTGAGTCCGGCGTTCCTGGCTGAGCTCGAGCGGATCGTGGGTGCGCCAGGGGTGGTGTCGACCCTGGAGGGGCGGCTCGCCTACGAGTGCGACATGCACACCTACTACAAGGGCGCGCCGGACTTCGTGGTGCTGCCCGAGTCCACCGCGCAGGTCGCCGAGTTGGTGCAGCTCTGTCGTCGCGAGCGCGTGGCCATCGTCCCGCGTGGCTCCGGGACGGGGCTCATCGGCGGCGCCATGGCTCCCGTGGGCGGGGTCATGGTCTCCATGACGCGCATGAATCGAATCCTCGACCTCGACTTCCCCAACCGTTGCGCCACCGTTCAGCCAGGGCTGATCAACCTCTGGCTGTCCCAGGCCACCCGCGAGCACGGCTACTACTTCGCGCCCGACCCCTCGAGCCAGATGGTCTCCTCGATCGGGGGCAACGCCTCGACCAACGCGGGTGGCCCGCATTGTCTCAAGTACGGCATCACCGTCAACCACGTGCTCGGCCTCGAGCTCGTGACGGGAGCGGGGGAGATCCTCCGCGTGGGCGGCAAGGCGGTGGATGCGCCCGGCTACGATCTCACGGGAGCGCTGGTGGGTGGCGAGGGGACGCTGGGTCTTCTCACCGCCATCACCGTGCGCCTCCTCCACGTGCCGGCGGGGGTCAAGACGCTCCTCGCTTCCTTCTCGGCCATCGAGGACGCCTCCGAGACGGTGTCGGCCATCGTGGGCGCGGGCATCACACCCGCCGCCCTCGAGATGATCGACGAGGTGTTCGTCCGCGCCATCAACGAGGGCGTGGGCGCCGGCTATCCCAAGGGAGCGGGCGCCGTGCTCCTCATCGAGCTGGACGGACCCGCCGCGGAGATCGAGGCGCAGGCGGGACGCATCGTCCAGATCTGTCGTGATCACGCCGCCCTCGAGATCCGCGTCGCCCGCGACGAGGCGGAGCGGGCGCTGCTCTGGAAGGGACGAAAGGAGGCGGCGGGGGCGGTGGGGCGGATGTCGTCCACGTGGATCCTGCAGGACGCCGTGGTGCCGCGCTCGCGGCTTCCCGAGATCATGCGCGAGGTGGTGGCCATCGGCGCGCGTCATCGGCTAGTCATCGCCAACGTCTTCCACGCGGGCGACGGCAACCTGCATCCGATGATCCTCTACGACGACCGCGTCCCCGGCGAGCTTGAGCGCGCGCACGAGGCCAACGACGAGCTCCTGCGCGCCTGCCTGGCCATGGGAGGCAGCGTCACCGGCGAGCACGGCGTCGGTCTCGACAAGGCCTGGAGCATGCCGCTCCAGTTCGGCGATGCGGACCTCGCCTTCATGGCACGCTTCCGCCGCGCCCTCGATCCCGACAGCATCATGAATCCCGGCAAGCTCTTGCCCTCGCATCCCGCCTGCGGCGAGGGGTTCCGTCCCGCGGCGCCGCGACTGCCCACCGGCACCTGGGTCTGAGGGCGCCGCGTGTCCGCTCCTGACCTCGCGGAGATGCTGGCCGCCATCGTCGGCCGTGAGCATGTGGCGGGAGCGGGAGCCGAGCGCTCGGCGGCGGCCGTCGACGGCATCCTGCCGCGCTGGCGGGTGCGGCCGGGTGCGGTCGATGAGGTCAGCCGCATCCTCGCCTTGGCGAGCAGCGAAGGACTCGCGGTCGCCCCGCGCGGGAGCGGCTCCGCCCTCGATCTCGGCATGCCGCCCGCCCGCGTCGACGTCGCCCTCGATCTTTCGCGCCTCGCGGGCATCATGGAGTACGTGCCCGCCGACATGGTCGCCACGGTCCAGGCCGGCGTGCGGCTGGACGTGCTGGCCCGTGAGCTCGGCAAGCACGGTCAGATGCTGCCCCTCGATCCCTACGGCGGCGCCTCGCGCACCGTGGGCGGGGTCCTCGCCGCGGGCGCGAGTGGACCGCGGCGCTTCCGCTACGGCACGGGCCGAGACCTCCTCCTCGGCGCACGCTTCGTACAAGTCGACGGCACCGTGACCTGGGCCGGGGCCAAGGTGGTCAAGTCGGTGACAGGGTACGAGATCCCCAAGCTCCTCGTGGGATCGCTGGGCACGCTCGGCGTCATCGTGGAGGCGACGCTCAGGCTCCATCCCGCCCAGCCCGCCTCGGGATCGTGGCTTTTCCCCTTCCCCTCACGCGATCACGCCGCCTCGTTCGTGGCCGCCGTGCTCGCCTCGGATCTCGAGCCGGAACGGATGGCCTGGCTCAATGCCGCCGCCCTCGCCCGAGTCGGGCAGGAGCCCTCGGAGGCCGCGGTCGCGATATCGGTGGCGAGCGTGGCCGAAGCGGTCGCCTCGCAAGGAGGCGCCCTCGATGCCCTGGCCCGATCGTCGGGCGGCCGCGTGGTCGCACTCGACGAAGAGTTCTGGCCCGGAATGAACGCGATCCTCGACGCGCCCATCGTGGTCAAGCTGGCGGCGGAGATCCGTCGCCTCTCGTTTTGGGCGGGCGAGCTCCAGAAGCTCTGCGCGCACCACGGTCTCACCGCGGCCGTGGTGGGCGAGGCGGGCAATGGCGTGCTCCGTGCCGGCGTGACGGGCAGCGTCCTCTCGCAGGACTGGGCGAGGGAGGTGGTATCGCCGCTCCGCGACGGACTCGCGCCGGAGGGGGGCAGCCTCGTGGTGGAGCGGGCGCCCGTGGAGCTGAAGCACGCGGCCGACGTGTGGGGCCCCGTGCCCGAGCCGGCGCTCGCCGTGATGAAGCGGCTCAAGGCCGAGTTCGACCCACGGGGAATCCTGAACCGCGGGCGCTTCGTGGGCGGGTTGTGAGCGTGGCCGCCCCCGGTGCCTTCGATGCCGTCGACGCTCCATCCATGGAGGGTCTCCGCGCCTGCGTTCATTGCGGCATTTGCCTGCCGCAGTGTCCGACCTATCGCGTGCTCGGCGAAGAGATGGACTCGCCGCGCGGCCGCGTCTACCTGATGCGCGCAGCCGCGGAGGGGCGGGTGGGCCTCACTCCGACCCTCGCGCGTCATCTCGATCTCTGCCTCGGCTGCCGCGGCTGCGAAACGGCCTGTCCGTCCGGGGTGCCCTTCGGCCAGCTCCTGGAGGCAACGCGCGCCCAGCTCACGCGCAAGCACGTGCGCGCTCCCGAGACCGATCATGCGACGGCGCGCTGGGCGCTCGAGACCTTCCCGTATCCTGCGCGCCTCGCCCCGCTTCTCTGGGGGCTCAAGGTCTACCAGGCCTCGGGCGCGCAGGCGCTCGTGCGCGGCTTCGGCTTGCTCGCGCCGTTCCGCAAGCTCAAGGCGATGGAGTCGCTGCTCCCCGCCGTGCCCGCGGGGGCGCCCCTGCCTGAGTTCCTGCCCGCGCGCGGCCAGCCACGGGGCCGGGCCGGGCTCCTCACCGGCTGCGTGCAGCGCCTCTTCTATGCCGACGTGAATGCCCGGACGGCGCGGCTCCTCTCCGCTGCGGGGTGGGACGTGATGATGCCGCGGGCCCAAGGATGCTGCGGGGCGCTCCACCTGCACGCGGGCCGGCTCGACGAGTTCCGGCGCCTCGCTCGCGAGCTCGTGGGGAGCTTTCCCGCCGATCTCGACCTGATCGTGACCAATGCCGCGGGCTGCGGCTCCGCCCTCAAGGAGTACGGCCACTGGCTCGCCGAGGAGGCCGCGCAGCGCTTCGCCGACAAGGCGCGCGACATCTCAGAGGTCCTCGTCGACGCCGAGCTGCCCCTGGGCGAGCTGCGCCTCACCGTCGCCTATCACGATGCCTGTCATCTCGCCCACGGCCAGAAGGTGCGCGTCCAGCCCCGCGCGCTCCTCGGTCGCATCCCCGGCCTCACTCTGGTGGACATCAAGGACTCCGAGCTCTGCTGCGGCAGCGCGGGCATCTACAATCTGACCGAGCCGGCCATGGCCGAGGAGCTGGGACGAATGAAGATCGCGCGCATCCGGGAGAGCGGGGCGCGTATCCTGACCGCGGGGAATCCGGGCTGCCTGCTCCAAATCGCGAGGCACGCGAGGGAGGCCGGGCTGGAGCTCGAGGTCGTCCATCCCGTGGACCTGCTCGCGCGCGCCCTGAGGGAGTCATGAAGATCAGGCTCGAGGATCACGTGAAGTTCGACCCGGCCAGGATGGCGAGAGTTGCCTTGGCCACCACCAGCCGTTGCCAGCTCGATCTCTACTGCGTCGCCCCGGGCCAGTCGCAGCGCCCGCATGCCCACGGCGACCAGGACAAGGTCTACTGCGTCCTCGAGGGCAGCGGACGCTTCTCCCTCGGAGGGAGGGAGGAGCGGTTGAGCAAGGGCGAGGCCCTGGTGGCAGAGGCCGGGATCGAGCACGGGCTCGTCAACGACGGCAATGAGCCGATGCTGGTGTTGGTGGTGGTGACGCCGCCGCCGCCGCACGGCCCAGGAGCGCAGAAGTCGTGAAGGCCTCGATCATGATCACGTGCCTGGGGGAGATGTTCTTCCCCGAGGTGGGCGTGGCCATGGTCAAGCTCCTCCGCCGCCTCGGCGTCACGGTGGACTTCCCGCCAGGACAGACCTGCTGCGGTATGCCGCTGTTCAACTCCGGCTACCACCACGATGCCGCCCTTGTGGCCGCGCGCACGGTGAAGCTCTTCGCGCAGGCGGAGCACGTGGTGGTGCCGTCGGGCTCCTGCGCCTGGATGGTCAAGACGGAATATCCCGGGTTGCTCAAGGACGATCCCGCCCTCAGGACACAGGCGGAGGCGCTCGCGCGCAAGACGCACGAGCTCTCGCAGTTCCTCGTCGAGGTCCTGGGGGTGACGACGGTGGCGTCGCCCTTCCAGGGGCGGGTGACCTACCACGACTCCTGCCACCTCCTGCGCGGGCTCGGAGAGTCGAGACATCCGCGCACGCTGCTCCAGGCCGTGCCGGGCTGCGAGCTGGTCGAGCTGCCCGGGTCCGATGAGTGCTGCGGCTTCGGCGGGTCTTTCTCCGTGCGGCTGCCCGAGGTCTCCACGGCCGTCCTCGACAAGAAGCTCGCGAACGTGGAGAGCACGGACGCCAAGTGCCTGGTCGCCTGCGATGCGGGCTGCCTCATGCAAATGGGGGGCGGGCTGACGCGACGAGGCTCGCGGGTGCGCGCGCTGCACCTGGCGCAGGTGCTCGAGCCGGGAGAGATCGCGTGAGCGAGACGCAGCTCCGCACGCCCTTTCCCCAGCGCGCGCACGCCGCTCTCGGCGACGCGCATCTCCAGGAAGCGCTCACCATCGCCACCACGAAGTTCATCGGGCTCCGGAAGGAGTCCTTCGCGGGCTATCCCGCCGGCGAGGCACTCCGCGACCGCGCGCGGGCCATCAAGGAAGCCACGCTCCAGCGCCTCGACCAGCATCTCGAGCGCCTTGCCGACAACATCGAGCGGCTGGGTGGCCACGTGCACTGGGCGGCCACGGGCGACGAGGCGCGCGACATCATCCTGCGACTCTGCCGCGACCGAGGCGTGCGCATGGCCGTCAAGAGCAAGTCCATGGCCACCGAGGAGATCGATCTCAACGAAGCCCTGGAGGCGGCGGGCGTGAAGCCGGTGGAGACCGACCTGGGCGAGTACATCATCCAGCTCGCTCACGAGAAGCCCTCGCACATCATCGCTCCCGCCATCCACAAGACCAAGGGCCAGGTCGCCGACCTCTTCTCGAAGGAGCTGGGCGGCCGCTTCGAGGCCGATCCCGAGGTGCTCACCGCGGTGGCGCGGAAGGAGCTCCGCCAGAAGTTCCTCGAAGCGGACATGGGCATCACGGGAGCGAACTTCGCGGTGGCGGAGACGGGCACCATCGTCCTCGTCACCAACGAAGGCAACGGCCGCATGGTCACCTCGCTGCCTCGCATCCACGTCGCCGTCATGGGCATGGAGAAGGTCATTCCCACCATGACCGATCTCATGATCTTCCTCTCCATCCTCGCCCGGAGCGCCACGGGGCAGAAGCTCTCCTCCTACACCACGCTGGTGCGAGGGCCGCGCCAGCCCGGCGAGGTCGAGGGGCCGGAGGAGCTCCATCTCATCCTCATGGACAATGGCCGCATGCGCCAAGTCGCGGGCACGCTGCGCGAGGCCTTGTATTGCCTGCGCTGCGGCGCCTGCCTCAATGTCTGCCCGGTGTACCGCCAGATCGGCGGCCACGCCTACGGCTACACGTATCCGGGGCCCATCGGCATCCTCCTCACCGCCATGCTCGAGGGCACGGGCGCCGTGAAGGACCTCGCGCACGCCTCCTCGCTCTGCGGCGCGTGCAAGGACGTGTGTCCCGTGCGCATCGACATTCCGCGCATGCTCGTGGAGCTCCGGGAGCAGGTCGATCGCGAGAAGATCGCGCCGTGGGGCGAGCGCATGCTCTTCGGCCTCGCCCGCCGGGCCATGGCCTCGTCGGCCCTCTTCCGGCTGGGCGCCCGCCTCGGCCGCCTCGCCCAGCGGCCGTTCGTCCGCAATGGCCGGCTGCAGGGCCTGCCTTTTTTCTTCGGCCAGTGGACGCGTACGCGCGACCTGCCGCCGGTGGCCGCTCGCACCTTCAGCGAGCGCTGGAAGGACCTCGAGCGGCCGTGACGACCCGGGCGGAGTTTCTGAGCGGCCTCCGGCGCGAGATGGCGAAGACGCGCGGCCTCTTCGAGGCGCGTACGGCGGAGCGGCCGCCCGACGCCGACCTCGTCTTCGAGACGGTCAAGCGGCAGATGGCGGAGCGATGGCCGCAGGCGCTGGAGCGCTTCCAGGCGGAGTTCGAGCGGGTCGCGGGCGTCTTTCATCGTGTCGCCCGCCTGGAGGACGTTCCCGATGTCGTCCGAGCCATCGCGCGCGAGAAGCAGGCGAGCCGCGTGCTCTCCTGGCATCCAGATGCCCTCGGCCTCGACCTGCGACAGAGTCTCGGTGGCGAGGGCCTGTCCGTCACCCTTGCCCCCGATGACGATCCGGATGGGGAAGCGCGGCGCGTCCACCGCGAGGCTGCGGCGGAGGCGGAGATCGGCGTCACGGGAACGGACTGGGCGCTGGCCGAGACGGGCACACTCATCCTCGTGTCGGGACGCGGGCGGCCGCGCTCCACCTCGCTGCTCCCCACCACTCACGTGGCCGTGTTCGATCGCCACCAGCTGCTGGAGTCGCTGGAGCAGGTGGGGAGCATGCTGGAGGCCCTCCACGCCGATCCGGCGCGCCGCATGTCCGGCGCGGTGATCAACTTCATCACGGGGCCGTCGCGCACCGCCGACATCGAGCTCACGCTGACCCGCGGCGTGCATGGACCCAAGGGCGTGCACGCCATCTTCGTGGAGGGTCGGTGAGCCAGCGCCTCTTCACTCCCGCCGAGGTCAACGCGCTCATCCCTAAGCTGACCGAGTTCCTGGAGGAGGCGATGGCCCTCCACGAGCGGGGCCGCGCCCTGCAGGAGGCGCTCAGCGAGGAGCGCGCGCGCATCCGCGCGGCGGGCGGGGTGATGGGGAACCAGCACGACTGGAAGGCGCGGGCGGAGAGGCTCGACGGCTACGCCATCGAGATCAAGCAGGTCCTTCAGCGCATCGGCGAGCTGGGCGGAGTGACCAAGGACCTCGAGATGGGCCTGGTGGACTTCCCCGGCCTTGTTCGCCAGGCGGGGCCGCAGCCGGTGAACCTCTGCTGGAAGCACGGCGAGGACGCCGTGCGCTTCTGGCACGGCTTCGACGAAGGCTACGCTCAGCGGAAGCCCTTGTGAAGCCCGCCGCCATCCTGTTCGACCTCTTCGACACCCTCGTGCTCCTCGACCGCTCGCGGCTGCCCGAGGTCCACATCAACGGCAAGCCTCGCCGCACCACCGCCGGGCACTTGCATCAGGTCTTCGAGCCTTACGTTCCTGGCCTCTCCCTCGAGGACTTCGTGGAAGCGCTCTTCTGGAGCTGGCAGGAGGCGGAGCGGCTCCGCGGAGAGGACTATCGGGAGGTGGCGGCGGCGGAGCGCTTTGCCCTCATGTTCGGCCGTCTCGGTCTCGACCAGGGCCGGCTGCCTCCCGAGGCGCTCCAGCTCCTCCTGGCCACCCACATGCGCGAGCTCTCGAAGGCCGTGGTGTTCCCCGAGCATCATGGCAAGCTTTTGCGGGAACTACGGCAACGCCACCGGCTCGCCGTGGTCTCGAACTTCGACTACACACCCACCGCGCGACACGTGCTCGAGCGCGAGGGGATCACCGACCTCTTCGACTCCATCGTCATTTCCGACGAAGTCGGTTGGCGCAAGCCCAAGCCCGTGATCTTCGAGCGCGCGCTCGAGCGCCTGGGGATCGCCCCCGGCGAGGCCCTCTTCGTGGGCGACCGGGCCGAGATCGACGTATTAGGGGCCCGCGCGGTGGGCATGCCGTCGGCCTGGATCAACCGCGATGCGGCCGCCCTCCCCGAGGGCATGGCCCCGCCGGAATTCGAGATTCGTGACCTCGCCGAGCTCGAGGGCATTCTTCGCAGGGATGGCGCATCCGAGCCGGGATCCCGGGCATCCTAAGGGGCGGTTCGAGGTCGAGACCAACCAGCAGGCACGACACGCGAGGACAGACATGGCACCGACACGCAAAGTCGTCATTATCGGCTCCGGCCCGGCCGGCTACACCGCGGCTATCTACGCCGCGCGCGCCAACCTGTCCCCCATGATGTACACGGGGCTCCAGGCCGGTGGCCAGCTCATGCTCACCACCCTGGTGGAGAACTATCCCGGCTTTGTGGAGGGCATCGACGGCCCGCCCCTCATGGAGACGTTCAGGGAGCAGGCCCTCCGCTTCGGCACCGAGATGGTCGCCGAGGACGTGACGGCCGTCGACTTCAATCGGCAGCCCTTCCTCGTCAAGACCGACGACTCCGAGGTGGAAGCGCTGACGGTGATCGTGGCCACGGGCGCCTCGGCCAAGCTCATCGGGCTGGAGAATGAGTCCAAGTTGATGGGGCGCGGGGTGAGCACCTGTGCCACCTGCGACGGGTTCTTCTTCAAGGACCAGAACATCATGGTGGTGGGCGGGGGCGACTCCGCCATGGAAGAGGCGCTCTATCTCTCACGCCTGGGCCGCCAGGTCCAAGTGGTGCACCGGCGCGACAACCTGCGTGCCTCCAAGATCATGCAAGAGCGCGCCCTCAAGAATCCCAAGATCGAGTTCATCTGGGACAGCGTGGTGGACGATGTGCTCGACCCGGCCAAGAACAAGGTCACCAGCGTGCGTCTCAAGAACCTCAAGACGGGCGCGGTGTGGGAGACGCCGGTGGACGGACTTTTCGTCGCCATCGGCCATCAGCCCAACACCGCCGTTTTCAAGGGACAGCTCGAGCTCCACCCGAACGAGTACGTGAAGATCACGCCGGGCACGACGCAAACCTCAGTGCCGGGCGTCTTCGCGGCGGGAGACGTGGCTGACTTCACCTACCGGCAAGCGGTGACGGCGGCGGGCACCGGCTGCATGGCCGCGCTGGAAGCGGAGCGCTACTTGGAGGCGCATCACTCGGGTCACTGAGGCGACCCGGCGGCGTCACTCGGCGCCCTCGGCCGCCCCTGCTACGCGGCCCGGGGAGCCGTGTCGTTTCTGTGCCGTCGCTCAGGAGAGGGTGAAGGTGCCTCGGGCGACTTCCACCACGGAGCCGCCCACGCGGACGTCGACGATGGCATCTCCATCCCGGTCGGCGGAGACCACGATGCGGCTGGGTCGACGACACTCCAGGCCCTGCTCGATCACCACGCGCTGCCCGGGCTTGGCCACGCCGTGCTTCACCAGCCATGCTGCGCAGCAGCCGCTCGCCGAGCCGGTGGCGGGATCCTCGCCGTTGTAGAAGATCATGCGCGCGTGCACGTCCGCCTGCGCATTCACCGTCTCCGTGCTCACGAAGAAGAAGAGCTTGGCGTCGGTGCCCTGGCTGTACTCGAAGGAGCGTGGGTAGTCGAAGCGCAGGTTCTGGAGCGCGGCCAGTGTCTTCACGGGGACGATCGCGAAGGCCATGCCGGTGGACACCGTCTGGATTGGCACGTCGTCGCGCAGGTCCTCGGAGCGGAGGTTCGTGAAGCGCGCGATGTCTTCGCGTCGGTGGATCTGGCCGAACTCGGGATCGCGCTGGCGCATGGTCCCGAAGCTCGGCCCGAGCTCGCACGCGAACTCCACGGGGATCTTGCCCACGAGAAGATCGAGTTCCACGCAGGAGGCGCCGGTGCCGCCGCGAATCACGCTGGCCGTGCCCAAGGTGGGATGGCCCGCGAACGGGAGCTCCTCCGCCACCGTGAAGATGCGCACCTTCACCCCGTGCTCGCGCTCGATGGCGGCCTCGCGGGGCAGGATGAAGGTCGTCTCCGAGAGATTGGTCTCGCGGGCCAGACGCTGGAACTCCTCCTCGCGCAGCGCGCGGGCATCCGTGAACACGGCCACGGCGTTCCCCTCGAGGGCGCGGTCCGTGAAGACGTCGACCACCGTGTACGCGAAGTTGCGCATCCGTCAGCCTGGCCTATTCACGGGCGCCACACGTACGACCGGGGCGGGTGACGCAGCTGGAATTCCCCCCCGCCCCCGCCGACGGGCCCCGCCCCGCCTCGCCCTCCAGGACTTCGTGCACAAGCCTACTCCGTCCGGGGGAAGGCGGCGACCTCGACGCGGGTATCGTTGTAGCAGGCGCCCTCCGCGATGTCCGCGTGGTGGGCGGGGGCGAGCGCGCTCACCGTCTGGCCGTTGTCGCTCGTGCGCATCCACGCGCCCTTGAGCGAGGAGACCATGCCGGGCCGCACGGCGTCGGTGACCACGAGGGGAAGGTGCACCTCACCGAGATCGTTCCACACGCGCACCCACTGGCCGTCGGTGAGCCCGCGGACCCGCGCATCGTCCGGGTGCATTTCGAGAGGCGGCGTGGCGTCGCTCGGCGACAGGCCCCCGAAGGTGGAAGTCGTGCGCTGGTCCGAGGCGGGAGTGATCAGGGAGAGTGGGTAGGGCGACTCGTACGGAAGGAACCGGGGTATGGGCGCCCCGTAGCGATTGCCGAGATACGTCGACACGAGCTCGACCTTGCCCGAGGGCGTGCGGGGGAAGGCATTCTTGAAGAGGAGCGCGTCCTCGCCGCTCACCGTCATGGCCATGGCGCGGTCGGTGGGCACGGCGTGGGGCGCCATCCCGCCCAGGCGCGCATCGGCAGGGTCGACCGCCTCGTCCATGAGTTCAGCGTCGGTCGCCCGGAAGCACGGCTCGTCGAAGCCGAAGCGGCGCGCCAGCTGGCGGAAGATCTCCGTGTTGGGCAGCGATTCGCCCACGGTGGGGATGACCGGCTCCGCGCGCTGGAGCCAGTGCTGGCCGTAGGCGGCGTAGAGGTCGGCAAATTCGAAGTGGCTCGACGCGGGGAGGACGACGTCGGCATAGACGAGGCTGTCCGTCATGACCACGTCGATCCCCACCACGAAGAGATCCTCGCGGGCGAGGCCGCGGCGCATCCGGTTCTGATCCGGATGCACGACGAGAGGATTGTGGTTGTAGATGAACGCGGCCTTGATGGGCGGCGACAGCGCGGGATCGAGCAGGTGTCCACCGACGTCGACGATGTTCAGCGTGCGCGTGCCCGCGGGGACGAGGTCGGGCCGCGCGAGGCGGGCGGGCGTCTTGGGGAACATGAAGCCCGCGCCGTTGACCAGACCGCCGCCCGGCACGCCCCACTTGCCGGCGAGGGCGGGCAGGGCGAACACCGCGCGGATGCCGCTGCCCCCATTCTGGTTGCGCTCGAGCCCGTTGCCCACGCTGATGGCGGCGGGGGAGATGGTCGCGTACCACTCGGCGAGCTGAGAGATCTGCCCCTCCGGCACGCCGCAGGTGCGCGCGGCCTCGCCCAGGCTGCGCCGCCGAGCCTCCGCCATGAACTCCTCGAAGCCCGCCACGTGCGCGGCCACGAATTCACGGTCGATCGCTCCGAGGCGCTCGAGCTCCGCGGCCACCGCCCACGCCAGCACCACATCGGTGCCGGGCCGCGGAGCGAGATGGAGATCGGACTGCTCCGCGATCTTGGTCCGCTTGGGATCCACCACGACCAGGCGCGCGCCCTGGCGCTTGGCCCGGTTGATCACGGGGGTGAGGTGGAGATTCGACCAGGTGACGTTGTTGCCCCACGCGATGATCAATCGCGCGTGCTCGATCTGCTCGGGGCGGATGCCCGGGGCGGTGCCATAGGTGCCGACCCAGGCCTCGGTGCGGATGCCTCCGCAAAGCGGCTTGCGATCGAGGAGGGAGGCACCCATCCGATGGAAGAAGCGCAGGTCCATGGAGCCGGCGGCGAGGAAGCCATGAGGCCCGGCGTAGTTCAGCGGCAGCACGCATCCGGGACCGTGGGCCGCGATGGCGCGGCTCACGTGGTCATGGATCAGGTCGAGGGCTTCATCCCAGGAGGCACGGGCGAAGCGTCCCTCGCCCTTGGCCCCCACGCGACGAAGCGGCGTGGTCAGCCGGCCCGGGCCGTGGACGAAGTCTGGGTAGAGAGTCTGGACCTTGGTGCAGATGACGCCCGCGGTATAGGGATTCGCGCGAGAGCCGCGGACCTTGACGATGCGGTCGCGCTCGACGGTGACGGTGAGGCTGCAGGTGTCGGGGCAGTCGAGCGGACAGACGCTGTGATGGTCGACACTCATCGTGAGGCCTCCTCGTGGAGAACGGGCAGCAGGTTCACCCGCCTCGCCTCGACTCTAGTCGAGCCCCACGCACCTCACAACGTCCAAGCCTCGCCGCGTCGAGTCAGCCAATGCTCACGCGAATCTGGGGCCTATCCCATGAGGAGTCGCAGCACGTAGCTCTTGTTGGGCGGATACCACAGGTTCCCTAGGTGGCCGCCGTACGGATAGATCTTGACCTGATCGCCCAAGCCCTCCTTCAGCCGCTCGATGGAAGCGCGGTCGGCAAGAAAGTCGTCGGCGTTGTGGAGGATGAACACTCGCGGATTCCCCTTCAGCCGATCGGTGATAGCGGCCAGCGATCCGCGTTCGGTAAAGGTCGCCACGCTCGCGTCGGCTTGGCCGGTCTCGGCCCGCCAGATGGGAATGGCGATCTTCTCGGTGTAGTCGGTAAAGGTCATGTCCTTGGCTTCCTGGAGCCGCTTCCGGACCTGATCGGGCGGCGCGGGCAGCACGCCCTGATCGTGGATGGCCTGGGTCACCGTGACGAGTTCGGGCACGGCTGTCTGCAGGTACGCCGCGATGAGAAACTGCAGCTCCTCTCGCGAGAAGCCGCTGAAGCCCTTGGCGACCGAATCGAAGGCGGCCGCGTCGTCACGGCGCTGCTGAGCGAAGGCCTCGCCGATGGCCGTGGCCTTAGCCAGGAGCTCCTGCGCCCGCTGCGGGCCCAGCTTCTCCTTGAGCGCGTCCCACTCGTCGAGCTGTTTGAGGACGGAGTAGACGTCGAGGGGCGGGTTCACGAGTACGAAGCGCGCGATGCCGATCTTGCCGTGGTCGGCATCCAGGAGGGCGAGGTACGCGCCCTCGAGCGCGCCCAGGCTCAGACCGAGAAAGGTGATGCGGGTGGCTTTCACGTTGTGGCCCGACTGCAGCACGGCGAGCACGCGTTGCATCGCCGCGTAGAGATCGCGCGCATCGTCGGGCGTGTAACCGGGGGCTCCGCTTCGGCTCGCCGCGAGGGCGAAGTTCCAGCTCATGGGCGAGGGAAGGATGACCACGTGAGCGCCTTGCTGATACAGGAGTTTGGCGAAGTATGTGGCCAGCCCGAAGTAGGGGGTGGAGCCGGTGCCAGGCAGGATGAAGACGAGCGGCGCGGCGGCCTTCTGCTTGTAGAGAGCGACGCTCAGTGCCCCCCGCGGGGCGAGGCCAGGCAGGCCGGCCAGCCCCGGGAGATTGTCGCGATCGGGCAGCACGGAGACGTGCACGACCTGCCGCTTGATCCCTGGGGTCAGACCGTCGGCGTTGAGAGTGGCGCCGGTCACCGTCGCCAGGTAGGGATCGTGATACGGATAGTTGTAGTCCTCGGCCAGGGCGGAATCGGCCACCACGCACGCTATGACCACCGCGATCACGAAGAGGCGCACGCTCGGCTCCTTTCATGGACGACGACGAGACGCCTTCACTCGAGAGGAGGAGCAAAGGGAGTGCCACCCCAGCCGCGGCCCTCAGGCGGCGTGAGGAGCTAGTTCTCGTGCCCCCGCCGCCCGTCACTGGGAAGGAATGACCTGCGACGGGAAGGAATGACGCGAGCCGCTGCTTACGGCATCCCCTTCATGTCCACGGGAAGGTAGTAGCGATTCGTGCCGAGAGCGTCGACGCGCGCCCAGAAGTCCGGAAGAGCGGCTAGGCCAAGTTCGTTCTTGCCCGCACTCTGTCGCCAGATGCACCAAGAGCTCGGATGGCGCCGGCTGGCCTCCTCGAGCCAGCGCTGGGCTTCCTCCTGAACTGGCCGAGTCTGAACATGGCCTGCCCTGCCGCCGTGTCTTCCGTCAGGGTGGGCAGGTGCGCCTGCGCCGCCTCCGCTGAGAAGACATGCTCGCTGGCCGCCCCGCGGCGTGCCCAGTCCCGGACAGCGTCCAGATATGTCGCCTTGGCTTGCGCAGTCAGCTGCGCGGCGTCCTCGGGCATCTCCCGCGTCGTGCGGTTCATGCGTCGGAAGCCCTCGTAGGCGCCGGCGGCTTCGGCGGGGCGTACAATGCGCCCCGCTTCGTCGATCCAAATAGCCTGAGGAACGTTGACCACGCCGTAGAGATCGGCGAGGCGATGCTCGCGGTCGATCAGGGTCGGGTAGGTCGGCCGGGCCGCGTCGATCCAAGGCAGCGCATCGACTTCGCGGCTGTCCATGGCCACCGCGATGACCACGAAGTTCTCGCCCGCCAGCTCCTCATAGAGCGCCTGCCACACGGGCAGGTCACGCCGGCAGCCTCACCAGGATGCCCAGGTGACGAGGAAGACTTTCTTGCCGCGATAGTCCGAGAGCGAGTGCAGCCGGCCCGACGGATCGGGAAGAGTGAAGTCGGGCGCTTCCAGCGAACGGAGAGCCGCCGCGCGATCGCGGCCGCTCGCGGCGAGCACCCACACGCTCCCGCGATCGCTGTGAACCACGGGCTGGGAGAGATAGCGCCACAGCGCGGCAACGTTCACCTGCTCGTCTCGCACGAACTCACTCTCTCGTCCGCGCGGAAGCGGCACGCAGACCTCGCCCTTGCAGAGTCCCTCGGGCTTGAGCAGCCAACCCGTGATCTCCGCCGCGTGTCGGGGAGAGAGCCAGAGATCCTCGCCGTCGGCTCCCGCCGTTGCCACATCGAACTCGCCCTGCTCGGTCAGCACCGTCGCCATCGTGGTGTCGTCCTTTCTCGCCCGACGGCGGTCGCCGTCCAGATTTGGTTGAGGGCGATGCTGCCAGAGGGCTCGGCAAAGGTCAAACGGGCGTCGAGCGGAGCCATGCGGGTTGTGGCAGAGTAACACCCGGGAGGAGCACACCATGACACAGCCGTCAGCCCCCTCGTACGTGTACGTAGGCGCTGCGCACTGGACCGCCGGGGCTCGCGGCGGACTCTTCCGCCGGCCCGCATCCGGCGGGGCGTGGGAGCAGCTCGTCAAGGGCCTGCCCGACGACATCCATGTGCACGCCATCACCGTGGATCCTGCCAACTCCGACGTCGTCTACGTGGCGACGCACGATGGGCCATACCGGAGCACGGACGGCGGCGAACGCTGGGAACGGCTCGATTTCCCCAAGGGACTCCAGGCGTGGTCGATCCTCGTGCATCCTACCCGGCCCCGGGTGATCTTCGTGGGCACCTCGCCCGTCGGCGTCTATCGCAGCGACGATGGCGGCGAGGGCTGGCGCAAGCTGGAGAAGGCCGCGCTGCCGGAGCGGGTGAAGATGCCCTTCGCCTGCCGCGTGATGCGCCTGGCCCTGGATCCCGCCCGACCCAACGAGATCCATGCCGCCCTCGAGGTGGGCGGCGTGATGCGGAGCTTCGACGGCGGGGAGACGTGGGAGGACGGCTGCGCGGACCTCCTGAAGCTGGCTGAGCTGCCACATCTCAAGAGCCGCATCGTGAGCGACACCGAGATCGAGGGCATGCTCGATGGCCATGCCCTCTGCGTGAGCAGCGCGCGGCCGGACGCCGTCTTCGTCGCCCTCCGCATGGGCCTCTTCCTCAGCCGCGACCGCGGGGCGCACTGGGAGGACATGCAGATCGGACGCTTCTCGCCCTTGACCTACGGCCGTGACATCCGTGTCTCGCCGCAAGACCCGCGCACCCTCTATGCTTGCTTGAGCCCGGCCGCGCGGAGCCAGGACGGCTCGCTCTACGTGAGCCACGACGTGGGCGAGACGTGGACGCGCTTCGACCGCGGGGTCAAGGCGGACAGCACCATGATGGCGGTGGCCCTCCACCCGCGCGATGCCCAGCAGGTGCACTGCGTGTCCCGCAGCGGCCAGGTCTTCGGTACCCTCGATGGCGGCCGTACCTGGCGCGAGGATCATCTCCCGGAGGGCGTGAGCGACGTCTACGCCGCCGCCTGCGCCTGATCGCGCGCCATGATCACCGACATCGACGCCTATCTGCGCTTCTTCGACAGCCTGTGCAGGCGGACGGAGCGCGATGTGGCGGCTCTCCCTCCCGCTGCCGCGGTCTGGCGCCCGCCGGCCCTGGGCGGCGAGGCAGGATGGAGGATCGGCCAGATCGTGTGGCACATCGGTGGCTCTCGGCTCTACTTCGCCAGCGCGTACCGCGGTGAGGGGTGGATCTGGGAGAAGTCGGAGACGGACCCCGACGACCAGGCGGCCTGGTTACCCTGGCTCAGGACGTCCGGGGAGCGCTTCGTGTCCCTGCTGAAGGACACGCCGAACGAGTGGCTCACTCGACGCATCGAGATGATCGACACCCCGGGCCAAACTCTCTCGGGCTGGCGTCTTTTGATGATGATGCTGGAGCACGAAGTGCATCATCGCTCGCAGATCGACAGCTACGCGGGGCTCGAAGGCTGGCCGGTCCCGGACATCTTCGGCCGCTCCGCCGAGTCCATCGACGCGCTCCAGGAGAGTCAGCGCCTCAAGTACGGCGGAGCTCGGGGTGGCTGAACCGCGCCGCCGCTATCTCCTCGCCGGGAGGCGCCGAGCCTCGATCACCCGAGACCAACGCGTCTAGCGCTGGCTGCTCCGCCACTCCCGGATCTGGGTCGCGTGTTCGCGATAGTGCTGGGCCGCGATCGATTCAAGTAGCCCTCGCCCGGATGCCCCGGCCGCGAAGTGCTGTTCGCCGAGCTTGCCCGCCGCCTCCACCAAACTGCGATGAGAGGACTCGAGAGTCTCGAGCACCTCCCGGTGCGAAGCGTTTTTGCCCTGCTCCACGAAGCGTGCGTTCCAGGCATCGTAATCGTCGTAGGTCCCGGCCGGGTAGGGGGCCTCGCCCCGGTCCATCCGCGCGAAGCCAGGGACCATCTCTCGGTCCCAGGCGGAGATGTGAGTCAGGATCTCCTTCACGCCCCAGCTTCCGAGCCACACCGTGCGGGCCTGCGCCTCGTCGAGGCCGGCCACGGCTTGCCGTAGCTCCTCGTACGCGTCGTCCGCATCTCGCAGCACCTTCTCCTTGTCTCCCCTGATGGCGTCTCCCATGATGGCCTCCTCGGCGATGGTTGGTTGCCCGCTTCCCTCGCCGCTAAGACCCCGGTCGGCGTCCGTCGTGAAATGGAAACCTGGCGGGTGGGGTTACAGGCGGCGAATGATCGCCTCCGCGAAGATCTCTGCCGCCTCGGGAGCGGCGCCGAAGAACAGGCCGGGCTCGTGGAGCTCGACCTCCATGATGAGGAAGCCGGCTGCGGTCTCGACGCCGTCCACCCGAGCGTAGAGGGGCTTCGAGGGCACCTGGTCGATGGCGCGCCGGGCCGTGGCAAGCACGGCGGGCGTCGGCTCCGCCCGCCTCGAAGAGCCGCCGTAGCTCGAGTGGACGCGGAAGTCTCCCGAGGCGGGAAGCTTGAGCATCGCGTGCGTCGGCACGCCTTCGATGAAGACCATCGACCACTCTCCCCGCGTCTGGATCTCCGCCACGAAGGGCTGCACGATCGCGGGACGCCGGATTCGACCGCGGTCGAGCGCGGCGGCGACGTCCCGCGCCGTCTCGGTCGTCACGAACGTCGCGTCGTATCCCGAGGCGCCGAAGACGGGCTTGACCACGGCCCTGTCCCATCCGCGCCGAGCGAGCAGAGCGGGGAGGTGGTGGAGCGCGGGTTCCTCCAGCAGCATGGTGGGCACGACGCTCACCCCGCGCTGCTCGAGATCGAGCAGGTAGCGCTTGCTCAGGTTCCAGCGCACGAGATCTGGCGGATTCCAGAAGCGCACGCCACGGCTCTCCCAGCCGGCCAGCCAGCCGAGAAAAGCTTCGGGCGCGTAGTGATAGTCCCAGCTCGAGCGGAGGACGGCGAGATCGACGTCATCGAGGCGGCGCTCCGGCGCATTCCAGGGGATCCCGGTGACCCTGATGCCACGCCCTTCGAGGGCTTGCTGAACGTGGCGGTCGCTCTCGGAGATGTTCGGCCACGTGAGGCAGGTGACGAAGCACACGTGAGATGGAGAAGACATGCTTGGGCAGTATGCCATCCGGGAAAGATCGAGGCGCTCCATCACGCCGAACAGAACAGCCGAGGCGGTGACCGGATGGGGGAGGCTCGGCAGCGCGAAGAAGAGCGCGATGGCGAGTCGTGATTGGCCATGATCATCGTCGTCGACCCGAGAAGATCGTGTCGTGGGTGATCTCGAACCTACGATAGTGCGATGCTCGCCCGCCTGTCCGAGGAAGGATGGGGGCCCGTGAAGATCACAGGTGGCGAGCGAAGCGGAAGCGAGTTCTCGGAGCAGCGGGTACCATACTGGCTGCCGTATCACTGATCAGCCGGCAGGCTACGTCTTCGATCGTGAGCGAAGCACCGACGCAAGGGGGGCATATGGAGAGGCGCGCGTTCCTGACCGGTTCGGTGGGCGCTCTCGGGACGATCGCAGCAAGCTCCGCCCGCGCGCAGCCGGCGGCGAGCCTGCCCGCGGGCTTCGTGCGCCTGCGCGTAGTGCCGGGGGAGCTCACCGTGGATGGCAAGGTAGGCAAGGCCTATCGGATCGAGCGGGAGGACGGGCGTCTCGGCTGGGTCGGGCGGCGCGGTGGTCGCTTCCAGGTCGCGCTCGACAACGGCCTCGCCGATCCCCTCTCCATCCATTGGCACGGGCTGATCCTCCCCGACGGGCAGGACGGCGTGCCCTATGTAACCCAGCCGCCCATCAAGCCGGGCGAGCGGCGGCTCTACGACTTCCCCCTCGTGCAGGCCGGCACCTACTGGATGCACTCGCACTTCGGCCTGCAGGAGCAGATCATGGTTACCGCGCCGCTCATCATCGTGGACGAACGCTCGCCCCACCCGATGCGGGACGTGGTGATGATGCTCAACGACTTCACCACGCGCGATCCCGCGGCCATTCTCGAGTCTCTCCAAACCATGCCCATGGGCGGCATGAAGATGGCGGGTTCGATGAAGAAGGGCATGGGGAACAAGCCCGACCTCACCGACGTGACCTACGACGCATTCCTCGCCAATCGGCGCTCGCTCACCGATCCCGACGTGGTGCGGGTCAACGAGGGTGAGAGCGCGCGCCTCCGCGTCATCAACATGTCGAGCTCGAGCAACTACTTCGTGAGCACGGGGCCGCTGGGCGCGCAGGCCATCGCCGTCGATGGCGAGGACATTGTGCCGCTCGCGGGCACGCGCTTCGAGCTCGGGGTCGCTCAGCGCATCGATCTGCGCGTCCAGATCCCCCGCGGCGGTGGCGCCTATCCCATCATCGCCCAAGCCGAGGGCACCGACGGCCAGGCGGGGATCGTTCTTGCCACGGCAGGGACGACGGTGCCCACCCTGAGCCCGAAGGCTCCGCGCGTGGCGGGCGCCCTGACCAACCAGCAGGAGGCGAGGCTACGAGCGCTTCATCCGCTCGCCCGTCGGCCCATCGATCGCCGGCTCCGCGTGACGCTGGGTGGCGACATGAGAACGTACGTGTGGAACCTCAACGGCCAGGTGTGGCCGAAGATCACGCCCCTCGAGGTGAAGCAGGGCGAGCGCGTGGAGATCACCTTCGAGAACCAGACGCCCATGACCCATCCCATGCACCTCCACGGGCACGTGTTCCAGGTGACGGCGGTGGGCGGAGCGCCGGTCTCCGGAGCGCGGCGCGACACCGTGCTCGTCTCGCCCAAGCAGACGGTGAAGGTCGAGTTCGACGCGCTCTATCCCGGCTACTGGATGATCCACTGCCATCTGCTCTACCACCAGGCGGCGGGAATGATGACGGTGATGCACTACCAGGGCTTCGAGAATCGGAGCTACGATCCCTTAGCGAGCCTCGCGGAATTTCCTCGCCGCTGAGCCTCGGGGGTATCAGGCCGCCCCGTCACATCGAAGTAAGGCGAACCGAGCAGGGCGGCGAGCCCGCTCAGGCTTTCGACATGGTCGCCATGCGGCGCTGAAGCTCCTCCATGCTCACGTCTTCCTTGTGGGTCGAGAGGTGCCAGTGGTGGCCGAAGGGATCGGTGAGGCTGCCCGAGCGGTCGCCGTAAAACTGGTCGGCCACCGGCCGCGTCTCCTTGCCCCCGGCCGAGACGGCTTGCCGGAAGACCGCGTCGACGTTGTCCACGTAGAGCAGGATGCTCACCGGCGAGCCGCCGTAGTGCTGTGGCCCGCGAGCCTGGATGTCGGGATGCTCGTCGGCGAGCATGATGACCGAGTCGCCGATCTTGATCTCGGCATGTCCGATTCGCTGGTTGGGGGCGGGAATGCGCATGAGCTCCGTGGCGTTGAAGGCGCGCTTGTAGAAGTCGATGGCGCGCGCGGCCCCTTCGACGATCAGGTACGGTGTCGCGCTGTGGTAGCCGTCGGGAATTGGCTTCACCCTGGGTGTTTGCTGGGCCATGGTGTCCTCCTTTCCGCTTGGTGACGAGGCTCGAGCCGATGGCGATGGCTCACCGTACACCTCGACGGGAAGGGCTGCCACCTCGGGCTCGTCGCCCGCGATGGCCGATCGGGGCCGACCGCGTCCGTTGCCAAACGCGACCCTAGTTGCCGATCTGCAGGGGGGCGCCTAGCTCGCGGAGCATGGCGATGGCGGAGAGATACGAGAGCTTGCCCGTGCGCGGATTCTCCGAGGGTACGTTCTCGATCTCCACCGCGAGGCGCCCGAACTCCCCTTCCACGACGACGCGATGCTGATTGCGCGCCTGCCCGGGGACGGCATAGATCCGGATGCGGGTCCTCTCCGGCCCGACGCTGGCCAGCGACACCGCGGCGACCACGTTGACATTGGCGGGGAAGGCTTTGACCGCCTCCGTGGCTGGCCCCTCGAAGATCAGGGTCTCTTTCGTGATGGCGTCGAGGTCGATCTTCTGCTGCTCGATCCACGGCGCCCCGGCAAGGCCGCGGGGCGGCTTGCGCGTCTCCATGGTCACCGACGTGATGCCGGCCTCGCGGGCGCCCTTCATGCCGTCGAGCCCCGCCACCGCGCCCGAGGGCACGAGGATGCGGCCACCATGCTTCTCCGCGAGCCGGGACCACTCGTCGAGCGCCCCCACCAGGCCGCCCACCGAGAGGACCATGAGGTGCTTGCCCGCCGCGAGCACGGAGGGCGCGAACTCGCGCAGCGCGGCCTGGGTCGCCGCCTCCAGGATGAGGTCCGACTCGCGGATGAGCGAGTCCAGCGCGAGGGCGCGATAGCCGTGCGCCTTGCCGGGATCGCGCACGGTGACGCCGGCCAGCGCGACTCCGGGAATTCCCCTGGTGATCGCCTCCGCGACGTGCCTGCCGATGACCCCCAAGCCGACGATGCCGACCTTGATCATGACGCGCCTCCTCCCGCGAGAGGATAGCAACGCCCAAGGGCGCGCGGCAAGCGTCTCCGTGCCCGAAGGGCCCGCACACGCGTGCTAGAATCCCTCCATAGGCGCATGGATGCCCGCCGCGAGTAGACTCAAGCAGCCCCTCGACGAGCTCTGTCGCGAGCTCAACTGGGCCGCTCGCGTCGAGCAGGACGCGATCCAGTTTCCCGCCCGCTACCGCGATCCCGCCGACATCGAGCTGGTGGGACTCTTCGCCGCCTGCATGGCCTACGGCCGGGTGGACCTCTTCGGTCCCTGGATCTCCTGGGTGCTGGAGCGCATGGGCGACTCGCCCGCGCGCTTCGTGGAGAGCTTCGATCTCGAGAAGCACGCGCGGCTCTTCGCAGGCTTCCGCTATCGCTTCAATCGCGAGCGTGACGTGCTCGCCTTTTGCCTGGCCGCCCGGAAGCTCCTCCTCCGCCACGGCTCGCTCGAGGCCTTCTTCCTCGAGGGCTACTCGCCGGCGCATGCCCACGTGGGCTTCGCCCTCGAGCACTTCTCCCAGGGCTTCCTCGACCAGGATCTCTCCCCGATCTTCCCGCGCCGGCGCCTCTCCTATGGCTACAAGCACTGGTTCCCCCGGCCGTCGACGGGCGGCGCGTGCAAGCGCCTTCATCTCTACCTGCGCTGGATGATCCGCCGCGAGGCGCCGGACTTCGGGATCTGGCGGGGCGTGCCTCCCTCGGCGCTGCTGATGCCCGTGGATACACACATCGAGAACATGGCCCGCTCGATCGGGCTCACGCGCCGACGCAGCCGCAACTGGCGCATGGTCGAGGAGATCACCAGCGGGCTGAGACGGCTCGACCCCGCCGACCCGGTGAAGTACGACTTCGCTCTCTGTCACAAGCGCATGTCCGGCCAATGCCTGAATCGTCGCGACACCCGCGTGTGCGCGCCCTGCCGCCTCCAACCCGTCTGCATCCACTGGCGCGGCCGTGGCGCGGCGCGGAGGAGCTCCTGATGCCGTGGTGGGCCGCCTTCCTCCTCGTGGTGCTCGCGGCGGGTGTGATCACGACCGGCTGGGCGCTCTTCCGGCTCGCCGCGCGCCTCGGGGAGATGGAGGCGCGGCGGAGCGAGCCCGATCAGTCCATGCTCCTTCTTCAGCGCGAGGTGGAGGCGGCCCGCAACGAGGCGCAGAAGGGCCTGGCGGAGACGGCGGCCACCGTGCGCCAGGAGCTCGCGCAGTTCTCCGCACAGATGACGGCCCAAATGGGGCAGGTGGGCGCCAGTGTGCAGCGTGAGCTCCAGCACGTGGGGCGCGTGGTGGGCGACGTGCAGGGGAGCCTGGGCAAGATGGGCGAGGCGAACCAGCGCATCTTCGACGTGGGACGGAGCATCGCCGGCCTCGAGCAGATCCTCAAGTCGCCCAAGGTCCGCGGCGGCCTCGGCGAGACTTTCCTCGAGAACATGCTGGGTCAGATGTTCTCCCGGGAGCACTACGGGCTGCAGCACCAGTTCACCACGGGCGATCGGGTGGACGCGGTGGTGCGCATCGGTGACCGCCTCGTGCCCGTGGACGCCAAGTTCCCCCTGGAGAACTTCCAGCGCCTTCTCCAGGAGACCGACGAGACGGCGCGGCGTCAGGCCCGTCGCGCCTTCGTGCGCGACGTCAAGGCGCGGGCCGACGAGATCGCCAAGCGCTACATCCTTCCCGACGAGGGCACCTTCGATTTTGCCCTCATGTACATTCCCGCCGAGAACGTCTACTTCGAGGCTATCAGCCGTGACGAGGGGAGCGAGGAGGATCCACCCGCCGTCTACGCGGCGGCCCGCCGCGTCATCCCCGTGTCGCCGAACAGCCTCTACGCCTACCTGCGGGTGATCGTGCTCGGCCTCCGCGGCCTGGCCATCGAGCGCAGCGCCCAGGAGATTCAGGAACGCCTCACGCGCCTGGGTGGCGACCTCGACCGCTTCCGCGAGAGCTTCGACGTGGTGGGCCGGCACCTGACCAACGCGCGCAACAAGTACGATGAGGCGGGGGCTGCGCTCAACCGCGTGGAGGCGAAGCTCGAGGGCATCGAGAAGCCCGGCGGCCAGCGTATGCTGCCCGGCGTGGGCGACTGATCGGGCGCGGCCCGCGGCCGCGGACAGAGGCCTCCAATCGGGTGTGGTAGGATGACGGCATGAACCCCATACCCTTCCAGGTCTTCGGCATCAACCTGCTCGTGCGTCTCATGGCCGAGCCTCCCGCGGATGTGCGTGTGCACTGTCCCAAGGGATCGCCGATCCGATACGGAGAAGTGGTGGGCCGGGGCGACGGCTTCGACGAGGGCGCCAATGCCTTCCGTGAGATGCCGGCGATCAAGAGTGTGGTCGCCTTCGAGGAGAATCCCGAGGAGATCGAGGGGCACTTCTTCTACGTGGCCGGTGAAGAGCATCGCGTGATCCGCCTCGACGCCATCATCCTGTCGTTCCCGCTGGAGTAACCCCGGGCTCCTGTGACAGAGCTCGCGCGCGTCTTCGAGCGCATCAACGCCGAGGAGGTCGCCGAGCTCACGCGTGCTCTCGTCCGGATCCCCAGCGTCTATCGCCCGGGTGAGCCCGGCGCCACCGAAGCTCAGGCCGCTGCCTTCGTCGCGTCGTGGTTGGAGCGCGAGGGGCTGCCCGTGCAGATCCAGGACGTCGCCCCCGGACGCCCCAACGTGCTCGCCTGGATTGGCGAGAAGTCACCCGGTCGGCGATGCCTCCTGCTCGAAGGCCACACGGACGTCGTGACCGAGGGCGATCCCACGGCGTGGACTTGGCCGCCCTTCGCCGCCGAGATGCACGACGGGCGGATTTACGGCCGCGGCGCCGCCGACATGAAGAGCGGGCTCGCCGCCGCCATGATTGCCCTCGCCGCCTTCAAGCGCGCCGGCGTCACGCCGAAGGGGAAGCTCGTCGTGGGCGCTCTCGTCGACGAGGAGGACGCCATGATCGGCGTCCGTCACCTCGTCAAGTCCGAGGCGGGGCGGGAGCTGGATGCCGCCATCATCTGCGAGCCCGAGGAGAACGAGCTCTGCCTCGAGCAACGCGGAGTGGTGTGGGCGCGCATCCGGGCCCGGGGCAAGATGGCCCACGGCGCAATGCCGGAGGCCGGCGTCAATCCCATCTCGGCCCTCGGAGCGATCCTCCGTCAGGCGCCCGCGCTCGAGAAGCGAATCCGCCGTCAGTGCGAGCGCAGCCGCTACCTCAAGCCGCCCACCGTGACGCCCACCATCATCCAGGGGCCGCCCCGCGGCGTCGGCGCGCCGCAGTCCAACGTCATTCCCGCTCTCGCCGAGATCACCCTCGACGTGCGTCTCACCCCCGGCATCGGCGCTGAAGGAGTCCAGGCGGAGCTCGATGGGCTGTGCCGGCAGGCCGAGGGCGAGCTGCCTGGGGTGAAGCTCGAATGGGAGCCCGTGAACGCGTTCCGACTCGCCACGCGCGTCGACAAGTCGGAGCCCGTGGTGCAGGCGATGATCCACGGCGTGCGCAAGGCCACGGGAAAGCCGCCACGCTACGGCGGCGTTCCTGGCTCCACCGACGGGACCATCTTGAGGATGGAGCTCGGCCTTCCCATCGTCACCTGCGGCCCGGGCAATCGCCTCATCCCGCATCAGGTGGACGAATACGTGGAAGCGAGCGAAATCGTCGACGCGGCGAAGATTTATTCTGCCGCAGCTCTCAAGTACCTGGAAGCCTAAGGCGCGGCAACGCATGACCAGCGCGGACCGCCCGCGTCTGCGGGCTCTGGAGGCGTTTCCGGTCGAGCAGGACGGTCAGCGGCTCATCGGCCTACGAGACCCGGGAGGGTTCACCGAGCAGGTCGTCCTCCTTCCCATTCCTGCCCTCGACATCGTCTCCCTCTTCGACGGCGAGCGCTCGGTCGCGGAGATCCACGAGATCGTGCAAGCCCGCCACGGCAGGGCGGCCCCCGCGCCGGAGGACATCGCGCGGTTCGCCGAGCGCCTCGACGAGGCGGGCTTCCTGCAGAGCTTGGGCTTCGAGGCACGGCGGCAGGCCATCGAGGAGGCCTGGCTCGCCGCACCCTCCCGGCCCGCCGCGCACGCGGGCGGCGCGTACGCGGACGATCCCGATGCCCTCAAGGGCCAGATCGACGGCTTCTTCGTCAACGGCGACGGCCCCGGGTGGCCCGCGCCGCGTCCCGGCGCACCGAACCTTCGCGGGCTCATCGCCCCGCACATCGACTTCCACCGCGGCGGGCCGACCTACGGCTGGGCCTATCGCGCCCTCGTCGAGCGTTCCGACGCGGATCTCTTCGTCGTTCTCGGCACGTGCCACGCGGGTATGCCCGATCCCTTCGCGGCGACCCTCAAGCCCTACGACACGCCGCTCGGGCCCGCCGCGGTGGACGTCGATTTCTTCGAGGCGCTGGCCCGGCGCTACGGCCACGACCTCCTCGCCTCGCAGACAGCGCATCGCAACGAGCACTCGATCGAGTTCCAGGCGGTGATGCTCCGGCGGCTGCTTGGTCACCGGCCGTTCACGATCCTGCCCGTGCTCGCCTCGTTCCTCCACGAGGCGATCTGGACGGGAGCCGACGCGGAGGCCGATCCCCGAGTCCCGCGTTTTCTCGAGGCCCTCGGCGAGACGATCAGCGCGTCGGGGCGGCGCGTCTGCGTCGTTGCCGGTGTCGACCTCGCCCACGTGGGGCCGCGCTTCGGCGACGCGGAGGCGAACACCGCGGCCCTTCTTGAGCGCGTCGCCCGAGAGGACGCGAAGATGCTGGAGGCGGTGACGGCATCCGAGCCCACAGCGTTCTTCGCCTCCGTCGCTGCCGACGGCGACAGCCGCCGTATCTGCGGCCTCTCTCCCATCTACGCTTTTCTCCGCGTGCTGCCCGGCATCAGGGGCGAGCTCCTCCGCTATAGCCAGTGGCCCGACCCGCAGGGCGCTGTCACCTACTGCGCGGCGGCCTTCGCATGACCTCGGCCAGCGATCCCTCGACCTGGAAGCTGCCGCGTCTCCGCATCGATCGCGAGGGCGTCTGGTTCCACGAGGATGAGGAGGTGACGCACGAGGGCATTCTCGCGAACCTGCGGGATGCTCTCCAGATCGACGCGACGGGCTACTTCATCCAGATCGGGCCCGTGCGCGTGCCCGTGGAGGTGGAGGATGCGCCATATTCGATCGTACGTCTGGAGACTGCGGACGACGGCTTCACGGTGACCCTGAACGATCTGAGCCGCGAGCCCCTTGACCCGAACACACTCAGGCTGGGACCGGGGGAGGCGCCCTATTGTCGGGTCAAGGGCGGGCGCTTCGAGGCGCGGTTCAACCGGGCGGCGGCGTGGCAGCTGCTCCAGCACATGGAGCCGGGCGACGCAGGCGCGCCTGCCTCCGTCACGGTGGGCGGGCGACGCTACCCCCTGGGAGCCTGAGCGCGCACCTCGCGTAGCGTGGCCAGCATCTCGTCGTGGATGCGGCCGTTGGAGGCAACCACGGAAGGCCGACCCAGATCCACGGGGCCGCCCGCGCGATTGGTGACACGGCCTCCCGCTTCCTCCACCATGAGGCAGCCCGCCGCCACGTCCCACGGTCCGAGGACGAGCTCCCAGAAGCCGTCGAGACGGCCCGTCGCCACGAGGGCCAGGTTGATGGCGGCCGAGCCCATCTCACGCACGCTCCGGCAGCGAACCATGAAGGCGGCATGTTCGGCGAGGTTGTTCTCACGGGTCCGCCGGATATCGTACGGATAGCCCGTGGAGAGCAGGCTCTCGTCGAGGGTGGGCGTCTCCGATACGCGCAGCGGCTGACCGTTGAGGAAGGCCCCCTCGCCGCGTACGACGGTGAAGCACTCGTCCCGGTTGGGATCGAAGACGACGCCGAGCTGCACCGCGCCCTCGATCTCGAGGGCAATGGAGACGGCGAAGAAAGGCATTCCGTGGGCATAGTTCGTCGTGCCGTCGAGCGGGTCGACGATCCACCGATGGGTCGATGAGCCCGGGCGCGCGCCGCCTTCTTCGGCGAGGATGGCGTGATCGGGGAAGCGTGAATGCAAAAGATCGATGACGAGGGCCTCCGCCTGCCGGTCCATCTCCGTCACGAGATTGCTGGGACTGCCCTTGTAGCGGACCTGGCGGAGCGAGCCGAAGCGATCGAGGAGGAGGGCGCCGGCGCGCCGGGCGGCGTCCACCGCGACCTCGAGAAAAGGCTCGGCCATGTCGGTCCGAGCCTAGCACACGCCCGCCGTGACAGCGCCCGCCTTGACAGCGGATAACGCTTCGCCGAAGGTGGACAGGCACCACATCTCGGACGGACGAGGGAGAGCCATGCGCATCGTGGTGATGGGCTCGGGCGGCACCGGTGGATTCTTCGGAGCGAAGCTCGCGCGGGCAGGCGAGGACGTGACCTTCGTGGCGCGCGGAACCCACCTCGACGCCATCCGGAGGCACGGTCTCCGCGTGAAATCCGCATCCGAAGGGGAGTGGGTGGTGCAGGCGCCCGCGGTGGAGCGCCTCGATGGCGTGGCGCCCGCCGACCTCGTGCTCTTCTGCGTGAAGTCCTTCGACACGGAGACGGCGGCACGCGCTATCGTCCCCGTGCTGGGCCCTGACACCGGCGTGCTCTCCATCCAGAACGGCGTGGACAACGAGGACAAGCTGGAAGCTATCCTGGGCAAGGGGCGCGTCCTGGGCGGTATGACCCAGGTCTTCACCACCATCGAGTCGCCCGGCGTCATCCAGCACAGCCTCTTCGGGCGCATCCAGTTCGGCGAGATGGACGGGCGCGAGTCGGCGCGGGCGCGGGCTTTCGTTGAGGCGTGCCGTCGCGCGAGCATTCCCTGCGAGATCTCCACCGACGTGCGGCGGACGCTCTGGAGCAAGTACGTCAGCCTGGTCGCCCACTCGGCCATGACCGCTCTCACGCGCTGCCCCACGGGGATCATCCGCACCGTGCCCGAAACGCGGCGCCTGTACCGCCTGCTCCTCGAGGAGTTGGCCGCCCTTGCCAAGGCCTCCGGCGTGGACCTGGGTCCCGGCGTGGTGGAGGCTTCCCTGGCGACCCTCGATGCCATCGGCGCCCAGGCCTACTCCTCGCTCCACTACGATCTGACGCACGGCAAGCGGCTCGAGCTGGAAGCGCTCCAAGGGCATGCCGTCGCCCTCGGCGAGCGGTACGGCATCGCCACGCCCATGCTCTTCGCGATGTACGCGCTCTTGCGTCCCCATCTCGACGGAGCGCCCGCCGCCACTCCGGCATAGCCTCGGTATACTGGCCGGGTGTCGCCCACTCGGCGCATCTTGGGATATCTCCGTCCCTACGCTGCCCGCTATGCGGTGGGCGTGGTTTGCTTGGCCATCGGCACCGGCCTGTCGCTGGGCATCCCGTGGCAGGTGAAGCAGGCCATCGACGGACTGCGCGCGAACGACGGCCGGCTTCTCTCCCATGCCGCGGTGATCGTTGTCCTCGCCCTCCTGCACGGCCTGTCGAGGCTCGGCTCTCGCTTCGCCATGCTCGGGGCGGGGCAGTGGGTCGAGCACGACGTCCGCCGCGATCTCTATGGTCACCTCGAGACCTTGCCGCCTGCCTTCTACCTGACCCGCCGCACGGGCGATCTCATGTCGCGCGCCACCAATGACATCCAGGCTCTGCGCGCGCTCGCCGGCTTTGGGGCGGTGATGCTGGCGAGCACCACCTTCACCTTCGCGGGAACGCTGGCCGCCATGTGGGCTATCGATCCCCGGCTCACCATCTGGGCGCTGGCGCCATCGCCCATCCTCGTGCTCCTCGCGCGGCGCTTCAACCACCGGGTCGAGGTGGAATCGACCGCGCTGCAGGAGCAGCTCGGCGCGCTCTCCGCCAAGGTGCAGGAGAACCTGACGGGCACCGCGGTCGTCCGCGCCTACACCATGGAGGCGCGGGAGATTCGTGCCTTCGAGCGCCTGAACCGGGACTATCTCGCGTGCGGTATCCGCCTCGCCCGTACTCAGGCCGCCTTCTCGCCCATGCTCGGCCTCATCTCGGGGCTGGGCGCCCTGATCGTCCTATGGGTCGGGGGATACGCCGTGCTCGAGGGGCGCGTCACCCTCGGCGCCTTCGTGGCGTTCAGCGGCTACCTCGCCCACCTTGCGTGGCCCACCATCGCATTGGGATGGACACTTGCCAATCTCAAGCGAGGGCTCGCCGCCATGGTGCGCATCGCGGAGATCCTCGACGAGCCTGGCCACGCTGCCGACACGCGGGCCGATGCGAGCATCCCGCTCCTTACAGGCCCCATCGAGTTCCGGTGCGTGGACTTCGCGTACGACGGCCGACAGCCCGCGTTGTCCGACGTGAGTTTCACCGTGCCCGAAGGCGCACTGGTCGCCGTGGTCGGCCCCACGGGAAGCGGCAAGTCCACCCTGGGGGCGCTGGTGAGCCGTCTCTACGAGCCGCCGCCGGGCAGCGTCTTCGTGGGGGGAGTCGACGTGCGCGACCTGTCCCGCGCGCGGCTCCGGCGCTCGATGGGCTACGTGCCGCAGGAAGCCTTCCTCTTCTCACGCTCCATCGGTGACAACGTCGCCCTCGGCGACGAGATGGCACCCGAGGTGCGACTCCGCGCGGCCGTGGAAACGGCGGGACTGGGCCCGGAGATCGAGGGCTTCCCCGAGGGCTGGGAGACGGTGGTCGGCGAGCGCGGCCTCACCCTGTCCGGCGGGCAGCGCCAGCGTGTCGCCCTCGCCCGCTCCCTCGTGCCCGAGGCGCCCATCCTCGTGCTCGACGACGTCTTCTCCGCCGTCGATGCGGGCAAGGAGTCGGAGATCCTCCGCTCGCTCCGCGCCGCCGTCACGGGCCGCAGCACGCTCGTCATGACGCACCGACTGCGCGTCGCCCAGGAGGCCGATCAGATCGTCGTCCTCGACGAGGGCCGAGTGGTGGAGAAGGGCACGCACACCGAGCTGCTCGAGGCCGGCGGCCTTTATGCCAGGCTCTGGCGCATCCAGCAGATCGAGCAAGAGCTCGCCAATGAGTGACCGGAGCGGGGAGATTGTGGGAGCCACTTGTAGGTGCCGGGCACGGGGACATGAGTAACCGAGAAGTGTCGGGAGCAGAGACGGCGCGCCCTCGGCGCAGCGAGGCGCGAGAGGGGGGGAGTGCGGGGGCCATTTCTAGGCCCCCGCAGACGGACGACGAAGTCCTGGGCAAGGCGTACGACCAGCGGCTCATGCGTCGGCTCTG
>Ga0306926_10000500_pt1 | contig 36627 bp, 38 predicted proteins | sample flu12Cox44000178_FD_203759 | JGI IMG/M metagenome (GOLD analysis project Ga0306926, IMG submission 203759) | Lab enrichment of tropical soil microbial communities from Luquillo Experimental Forest, Puerto Rico - flux8day.12C.oxic.44.000.178 (v2)... | ecosystem: Environmental > Terrestrial >...
TGTCCGGGTAAAGACGAGCACGCGCGCGAAGACCGGATCGCGCAGGAATGTCGTAAGCAAATCCCGCTTCCGATCGCTCGGCACGAAGACCACCCTCTGTTCGACGCGTTCAACCGTCGTCGCCGGCGGTGTGACAACCACCTTGACCGGGTCGTTGAGATATTCTTTGGCCAGGGCGGCGATGGGCCGCGGCATCGTCGCCGAAAAGAGCAGCGTTTGCCGCTGTTGGGGGAGCAGCTTCACGATGCGCTTTAGCGCATGGATGAAGCCGAGGTCGAGCATGCGGTCGGCCTCGTCGAGAACCAGAACCTGAACGCACGACAGAGTCAGCGACCGCGTGTCGATCAGATCGAGCAGGCGTCCCGGTGTGGCGACGAGGATGTCGATGCCGCGCGCCAGTTTCTGCCGCTGCGGCCCGATCGGGACGCCGCCGAACACCACCACCGTCGACAGAGGCATTCCTGCGCCGTAGGCGCGAAAGCTTTCGGCAATTTGGCTCGCCAACTCCCTGGTCGGGCTCAGCACGAGCGCGCGGCAGGTTTGCGGCGCAGTCCGTTGCTTAGCGGCGGCGAGGCGCTGGAGGATTGGTAGAGCGAAAGCGGCGGTCTTGCCGGTTCCAGTTTGTGCAATGCCGCAGAGATCGCGCCCGCCGAGCACCGGCGGGATGGCCTGAAACTGGATCGGTGTGGGCGCTGTGTAGCCTTCGGCGGCAAGGGCGCCGAGGATAGGCGCGAAAAGTCCAAGGTCGGAGAAATTAAGCAAGGTGGTCATGCCCTCTTGTGGTCGAGATGCCGACAGTGCGTCCGCATGAACGCAATGCACGGGTCGGAAGACGACCCGCGCGATTAGGGCTGTCCAGATGTCGGCAGGGGATAAAGACCGGTCCGCTTCCACCGCGTCGGTGGGTCGCTCACGCAGGCCCGATCACGTGACTCAACCGAGAAGCACGAACACTGCGTACGTAATATGTTCGCGCAATCCTCGATGATCAAGTGCCTGCGACAGTCTTGCCCATGCGAGGGCGCGACGGCACCGGCGCCCTAGGTCTGGTGATGATCTGAATAATAAAACCGAATTGTGGCATCAGAGGGAGCTTTCAATCGGTTTTATTTCAGGTGATTTCGGTGAGCTTCGTTGCAAAACTGAAAATCTTCCCCACCTATCCGAGAAGTATGTTTGCGTTATACCGCGCAGGTATTGCGACCTGGACGCGGTCACGGAACGGTTGGAAATAAGCGACGTCGGCGGCTCGCGGAGGAGTAATCCAGAATGAAGGCGCGATCACGCGAGACAGCGGCAACATTCGAAGACCCGCGGGCGATTGAGGCCGCGAAGACCGCACGCCTGCGGGCGCTTCGGCTGGCCAAGGAAACTGCCGATCGCGATGCCGCGCGGAGCGCGGCCGCGACCCGCGCCAGAGTTAAGGCGAGCCCGCGCGCCGGCGGTTCAATTCGGCCGGGTCACCGCAATGAGACCGGCTAAGTCCTTCTGTCTTCGATTATAGGCTGATTACCCGACGCCCGGCGGCAGGATCTCCTTTTCGCCGAGCACTTCCGAGCGGTAGAGCTCGGAAATCGACGCCCAGCGCAACTGGCAGATCTCCTCGGCGACTTGCAGGGCGCGGGCTTCGAGGCGCGGCGTGTCGAGGTGCCGGCCGCACAGTTCGATCTGGCGGCGGCTGTGCTCGACATCGGCGGCGTCGTGCTCGGTGAAGAACTCGATCTCGCGGGCGGTGCGCTTGAAGCCGTAATGCTTCTCGAAGGCGGGCAATAGGACCTCGCCGATCAGCCCCGGCATCTGGCCCTCCTGTGTGGTCTGCATAGCCAGGATCACGCCGACCGGCTCGGTCGCGGTCGTGTGATACATGTAGAGCGACCGCGCCCACCAGGCGGGCGGCATTCTCGTATTGTACACCTCCTCGTCGCTCAAGCCTGCGGCGCGGCAGAAGCGCAGGATCAATTCGTTGTGGTCATGGGGCTCGTGACCGGGCTCCGGGATCGCCTTTAGCCCTTCTTCCTCGGCGATGTTCTCGGCGATCATCTTGCGCACGTCTTCGAAGTGGTAGCCGCGCGCGTAGAGCAACCCGAAGCTCGCCAATGCGCGGGAAACGAAATGGTAATGCAGTGCCTGGTAGCGTCCCAAGGCTCTGAGCGGCAATTTGCCTTCGCCGAAGGCGAGAAAGAACGGATGCCGCTTGGTGTGCCAGCGGTCGCGGATCGCCAGGATCCGCTCGGTGATCGGAGCCGATGATGGGAGGTCGCCGTCGCGTGCCATTCTGGTTGCTCCTCTCGAGACAAGGTCTTGCAAAGCGGATGGCGGAACCGGCAAGGTCGGGCCGCCACAGCAGGAGGACGAACGATGATACCTGAATTGCTGCCCCAGGCGGAACGGGTCGCGGCAAAGCTCAAGGCGCGAGGCGAGACCATCAGCATTGCCGAATCGTCGACCGCGGGACTGATCTCCGCGGCGTTGCTGGCGATCCCCGGCGCCTCGGCCTATTTCCTCGGCGGTGCGGTCGTCTATACGCGGCAGTCGCGCGCCGAGTTGCTCGCCGTGACCGAGCAGGAGCTGACCGGCATTACGCCGTCGACCGAGACCTACGCGCTGCTATTCGCCCGCAAGATCCGCGGCAAGCTCGCTACGACATGGTCGGTCGGCGAGACCGGGACCGCCGGGCCGACCGGCAGCCGCTACGGCCACGCCGCCGGGCATTCTTGCATCGCCGTCATCGGGCCCAATGTCGAGCGCTCCATCACCGTAGAGACCGGTAACAGCGACCGGCTCGACAACATGCGGGTCTTTTCGATCGCGGCTCTCGATCTGTTGGAGAAGGGTCTCGCCTGAGAGCACAGGCGGCAGACCGCACGCGTCGCTGTCCGCGGCCTTTACTCGCTTTGCCGAGCACGAATGCCGGGGAGTCTCTCCGCTCTACGAGACTCTCGCGGCGGCCGTAGCACAGGATCCCGAACTCCTCGCCCTCGCAGGGGCGGCCCGCGCCGGGCAACCGATCCCGAACCTTTTGTTCGCCGCCGTTCATCTGCTGCTGTTAGGCGAGCCGGCAAAAGGCGACCCGTTGGCCTGCTATTACCCGGGCCTCGTCGAGCCGGCCGCGCCGGCGACCGATGCCTTCCCGGCCTGCCGCCGATTTTGCCTCGCCCACGCCGGGGCAATCGTCGAGACCGTCAGCGGCCGCTCGGTCAATACCAATGAGGTCGGCCGGTGTGCTGTGCTTCGCCTCGGCTACGCCGAAATCGCGCAGATGCTCCCGGCGGCGCGCTTTGCGGTAGTTGAAATCGGCGCCAGTGCCGGGCTCAACCTATTCTGGGACGATTATTGCTACGAATACGAGAGTGCCGCGCGCACCCCGATGGTGGCGGGCGACCCTGCGTCTCCGGTAAGGATCGGCTGCGCCATCCGCGGCACCGCACGGCCGCTGCTGGGCCCGGACGATCTGTTTGCTGCACGCGTCGTCCGGCGGATCGGCATCGAGCTCGAGCCGATCGGTCTCGACAATCCGGACGATGTGGCCTGGCTGCGGGCATTGGTCTGGCCCGAACAGCGGGAGCGGGCTTCGCGTCTCGATCATGCGATCGCCATTGCGCGAGCGGCGCGGCATCGCTGGAACTTCGGCATGCGGCAGGGCGACGGTGCCTCACTGCTGCCGACAATCGCCGCAGAGCTGGCTGACGGCGAAGCGCTCTGCGTCGTCCACTCATTCACGTTGAACCAGTTGTCTTCCGAGGCGCGGCTGACTCTCGATCGCACTCTAAGCGATGCAGCGGCAACGCGAGACGTCCTGCGGCTCGGTCTCGAATGGGAGCACCGCGACGCGCCGGTGCTCAGCCTCACCCTCTACGGCGGGTCGGCCGGAAAGCGGCGTGATCTCGCCCGCTGCGACGCCCATGGCTCCTGGGTGGAATGGCTTGCCGTCTGAGCGTGCTGATAACCGTAAGCTTATTCTGGCCGGTTAGCCGGCTCAGGCTGCGAGCTGGCGCGGGAGCCAGATGGCGGTGTGGGCGATGTTCGCGACCGGCGTGTTTTTATTGGTCAGCACCAGCACGTCGACATCGACGAAACGATGGCCTTTACGCTCGTAATTACCGGTGATGCGGGCGCGGACGGATAGCTCGTCGCCGATGTGTGCGGCGGCGAAGTGCTGCAATCTGCTGCCGACATGCATCCACGGACCGAGGACGACGTTGTGGTTCAATGCCCAATTGCCGGTGCGCGCAATGATGACCGGATGGGCAAGGCCCTCCTTCAGATAGAGCGTCTCGGTTTCGCGTAGATCGGCAAGGCACTGCTCGACCAGATCGCGGTTGATCGGCAATGGGCGGATGCCGAGCAAAGCGCCGACCGCAAGCGAGGTTTCGCTGGCTGGCGGCCGATCGGCGGGAGGAAGCGGTGGCTCGGCAAAAGACTCGGGCGGCGGTGGAACACGATCGGGCAATGAGGCGCGACCGGTAGCGCAGAGCTCGCCGTGGCTCTCGAGGCGCAGATCGAGCCCTTCTGCAGTCTCGACCGCGGCAACGGTGGAGATGTCGCCGTCATAAACGGGCTTCTGAAACCGGCATTCGGCAGCACCGCGTTCGAGCCAGGCCCGCCCCCAGCGCGCGACCGGCAGATGCGCCATATAAGCGTAGACATCGACTCCAGGCACCAGCCCCCCACCGAAGCCGAAGCGGCGAGCGACTGCATCGTCATGGATCTTGTTCTCCGACGCCTTTGCTGTGTTGAAGGCTTCGACGCGATAGAGGCCGAGCGCGGCAGCAGTCATGGTTCGAACTCCTCGTTGCCCGCCCAGGCTTGCACCGCAGCCAATCCTCCGCAATCCTTTCCTTCTGAACCAGAGCCGAGACGCGCATGGACAGCCATCTTCCGGAATACGAGCTCTATGCCATTCGGTATGCCGAGCGCGACGCCCGGCGCTCCGATCATTTCATCGGCGGCGACCCGCATGAGGGTCCGATGCCGATGGACTACTTCGTCTGGGCCGCTATTGGTGCAGAGCGCAGTTTTGTGATCGACACCGGCTTCACCGCCGAGGTCGCCGCAGCACGCGGTCGGCGGCACCTGCGCTGTCCGGCCGAGTCGCTAGGCCTCGTGGGGCTCGATCGCAATACTGTCGCCGACGTGATCCTGACCCATATGCATTACGACCACGTCGGCACATTCCACCGCTTCCCGGCGGCGCAGTTTCATCTGCAGGAGGTCGAGTTGCATTACACGACCGGCCGCTACATGCGCTACCCGTTCCTCGCCCGCTCCTTCGAGGTGGACGATGTCGTCGGCATCGTGCGTCTCAATTTTGCCCGGCGGGTGCGGCTCTACAACGGTCCGGTCGAGCTCGCTCCGGGCATCAGTTTGCACCCGGTCGGCGGCCATACGCCGGGGATGCAGTTCGTCCGCATCCACACAAGCCGCGGCTGGGTCGTCCTCGCCTCCGACGTCACTCATTACTACGAGAACATGGAGGCCGGCCGGCCCTACACCGCAGCCTTCCACATCGGCGAGATGCTCGAGGCCTACGACGCGTTGCGCGCCCATGCGCCGAGCCCGCAGCACATTGTTCCCGGGCACGACCCGCTGGTGATGCGGCGCTACCCGCCGGCAAAACCAGAACTCGAGGGCATCGTCGTCCGCCTCGACGTGACGCCGAGGGAATAGAGATCAGTCGACGCGTTCCAGCACCGCATTGAACTCCGCGACCCGACGCTCCTCCAGATTCCGCAGCGAATTCTTCGACATCGCTGCCCAGTCGGATCCTAGGATCAGATGTCGGCCGAGCGCCGGCGTTGCCTCTACGGCTTGCGCTCGCCGCCGCGCCGCCTCCAAAGAGGGCTCGGTTGTGTCCTGCCATGCGAGCACTCTGAAACCCGCCTCTTCGAGTTTCTCGCGCGTCGCCTCGGGCGAAAACAGGAAGCTGATACTCGGCTCCCGTGCCCACGCTACGGGGTAGTGCGGCAGGCCGCCGGGCCCGGCCGCGACCTCCTGCAGGGCGAGATTGCCGCCGCGTCTGAGCACCCGATGCATCTCGGAGTAGAGCCGCTCGCGGTCTGCGATGTTCATCGCCGCATTCTGCGACCACACGACATCGAAGCTCGCATCCGCGAACGGCATGTCGAGGGCACTACCGTGTTGGTAGTCGACCCGACCGACGAGCCCCGTGCGCTGGGTCAGCATTTCGGCAACGCGGACGAATTCTGCGGTCAGATCGACGCCGCTGACCCGGCAGCCGTAATGCCAGGCGAGATACCGCGACGGCCCGCCGAGCCCGGAACCGACATCGAGCACTCGCTCGGTTCCGGTAAAGCCGACGAGTTCGGCGAGCCGCACCGTCGCCGGGCGCTGGCCGCCGTGAAACTCGTCTACCGGCGCGAGATCGTCCGGGCTCAGATGGTCGAGGTCCTTGCCAGCCGCTTTCAGCGCCGCGAGGATCGCCTCGCCGAGATCGGAGCGGGTGTAGTGGGTCTCGATGGGATTGTCCGGCATTTCCCCGCCCTCAGCCTGTTTGATCGGATGGCCCTGACAGCCGGCGCCGGTCGCGCGGCGGGTTTGCCTCTCGCGAAAGCGCCACGCCTGCGGCCAGCATCCCTTCGAGCCGGCTGACGCGATCGCGAAGATCGGTAACCTCTTGGCTCATGCGTGCCAGATCGACCGCAGTGGTGCGTACACGCTCGTCGAGGAGGATGACTTGGCGCAACGCCCTGATCGCGTCGCCATAGAGGCTCACGCCGCCGCCGTCTTCCCGCGGCGCTTGCTCACCGGATCGCGCCTCGATGGTCCCGTCAAGGTCTCGGCCACCTTGCGATGACATTCGTCGACGATCTGCAATGTCTCCGGGTGGATCTGGTTGAACACGTCAACCAGCTCACGGAGCTCCGCCGCCTCTTCCTCGGTGCCCAGCTCAAAGGCCTGAACGGCGCGTCGAACGACTTCCCCGGCGGAGACGCCGAGCGTGCGCGCCTTGGTGTTGAGCGATGCCCGCTCCTCGGGGGACATCAGAACCATCAATCGAGCGGATGCTGCCATACCTAGCCTATATATCTACATCTGCATAAATATCATGTGTTCCGTCCGGGCCCGCAAGCGGAGCGGCTCGCGACGTCACATCGAAAAGGGAGCTCTGATCATGCGCCTGTTGATCGCGATGATGAAGCATGAGACCAACACTTTCTCGCCGGTGCCGACCCCGCTTGCTCGCTTTGGGCCGCTCTATGGCGAAGCGGCGGTTCGCGCCTATCGCGGCACCGGCACCGGGCTCGGCGCCTATCTCGATCTTGCCGCGGGCGAAGGGGCGGAGCTCGTGTTGCCGATCGCCGCCGGCGCGCCGCCGAGCGGCCCGGTCGAGGACGGGGCTTATGCGCACATCACTGACGCGATCTGCGAAGCGGCCGCAGCGGGCGGGTTCGACGGCATCATGCTCGATTTGCACGGCGCCATGGTCACCCAGAGCCTGGAAGATGGCGAGGGAGAGTTCCTGAAGCGGTTGCGCGCGATCGACCCCGTGACCCCGATCGCCGTCTCGCTCGACATGCACGCCAATCTCTACGACGCGATGATCGCCAATGCGACCGTGGTCACCGGCTACCGCACCTACCCGCATATCGACACCTACGAGACCGCCAAACTCGCCGGCGAGATCCTATTGCGCGCTATCCGCGGCGAGGTGAAGCCGGTCATGGCGTGGCGCAACGAGCCCATGCTGCCCCATGTCATGCGGCAGGGCACCGACGATCACCCGAACAAGGAACTGCAGCACCGCTGCGCGGCGATGAGCGCCGAAGGCGCCTTGGCCGCGAGCCTCTTCACCGGCTTCCCGCACGCCGACATCACCAATGCCGGGTTGAGTGCCGTCGTGGTCACCAACGGCGACCGCAAGCTTGCCGAAGAGCTTCGGGATGAACTTCTCGGCCGGGCTTGGGTCGAGCGCGAGGCCTTCGTCTACAAAATCGAGCCGTTGCAGCAGTCGGTCGCCCGCGCCAAAGCGATGCCGCCGGGTAGCCCCGGGGAGGGCCCGATTGTATTGCTCGACCATTATGACAATTGCGCCTCGGGCGGCACGATGGACGCGACCGTCGTGCTCACGGAGATCCTGCGGCAGGGCCTCGAGGATGTCGCCGCTTTTGCAATCTACGACCCGGAGGCGGTACAGCAAGCGATCGCCGCCGGTATCGGCGCGCAGGTGACCCTGCCGATCGGCGGCAAGATCAGGATGCCGGCAATCCCGGCCGAAAGCCCGCCGCTCACCATGACCGGCATGGTCAAGACAATCTCCAATGGCCGCTACAAGAACCGCGGTCCGATGGCGCGGGGCGTCCAAATGGACATGGGTGCAGCGGTGGTGCTCGACACCGGTGCGGCCGAGATCGTCCTGATCTCGCGCCATGTCGAGCCCTCCGATCTCAATTGCCTCTCGAGCCTCGGCATCGACCCGCTGCAGAAGCGCTATGTGATGTTGAAGAGCCGCATCCATTGGCGCGCCGGGCTCGGCCCAATGGCCAAAGCGGTGGTCGACTGCGCCGGGGTCGGCGTGTGCACGTCGGATTACGGGGAGCTGAAATTCGAGAAAGTCCGGCGGCCGATCTATCCGCTCGACCTGCCCAATCGCTAGAGGTTAACTGTCAGCCACGTGCGATCGGGGCGGGATCTACCGCCAGCGGCGATGTCACCCCCATCGACACATAAATGCTCATCAGTGCTTCGACCCCGAAATCGGCCGGCTTCACCCACTCGACTGGAACATAGACCAGGCATCCCCCGACCGGCACCGGCGCAGACGGGACGAGCACCACATGATATCGCTGATCACCGATCGTGATCGGCTTGGGCATCGGTAGCACCCCGAGAACGGCAGCACCTCCTTCGCCGCCAAAGAAACACCAGACCGGGCTCATGCTCTTGAGGCCGTCCTGGTCCTTTCGGTCGACGATGGCGACAAATCGCTTGGTGACATCGTAAAGGTTGCCGACGAAAGGGATGCGCTGCATTAGCGAGTCGATCAGATGCCGCACCCGGCTTTCGAGCCGGGATTCGACGACGAGCCCGAGTAGATAAACCAGCCCGACCACAACGACCGCGCCCAGAGCGTAGGCTGCAACCGGGGAGCTCGAGAAGTTGAAACCAATCGAGATCAGTATCCGGCCGATCGCGCCGTCAGGACCGAGATAGGCGAAAATAAAGGTGCCGACCCAGATGATAACGGCAACCGTTACCGCCAGCGGGAGGAGCACAAGAAATCCTGCGATGAAGGTACGGAAGCGGCTGATCATCGGTCACCATCTCGCTTAAAGCATCTCGGGAAACAAATAGGTAGGGACGATCCGATTGGCGCCGCGAAATCACGCAGCTCGCCGCCGGCGAGGATCTTCAAAGGGCCTATCGTTCCTGGCCTTCACGATCGGGAGCTGCAACCTCTTCGCGCGCGCCGCTTCCTGCACCCGGCCGATCCAGAAATTCGCATCGGCTGGGTGCAGCGGCAGGGCGAACACCCGAGCCTGGGTAACCGGCTCGCGGTCAGCGCTGCCTCCGATGGTGAGTAGACGCATCGGCTATGGAATCGAAGGGGTTGCTTCACTTCACTCGCAATAGCCGGCATTCGGGCGCAAATGAGACCAATTCGTAATCAATCGGGCTCGATAAGAAAGGTGCGAGTCGGTGCTCTATATTTTGCGGCGGCGAACTTCTGCAAATCGGTCCGAGAGATGCGTCGTATCTCGGGGCTTTCACTAGGTGCAAGCTCGAATTCCCTAGTCCGGAAAGCCTGACCGCGCAAGCGGAACCAATCACGCGCTTCGCCCGGGCGTTGCGTCTCGGCAAAATCTGGATCAGCATCTGCCAGCAGACATGCGGCTTCCCAAAATATATGTCTCAAAATGACGCCAAATTTCTGCGCCTATCATGTCGAAAGGCGACCGGTGGGCAGTCATCCTCTCCGACCGGTCGGGACTAGCACTCCCGCCGACCTGGATCAATTCGCCATCGATCTCGACTTCGCCTTCTAGCTCGTCGGCGTCGATTGCTGCATCGCCTCCCGCAGCTTGTGCAGCAGAACGAAATGCGCTCTTGGGGTTGATGTTCGTGTCCCGCGCCATGCGTAACGCCGCGACGCCTTTGACGCCGTTGCAGAACAACCCGATGATCGCGAGGTATTCGCGGATCGGCAACTTGCGGCCGTGGAACAGCGTTCCCGACGTGACGGAGAACTTCTTTCGGCACGACGCGCACTTCCAACGCCGCGGGCTTTCGGCCGGGGCGTAGACCTTCAGATTGCCGCAGTGCGAGCAGAAGGGCTCGCCGTTGTTCGTGGCGAAGCGGATGGCGACGAAGCGCGCATGCGCTGCGTCATCGGACATCCGCATGATGTCCGGCAACGAAAGAGTGCGTGCTGCCGGACTGAGTAGGAAATGTTGTGGCAAGGGGCCAATCCTCGCTTAGGGATTGGCCTTCGTCGGGGTGGAAGTCGCGCTGCAACGCGGTTATATTCCACAGAACGATCACGACGGCGGGGGCCAATCCCCGTGTTGTGGTCCAGGAACCGGTTGCGGCTGCAACGGTAGCCGGTTCCGCTCATCTGCCGACCAGCGGGCCGCTTCCTTTGCTTGATCAGGGCGTGGGGAAGTGGCCCTTCGTTTTGATCATTGCTCCGCGTCCGGGTCGGCTCTTCGGCCGGAGCTCTCACGTTATAGGCATCTACCTAACCTCCGAAGCTAATTTTACCGCGCCGCATTTGGCTGTCAAACATTTATTGCGCGATGAGGCAAAAAAATATTGCATCCGTCTGCCGAACTCGGTATAAGAGCATTTGACCGTGCCGCCTGCACGGAGCGGAGTGTCTATCATGCCTTTGGAACAGGACGAGAACACGCAAGACCAGCCAGAAGGCGCGCTGTCAATTGATGCGGAAGGTGATAGCAAGCGCGAGCGCTCGACGATCAGTTTTGCCTACGGCGACCTGGATGATGCCGTAGCAGTTGCGCGGGCGATCCATGGCAACGCTGGAACTTCCTGTAGTCTTAGTCAACTGGCGGCTTTCCTAGGCCAACCAATCAGTAGCGGGACCTTCCGAGCGCGAGTGTCGAATGCGGCGGTGTTTGGGCTGAGTGAGAACGCGCGTCGTGAAGTGTCTCTAACGGCGCTCGGGCGACAGATAGCCGATCCGGCCGCCGAACCATCGGCGCGAGTAGATGCCTTCCTTCACGTGCCGCTCTACCTTCGCATCTTCAACCATCATGATGGCTATACGCTCCCCGGTGCCGCACCACTTGAAAAGTTTATGCGCGAGGTCGGGGTATCACCGAAGCAAACGGGTAAGGCGCGGCAGGCATTCATGCGCTCCGCGAGGCAGGCTGGTTTTTTCGCGCATGGGGAAGATCGTCTGGTGCGCCCATCATTCCCTGGTGGAGGCCCAGGAACGCGACCGGTTGAACCGCAGGCGGATCAGACGACCACGGTTCGGAAGAAAAGTGGCGGCGATAGCGGTGGCGGAGGTCAAGATACAGATCCTATCATCCGTGGTCTGCTGGACCGGTTGCCAAATCCCGGAGATGTCTGGCCAGATGCTGAGCGCAAGCTTTGGCTGGGCATCCTAGAAAATGCCTTCAAGCTGATTTATAAGGACGCGCCTCATCAGGCAGAAGGAGGTGATGTCCGCTGAAGCTTAAGCTCGTCCGGTAAATCCCCGACCGCCGGCTCCTGACAGGTGGGAGCGAAGAAGTCGATCAGTCGGTATATGGCCTGACGATGTTGGGCGTGCCGGGAATGGCCGGCAAAAGCGCGGGATGTTGCCCTGTTTAGCACACCCGCGTTTTTAATGTTCGGGTTGGTCTGGTCCCATTTGCGCCCGAATGCCGGCAATAACGACAAACACCACGTCATCGCGAGGAGCGGAGAAACTAAGCAATCCGGCTAGATTCGGTCGGCGACCGCAAAGCGGTCGAGATCCAGCGCCGCGCGAAAGTCGGCGCTCGCCGCCGCCTTTTCCGGCTCCAGCGGAATGCCCGTCGCGTCGGCCACACGGTCGATGGCGTTGAAGAGGCCGACGACGGCCGCCGCGTCGACCAGCCCCGGCGGACCGAGCGCCGACATCAGCGCGCCGCGCGTCCGCGTGAGCGCAGCGTCGTCGTCGCCAAGCACGGCATCGGCAAATGCCACGAGAAGGCGACCATATGGCACGCCCCCATCGCTCTCGACGGCGCCGGTGACGGTCGCCAGTTCGTAAGTTCTATCGTGGGTCCGGCCGCTCGCACGGAGCAGCAAGGCGTGGCTGGTCGTTCAATAGAGACATCGGTTGAGCGCCGAGACGCGCGCCGCCAACAGCTCGATCTGAGCGTGACTGATCGCCCGATACTCGCGCGAGAATTCGCGCATCACGTCACCGGGCAGGTATTGGTGCGCCACCAGGTCGAAAAAACTGCGGACCTCGGTGGGTACCAGGCTCATTGCCTTCATGATATTGGCCGGAGGGCGATCGCTCGGATAGATCCCAGCCTCCACCTCGCCCGCGTCGGCGGGCTCGACCCAGGGGACCCACGCGCCGCTCAGTTTGGCGACCTCGGGCCGATAATGTGAGGGCGAACCCGGCTTCGGGTCGGGCAGCCGCAGCGCCTCGAGACCCAGACCCCGCGCCATCGTATCGATCGCAACGACGTGAGCGACCACGCTGACAATCTCTACGTATTGCGCCGCCGTGAGACCGCGGGCGATGACCTCCCGATACCAGGGCTCGCCGAGGCGGCCCGGATCGGTCCGCAAGCGGTGCACGACCTCGACGACGATCTCGCACAATTGGCCAAGGCCGTCATGGGCGCCCTCGATCGAGAGGGGCGACAGTGCCTCCTTGCGCCGGCGACAAAGCCTGCAGAGGGTTGCATTGCGCGTCTCGGCAGCGATGGCGACGCGCGCGGCACCGTCCCACCAGGTTCCCGGCCGCGCGATCCGCGCCCAGGCACGAGCGTGTGCCGCCGACAGATCGTCACGTATCGGGAAGGGTGTGGAGGCATAAGGTCCGGTCATCGACAGGCCCCGTGAGGGTCGTGTGTTGCGCCAGGCTCGCTTCCCTCTCGCAGGGAGTCAATGAGCATCGGCGTTGTTTCGCCGAGGCCGACGCGGTTAGGTTATTGGCGACGGGCTCGTGGATAGGAGCGACTATGGACGACACCAGCCAACTTCTCGAAGCCGATCGGCGCTATCTCGTCCACCCGCTGCACCATCCCGACGATCACCGCCAGCCGCTGGTTGTCGTCGAGGGCCGCGGCGCGATGCTGAGTGACGCCGATGGCCGCGAGTATATCGACGGGCTCTCGGGTCTGTGGAACGTCAATGTCGGGCACGGGCGGGCTGAGCTGGCCGATGCGGCGAGCGCGCAGATGCGGCGGATCGCCTTCGCCTCGGCCTATATCGGTGCGACCAACGAGCCGGCGGTTCGTCTCGCTGAGACGATCGTCGGACATGCCTACCCCAGCTCCGCCGCGGTCTATTTCACCACCGCCGGCGCCGAGTCGAACGAGTCGGCCTTCAAGTTCGCCCGCTATTACTGGAAGATTAAAGACAAACCCGACAAGACCAAGATCATCTCGCGCATTCACGCCTATCACGGCGTGACCTTGGCGGCGATGAGCGCCACCGGTATGGCGGCCTACCAGAAGATGTTCGGACCGCTGGTGCCCGGGTTCATCCAGGCAGCACCCCCATACGCCTATCGCTGGACCGGCAACGAAGAGCCTGGCATTGGTGCCGCCGACGCGGTCGAGAAGGCGATGCTCGCCGAGGACCCCGACACCGTCGCCGCGGTCATCGCCGAGCCGGTCATGGGGGCGGGCGGCGTTATCGTTCCGCCGCCCTCTTATTTCCCGCGACTGCGCGAGATCTGCGACCGCCACGACGTCCTGCTGATCGCCGACGAGGTGATCACCGGCTTCGGCCGCACCGGAAGGTGGTTCGCGCTCGGCCATTGGGGGGTCGAGCCGGACATCGTCTCTTTCGCCAAAGGGGTGACGAGCGGGTATCTGCCGCTGGGCGGCGTGATTGCCTCGAAGCGCGTGCACGAGGCGATCGAGAGCGCGCCGGCTGACCGAAGATTCATGCATGCAGCCACCTATTCCGGCCACCCGGTGTGCTGTGCGGTCGGCTTGCGCAATATCGAGATCATCGAGCGCGAGGGCCTAGTGGAGCGCGCGGCGGTGATGGGCGGGCGGCTGCTCAGCGGGCTCGAAGAGCTACGGGATTTGCCGGTCGTCGGCGACGTGCGCGGGCTCGGCATGATGTGCGGCGTCGAGCTCGTGACCGACCGCAACACCAAGGCACCGGCCCTCGGCCTCGGCGCCCGGATCACCCGCGAGGCGCTCGGGCGCGGGCTTTTGCCGCGCATCCGGCCCGGCAGCGCGGACCCGCCGGTCGGCGACACGATCTGCCTCGCACCCCCCTTGATGACCCCGACCGAGGTACTCGACCGCATCCCGCAGATCCTGCGCGCGGCGATCATAGCGGCGACACCTTAAGACCGTCGGAGAAGTGCCGTCCCCGCTCCGCCGCCACCATCTTGGCGCCACGTTAACGGTGTATCGTCCGTGGCGGATGGAGAAGCCCGCGCGGGCGTCAGCCGCTCGTCAAAAATTCCCGGATCGGATATCCGAAAAGCCCTCGACGAAAACCGTAATCTATTGATACGATGATCGGATTCGACTTGTTGACAGGCCGTGACGCGGTTTTTTCCCGGATTTTCCCGGTTTAACCGGGAAATCCGGTGTCAAAATCAGCGACGGAGTTGGACCATGGGCACACGGCCGATCGGCATCGTCATAGAAGGCGCCACCGGGCGCCTCGGCGCCACCCAGCATCTGCGCTCGCTGATGGCGATCCGCGGCGAGGGCGGGCTGCCGCTCGGCGGCGGCGACCGGCTCTTGCCGGAGCCGGTTTTGCTCGGCCGCAACCCGCAAAAGCTTGCCGCTTTGGCGGACGCCCAGGGCGGGCTAAAATGGAGCACCGAGCGCGATACGATGCTCGCCGATCCCGACATCGCGATCTATTTCGACGCCAGCGTAACGGGCGGACGGCCGGAGCGCGCGAGCGCGGCGATCGCCGCCGGCAAGCACGTCTATCTCGAAAAGCCGATCGCCGAGACCGTGCCCGAGGCTCTGGCTCTGGCCCGCAGCGCGGTTCGCGCTGGGCTCAAGAACGGCGTGGTCCAGGACAAGTTGTTTCTGCCGGGGCTGCGCAAGCTGAGAAAGCTTTACGATGCCGCCTTTTTTGGCCGGGTTCTCTCGGTCCGGCTGGATTTCGGCTGGTGGGTGTTCGACGGCGAGCTGCATCCGGCGCAGCGACCGAGCTGGAACTATCGCAAGGAGACCGGCGGCGGCGTCATCCTCGATATGTTCGCCCACTGGCGTTATATTTTCGACCGCCTGCTGGGCGAGATCAAAGCGGTATCGTGCCGCCATTTGACCGCCCAGCCGCGGCGCCGCGACGAGGCAGGACAGACATACGACGTCGATGTCGAGGACCACGCCTTAGCGACTTTCGAGCTGGCGGACGGGGTTCTGGCGCAGGTCAGCTCGTCCTGGGCGAGCCGCGTCAAGCGCGACGATCTGTTGCAGATCCAGGTCGACGGCACCCTGGGCTCGGCGGTATGCGGTCTCCACCGCTGCTTCGTGCAGCCTCTGGTAGCCACGCCAAAGCCGTTCTTCGACCCGGAACAGCCGCAATCAATGGTCTTTGACGAGCAATGGCAGGAGTTGCCGGACGTGGAGCCGTTCCGGAACGGCTACCGGGCCGGCTGGGAATCGTTCCTCAGACACGTTGCAGAAGAGGCGCCGTTTCCGTCGCCACTGCTCGAAGGGGCAAAGGGGGTCCAGCTCGCCGAGGCCTGCCATCAAAGCAGCCGGGAGCGGCGGTGGATCGATTTACCAAAGATGACGCTATAGCGCGAAAGAGCTTTTGCAACATCGCACACAGGTGCCGAGAGCAGCTCGCTATGCCGCCGCGGCTTTTGTCTGCTGGTCGTCCGGCGATTGCTGCGCCCTTTCTCCGGCGGCGATAGCGACCCGGCGAAAATAGAGATGGACCGCAGTACCGATGCCTTCGGCGCTTTCCACGCGGGCAAAACCGCCCAGCCGACGGGTCAACTCCCCGGCGGCAGCGACCGCCGGTCTAGTGGTCGCCGCCTGGTCGAAGATGCTTTCGAGACGTTCTTGAGATAGGCCGGGGCCGTTGTCCTTGACAGTCAGACGAACATAATCTCCGGTGGCGCTGCCCGGGAGTTCGGCAGCCATCGCCTCATCGATCGCATATTGCCGGGTCCCGATGATCAGATCCCCGCCGGCCGGCATCTCGGCCAACGCCGCGGCAACGAGATCGAGAGTCGTCGCCGCGATCGCATGCGGATCGGTGTGACAAGGCCACGGCTCGGGCAGCAGCGAAAAGCGGCATTTGACCGAACTCGGAACCCGTCGCCGGATGGAGCGCTCGAGTGTCGTCAGCGTGGTATTGAGATCGGTCGGGCGCGGCCCCGGCACGCTGCCCCCGCTGGATACCGTCACTCGGCGCATCACGCTCGCCAGGCGGCTCAGCGCTTCAGACGTCGCGCCGCGCAATCGCGCGAGGTGAGATTGCATGCTGCTTGGGCTGCCGAGCATCCTCAAAGGGTTCAGCGAGCGCGACGCTGCAGCGCGCAACTGCTTGAGGCGAGACTGCATGCGAATGTGTCCACGGAACCGGTTGAGCGGCGCTGCGAGTCTGTCGAGGAGCTTGCGGGTCTCGGCAAATAATGTCGCGGTCCGCGCCACAGCCTTGCCGGGCGGCGTGCGGTCGCCGTTGGCAGCTCCTGCCGGAGCGGCGCCCCGCCCCCGCCCCCACCGCCACAGGAAGCCTGCGCCGGCAAGCAAGGCGGCGGCGCCGGCCAAGCCGAGGATCGGCGTCAGCCAGTCGCTACGATTGCGGGCTGCCGCGTCGGGATTGTAAAGAAAGGCCTCGAGATCGGCCGGGCGTGTAATCTCTCCGATCTCGATCAAGCTCTGCTGAATCCGGCCCCAGCGTTCCGGGTTCGAATGGCCGAGCGGGACGTCGGGATAGCGGGCGAGCTTGCGTGCGACCTCGGTCTGGTAGCGGGTAAAGCCGGCCGGATCGGACACAGCTACCCGGATCGGCAGTTCGGCGAGGAGGCGCGCCGCGATTTCGTCGGGATGCTGCAAGGCATACCCCCAGCCTTTGACCGAGGCTGCGCGAAAGCGCTGAACCAAGGCTGGGTCGGTCCTCGCGAGACGTTGCAAGGTGAACAGGCTGTCGCCGTAGTACTCGACGCGATAACTCCCGGGGTTGAAAGATTTCAGCGCGATGCCGCGCTCTCGTGCCTGCCAGGGCAGCTCCCAGACCGAGCCGACCGCAGCGTCGACCCGGTGGCTGGCAAGGTCGGCCAGGGCTTGGCCCGGCTCGCTCGACAGAGATCTCAGCTTGTCTGGATTGATCGCTTCGGCATAGAGCGTCGTGCGCAGCTCGAGGTCTAGGATGTTGCTCGGGGGCAACCGCCCGATCCTGCCGCTGAGCAGCGCCTCGGGCGAGGAGAAGTCGCCATCCGCGCGATAATAGACCCGGGCGTCGCTCTGTTGAAAAATCGGCGCCAACAGCACCAGCGACTGTCCCTGGGCTGCCCGGATCAGCAATTGAATGGTTCCGGTCCCGAACTGTGCGCGACCCTCGGCAATTTCACGCACCGGGTCGATCGGAGGAACTCCCGGAGGAGCACCCGGCTTGATCTCGACCTCTAGCCCCGCCTCCCGGTAAAAGCCCTGCCACAGCGCCGCGTAGTAGCCGGCAAACTCGAACTGCGCGGCGCGATGAAGCTGGAGCACGAGTTTGTCCTCAGCACCCGCGCTCCCGGGCGCGACCGTCAAGGCCAGAGCGAGCAGGGAGGCACGAATTACCAGTGGCCGGAGCGCGCTCAGCGGCGCGGAGATAAAAATCCGTCTCGACATTCGCCCTCCCGATATGGGCGGCGGGCGCGCCCCCTGACGACCGAACCGTGGTTATCGAGCCATTTTCGATGAAGGTTCGCCGGCGTCTCGACATCGGCGCCACCAGAGACGACACGAGACGCTGACCCGCTGAATCAGCATATTGCAAGTTTGTGACCGCCAGCAAGCGAAGGTCCGCGGGGGCGTATTGCTCGATCCGCGTGCGTCGGCGTAGCTTGGCCCGGCGTCGCAAACACGGCGGCTGGCGATGAAAGTATTCGTGACGGGTGGTGCCGGCTTTATCGGCTCGGCGGTTTGCCGGTTGTTCGTCGGCGAACTGAACGCCACGGTTCTCAACGTCGATAAGCTGACCTACGCGGCGAATTTGAGCTCGTTGCGGGCGGTCGAATCGAGCCCCCGCTACGCGTTTCGCCAGGCCGACATCTGCGATCGGCAAGCGATCGGCGCGCTCCTGCGCGAGTTCGACCCCGATGCCGTCCTGCACCTCGCAGCGGAATCTCATGTCGATCGATCGATCGACGGTCCGGCCGATTTCATCAAGACCAACGTCGAAGGGACCTGCGCCCTGCTCGAGATGGCTTTGGCGCATTGGCAGAGGCTGCCGGCGGAGCGCGCGGCGCTGTTCCGCTTTCATCATGTTTCGACCGACGAGGTTTTTGGCTCGCTCGGCGTTACCGGCAGCTTCACCGAAACGACGCGATATCAACCGAACTCGCCCTACTCGGCGTCGAAGGCGGCCGCCGATCATCTGGTGCGCGCCTGGCGGGAGACCTTCGGGCTGCCCGCGGTGGTCAGCAACTGCTCGAACAATTACGGGCCCTGCCATTTTCCGGAAAAGCTGATCCCGCTCGCCATTCTGAAGGCGCTGCATGGCGAGCCGATCCCGGTGTACGGGACAGGGGACAATGTCCGCGACTGGCTCTACGTCGAGGACCACGCCCGTGCGCTGTTCACCATCTTGAGCCGGGGGCGGGCCGGTGAGAGCTACAATATCGGAGGGAACTCCGAACGGACCAATCTCGATGTCGTGCAATCGATCTGTCGATTGCTCGACGAAATGTTGCCGGATTCGCCACATCGACCGCATCGGCGTCTGATCAACTTCGTCGCCGATCGGCCGGGCCATGATCTGCGCTATGCCATGGACATCGCTAAGATCCGCCGCGAGCTGGGCTGGGAGCCCGCCGAGAACTTCGATAGCGGGCTGCGCAAGACGGTCTCCTGGTACCTCGCGAACCGTTGGTGGTGGGAGCCGATCTGGTCCCAGAGGTACCGCGGCGAGCGGCTCGGGACCGGCAGCGAACGGCCCACCTAAAAGCCCCTCGCTTCCCCGTCATTCCCCGCACTTGGCGGACAGGTGCTGGGGTGCCGTTATAGTGTCAAAATTGTTATTTGACATTACGGCATTAATATGATATTAAGCGTAATTGCTATTATCTCATCCGCGAGTTTTCCAATGTCGAATCCCGCACCCTATTTCCCGCCGATCATGTCCGATGTCGTGATCGACCTTTATCACGGTGATAACGTTAACGTCGATTTTTCCGTAATTCGATCAGAGAACATAGACGGAGTGATTCTGAAGGCGAGCCAGGGTATATGGACGGATCCGACCTTCCTTGAAAGAGCAAGGGAAGTTCGAGCCGCAGGATTGTTGGTTGGTGCATATCATTTTCTCGATGGTAGTAGTCCTGCCGACCAGATCGCGCACTTCTTGACAGTTGCAAGGTCGGAGGCAGGCGTTGATTGGCTCGCTATTGATTGGGAGCCGTACCCACCCTCTCAGGCGACGGTCATACAGGCTGCGACGGCGGCGGCGAGCATTTATGCTGCGACCAATAAATGGCCGAAACTTTATATGATCAGGTCGATGCTTTCTGCGCCGAATCAAACACTTTCAAATTGCGATCTCTGGTTGGCCGAATACGGTACGAGGCCGATCTGCCCGCCCGGATTCTCGGAGTGGAAACTGTGGCAACACACCGACGGTCAGGTCGGGTCCGGGGTCGTGCCGGTTCCGGGTATAGGACCGTGTGACCGAAGCCGCTTCGCGGGCACTGTGGATCAGCTGAGAGCCTGGTGGGGGAGCCCTTGATGGCTGGGACTTGCGGCGTCGGCATTTAGTGGAAACGCGACTTCGCGGTCGAGGCGTGCAAACAGGCAAATAGGTGTCGCCTGGACGATACAGCGAAACGCTCCCCGAAGCGATCTTGAGAGCAGACGTTCGCCGCGATCGCGACCCACGGTTTCGCTATATATCGACCCACCTGCCCGTTGACTCAGCCTTCCGGATCTTCTCTGAGAAATTGACGTAGATTCTGGCATCCGCGCGATGCGGCGGGATCCCGATCCTCTGCAACAGCTCAAAAAAGAGCATTTCATGCACGCTTGCCCTTCGGCCCGCGAGGAAGCCAAGATCGGCAGGATCGGGAACTAAAGGGGGGCAGGTCCTGCTTCATTACATGCGGCGTAACGGCCCGGTCAGTTGGACCAAATACAAATCGTTGCGCCGCCGCGCCCACAGTCGTGGTAAATGCGATATGCTGCTTGTCTGGGAGCTTACCGAAGTGGATTTCGGGAACCCAGGTTCCTGCCTTTGCGATAGCAAGAATGGCTTGAAGCCTTGGAGTCAGGGTTAATATGTGGTGCCGATCCAAGGGCACCGCGATGCCACGATACCTTGTCTGCACGTGCTCAAATCCAACGAAGCCCAAGTCATTGGTAATTTGTTCCACACCGCCAGATGTCTCGAGCACGGTCCATGTGGCACCACATATGGGTGCGAGTAGTCGCTGATGCTCCAAGATTCTCGCAAAATTAGTATTATCGCGACCATAAAAGACAGGGTCGAGTTTTCCTAGCTCGGTTCTGAATGAATCAGAAAACCGACGTAGGAACCGGTGATTAAAATCAGGACCTCTAACCAACAATCCTGCTACGAAACGAATTAGAACGGTGAGCCACGTGTGAGCATCTACAACTCCCCGAATCAGAAGGTTGATCGCATTCGCGAGCGGTCCTTCGTAGTAGGAAAATTGCTCATCCACAACACGCCGGGAATCAGCATCAAATTGCGAAGACTTGAGAGTATAAAAATCATTTATAGCACATACATTAGAAGCCGCGGTCTCGAAGATTTTTCCAGTTTGTTTGTCTGCAACCCAAACTCTTCTTTCTCGTCGAATAGGATTCGTGTCGGTCGAAAATCCCGCTATGTAGGTCGCCGGTAGGAAGTGATCTAGTGGCATTGAGGGTACTTGCAGTCAGGTAGGGAGCCAACCAACCGCCAGATAGAGGGTGGCGGCGTTTGATTGGACAAAATTAGCGGGGTCTTGGACGCGAACCGCGCGCGGCTGCACGTGTTCCGAGCGTAAGGAGTGGGGTGCACAGCGAAATAGCCGGGGCTCGCAGCCTTTTGCAACTCCCGACCGTAACTGGATTCTGCGCCACTCGTTCCCGTTGGTAGCACTGCGCGTTGAGCCGACAACAAAGCAAATCGACTATCGGCGCGGTGTTCGGCGCTGGGCTGGTGTCGGTGACCGCCGCCTTCGCGGACACCTATAATCCCGCTGAGCGCCCGGTGGGCCGCGGCCTGATCGGCGCCGGCACGGGTGCGGTAATCGGCGCGATTGCCGGCGTCGGGCGTGGTGTTGGTATCGGTGCGGTGGCCGGCGGAGGGTGGCCGCCATAGCCGGCGCTGCGCCTCAGGCTGAGGCGGTCCGCCCAAACCACAAAGTGCGTCGCGAGCGCGCCGCCAATGGCCATCGATACTTGACGACCTTGCGCGTGCCACCGCAGCGGTCGCAAAGGCGCGGAAAACATCGAGCCACTTGCGGGTATCCTCCGCCTCCGAGCGGTCAAGGAGGCCCTTACCCTCGTAGTCGGGCCACTCAGTCGCAGGCTCCCGGGACATTCAGCGCAGCGCGCTCCTATTTGGCGACTATCCACGCGTCTGGTTTTCGGCATGCGTGACCGTCAGTGCACCTTTGCGCGAATTGTGCCGGATTGGTGGTTGCACACGGGATAAGTCCGGCGACCGAGGGGCATCTAGAACTGGACCCTCTCGCGAAGCAGGGGGGTTCGACGATGGAGGATCGGGTGTATCCTGCTTCGCGGAACGTGCTGCCGCCGCCGCGGTTGCACCGGCGCTGTCCCCAAGGCAATGCCAGCCGGAGCCGATACCCGCGCCGAGGAGCACAGAGACAACTGCACCAAGGGCGTAGGTTCTTAGCTCCCGTCCATACAGGCCGCCCGTTGTCGCGCTCAGTCGTCCAGACAAACCGAGTTGGTCGTAGTCAAGAGAATAGCTCCTGTTGATCCCCGATGCTCGCTGTCGTCCGGCAAAAGAGAGTCAACAAAGCGTCCGGGTCGCCGTCAGGCGGAGCCCGTGATCGCTCTAACGCTGCGCATTTGGTGTAATCAGGCATTGACCAAGCCCTTGTAATGATGGGCGTATACGCGACCTCGCCAATGATCGCGGCCTCTTTAGCCTTCGGCGGGCCGATGCCGCGCGGCAAGGACGGTCGCAGCTGCTGGAGGAACTCGAGCTGGTTAAGGCGCAGTTGATCTGTCTTCCAGCGCGGTAGGATCTAACGCCATGCGGAGTGGCGACGTCCAAGCGGTTGAAAACGTGCTCAGCGTGCGGAACACGGCGCAAAAATCATATTTGTCATTAAATCATAGAGCGACGGCGAGACACGGAAAGCTGAGCAGCATACCCGAAAACGCGCTACGAGCGGATGAAAAGCTGGTGCTGCCGGTGGGTATCGAACCTACGACCTCTCCCTTACCAAGGGAGTGCTCTACCACTGAGCTACGGCAGCGTCCCGGTCCATAGATCGTCCCGACGCAAGCGGGAGCCAATACACGAGGGTGCCGAGGCTGGCAAGGGCAGCGCCTGACTGGCCTGTATCTGCCCGGCCCCATGGGCCGAAACTGGGCCAATGCCTCGGGTTCAAGGCCTCGCCGTCGGGCCCACAGTTGTGGCAAAAAGGACCCCGCTTCCATTGTTCTTGCTCGCGGCTGGCTGTGCAGATTTCGTTGAAACCCGAAGCAGATTCGGTTGTTCCCCGGTTGCCTTATTCGACCTCTAACTATTTGATCAGGCTCACTATTTGCCGCATGGATCAGCCATTTTCCGGCGTGCGATCGCGATTTTCGTTGTTTTTGTGCGCTCCCGCCCGGCGGAAATCGTCTGCGCCCGGTCGCTGACTTCTTGACAGATTCGCGGCGCTCTCGTTGCATTGCCAGATGAGCGAGCCTCCTCGTATGACCCCGGAAAAGAGCGCCGAGCGGGCTGCCCGCGAAGCAAGGCTCGCCAAAGCGTTGCGCGAGAACCTGGTGCGGCGCAAGGAGCAAAAGCGCGCGCAGGATGGGCGGGCGGTTCAGCAATCGCAAGGAACGGGGCGGGAGCGCGAGCCTCCGGCTTGAGCGGCTCCCCCCGGTTCCAGTAAAAGCATCCACGACGGCCGAGCTCGCGCCGATTAACGGTCTGCTGCCGCTCCGGCAGGCGGCCTGTGGAACGAGGTGATGGACAAAATCTGCATCAAAGGTGGTGTGCCGCTCGCGGGTGTAATCCCGATCGGCGGCGCCAAAAACGCGGCATTGCCGCTGATGGCGGCGAGCCTCCTGACACTCGAGACGCTGATTCTCGAGAATGTTCCCAATCTGGCAGATATCGCGACGATGGCAAACCTGCTCGTTCAGCATGGTGTGGCCATCTCGCTGGAAGCAGTCGGCGATGGCGGGAATGTGCTCGAATTGTCAGCCGCGCACATCACCTCGACCACCGCACCCTACGATCTTGTCCGCAAGATGCGGGCTTCAGTTCTCGTGCTAGGGCCGCTTCTCGCGCGCTGCGGCAGGGCACGCGTATCGCTGCCAGGTGGCTGCGCGATTGGACCACGGCCGGTCGATCTTCACATCAAAGGGTTGCAGCGGCTCGGCGCCGAGGTCGAGCTGCGCCAAGGTTATATCGAGGCGCGCTCGCCAAAGGGTCTGAAGGGCGCCGAAATCGCCTTCCCGACCGTGTCGGTCGGGGCTACCGAGAACCTCCTGATGGCGGCCGTGCTCGCGGAAGGCGAGACCTTGTTGATCAACGCCGCGCGGGAACCGGAGATCACCGACCTTGCCACATGCCTTCTTGCCATGGGCGCGCGGATTGACGGGATCGGCACTGACCGTCTGCGCATCGTCGGTGCCGGCCGATTGCATGGGACGATTCATCGGATCATCCCGGATCGCATCGAAACCGGGACTTACATCATGGCCGCGGCGGCGACAGGCGGCGAGGTGCGGTTGACCGGCACTCGGATCGATCTCGTGGCGGCGCTGGTGCGCGCCCTTGAGGGGGCCGGGGTAGAGGTGTCGGCCACCGACGACGGGCTCAGGGTGCGCCGACGCGACGGCTCGCTCGAGGGGGTCGACATCATGACCGAACCCTATCCAGGCTTTCCGACCGACCTGCAGGCGCAAGTCATGGCGCTGATGGCGACCGCCACAGGCGCGTCGATGATCACGGAGACGATTTTCGAGAACCGCTTCATGCATGTTCCCGAACTCGCCCGCATGGGTGCCAACATCAACGTCCATGGCGCCTCGGCCTTGGTGCGCGGGGTGCCGGCGCTGATGGGGGCGCCGGTCATGGCGACCGACCTGCGTGCGTCGGTATCGCTGGTCGTCGCCGGTCTCGTCGCGGCGGGTGAGACGGTGATCAACCGTGTCTATCACCTCGACCGCGGCTACGAGCGCCTCGAGGAAAAACTCGCGGCGTGTGGCGCCCGGATCGAGAGGGTGCGCGATGCCCGCTGACGAGAGCGGTGCCGCGTTCAAGCTGCGCGCCGAGGATGCGGACGACCTCGCGGTGATCTCGGCCTGCCTGCAAGACGCGCTCGTTGCCGTCCGCGACCTCGCCTTCGTTCCACCGGATCATACGTTTCTGATGGTCGCCAACCGGTTCCGCTGGGAGCGAGCGTCGCGCTCGGCGCGCGGCGAGGCCGGTTATCAGCGCACGCTGTGCGGCCTCACCTTTGGAGCAGTCGTTGGCGTATCCTACAACGGCTTCCGCCGCAGCGAGGGCACGCGGATCTTGTCGCTGCTGGCGATTCGACTCGAGCGTGACGGCGAAGGGAACGCGATCCTGCTCGAATTCTCCGACGGGGCTGCGATACGGCTGGAGGTCGGCCGCATCCTTTGCCATGCGCAGGATCTCGGGGAGCCCTGGCCGACCCCATGGCAACCCTGGCATGATGTGGATAAGCGGGTGTGAGCGCCGCAGCCAATCCAGGCCATACCCACAAACCATTGATTTTAGCGCTGCCGAACGGTCGGATCCTCGGCGAGGTGATGCCGCTGTTGCGACGTCTCGGTATCACGCCAGAGCCTGCCTTTGAGGATCCCGGCTCGCGTCAGCTTCGCTTCGCGACCAGCGAACCGGCGCTCGATCTGATCCGGGTGCGCAGCTTTGACGTCGCCACCTTTGTCGCCTTTGGTTCGGCCCAGCTCGGCATCGCGGGCAACGACGTGCTAATGGAATTCGACTATTCCGAGATTTACGCGCCGCTCGACCTCGATGTCGGGCATTGCCGTATCGCGGTCGCGGCGACTGCCGATTGGGTCGCGCGGGAGGATTTCGGGCGCGCGAGCCACATCCGGGTGGCCACGAAATATCCGGAGATCACCCGCCGCCATTTTGCAACGCGCGGCATTCAAGCGGAATGCATCAAGCTGAACGGTGCAGTCGAGCTCGCCCCGGACCTCGGTCTCTGCCACCACATTGTCGATCTCGTCCAGACTGGGGCTACGCTCAAGGCGAACGGTCTGATCGAGATCGAGCGCATCGGCGATGTCAGCTCGCGGCTGATCGTCAACCGACCGGCGCTGAAGACCCGCCCGGAAGAGGTCGGCGGTTGGATCGAGCGCTTTCGTGACGCGATATGTCGGCAGCGTCGTGAAACTCCAATTCGCCGACCGGCCGCAAGCTTAAGGGAGGTCTGATGCCGGTTAGACTCGCAACGCGCGAAACCGGGTTCGAAACAGCTTTCCGGCGATTGCTCGAGGCCAAGCGGGAGAGCGAGGCGGATGTCGATGCGGTGGTCGCGGCGATCGTCGAGGATGTCGCGCGTCGCGGTGACGCCGCGCTGATCGATTACACAAACCGCTTCGACGGCGTTGACCTTCCGGCTTCCGGCCTGCGCGTTCCGCGCCGCGAGATTGCCGAGCGGGCTGCTGCGGCCCCGCCCGAAACGGTCGCCGCGCTGCGGTTCGCCGCCGGGCGGATCGAAAGCTTTCATCGCCGCCAGCTGCCGCCACCGATTGATTATGTGGATGCTCTCGGAGTGCGGCTCGCCAATCGCTGGCGCCCGATTGCGGCCGCCGGGCTTTATGTCCCGGGCGGTACCGCCGCCTACCCGTCCTCGGTGCTGATGAACGCGATCCCTGCCAAGGTGGCTGGCGTCGAGCGCTTGGTGATGACCGTGCCGGCCCCCGGCGGCGTCCTCAGCCCGCTCGTTCTCGCTGCCGCCGAGCTGGTCGGGATCGACGAGGTGTACCGGGTCGGCGGGGCGCAGGCGGTCGCTGCGCTCGCCTTTGGCACGGCGACGATTGCGCCCGTCGACAAGATCGTCGGGCCGGGGAATGCGTACGTGGCTGCCGCGAAGCGGCGCGTCTTCGGCCAGGTCGGGATCGACATGATCGCCGGTCCCTCGGAAATTCTCGTCGTCGCCGATCGGCGTAACGATCCGCGATGGATCGCTGCCGATTTAATGTCGCAAGCAGAGCACGACAGTGCGGCGCAGGCGATCCTGGTCACCGACGATGCCGCCTTCGCGGCCGAGGTCGAGGCGGCGGTTGAGCGCCATCTGGCGCGATTGCCGCGAGCGCAAATCGCGCGGGCGAGCTGGCATGCGCACGGTGCGATCCTCCTCGTCGCCGATTGGGAAGAGGCGGCGGTGCTGATCGACCGGATCGCTCCCGAGCATCTCGAGCTTGCGCTCGACGAGGCCGATGCGCTGGCCGAGCGGGTCAGCCATGCCGGCGCAATCTTTCTCGGCCGCCACACCCCCGAAGCCATCGGCGATTATATTGCCGGACCCAACCATGTGCTACCGACCGCGCGCACCGCACGGTTCGCCTCCGGTCTGGGCGTCCTCGACTTCCTCAAGCGCAGCTCGCTCGTTCGCTGTGACACCGCGAGCTTAGCGGCGCTTGCGCCCGCGGCAATCCGTCTTGCCGAGGCGGAAGGGCTGGAGGCGCATGCGCTGTCGCTGTCGATCCGGCTCACTCGCACGGCATGAACCAAAGGGCATGGGCGACCCCCAGGGCGAGAGGCGGATCGCCGGCATTACTCTCGACGAGCACACCGTGCTCCGCCGCAGCCCCGATATCGAGCACGAGCGAGCGATCGCGATTTTCGATTTGTTGGAAGAGAACCGCTTCGCGCCCGCCTCCGGGCTCGCCGGGCCGTTTCATCTCCATCTGGCTATCGAAGAGAACCGACTGAGCATCGATATTCGATCGGCGATAAACGGGACGAGCGAGACGATCGTCCTACCACTCGCTCCGTTTCGCGGTATCGTCCGAGACTATTTCATGATCTGCGAAAACTATTACCAGGCGATCCGCCGTGCGAGCCTGGCGCAGATCGAGGCGATCGACGTGGGAAGGCGATCGCTGCATGACGAGGGATCGACGCTGTTGACGGAGCGGCTCGCCGACAAGGTCGTCATTGACCACGACACGGCGCGCCGCCTGTTCACCCTGATTTGCGTGCTGCATCTGCGGGGATAACCCTGTGATGACAGCGCCGCTCCTCGTGCTCGCCTCCGCTTCGCCGCGCCGGCTCGACCTGCTTCGGCAAATCGGGCTGGAGCCCGACCGGGTCGATCCCGCCGATATCGACGAGATGCCTCGACCCGGTGAGCTGCCGCCGGCTCATGCGATGCGCCTCGCCGAGGAGAAGGCGCGGGCCGTGATGCCGCGGCATCCCGGCGCCTATATTCTGGCCGCCGACACAGTCGTCGCTTGCGGCCGCCGTATCCTGCCGAAACCCGCGGAGCCGGCTACCGCGCGATTTTGCCTTGAGCTGTTGTCCGGGCGCCGCCATCGTGTCCACGGCAGCATTGCTCTGGCAGGCCCGGACGAGCGGCTGATATTGCGCCGGGTCGACAGTCAAGTCGTGTTCAAGCGCCTGAGCGAGGCCGAGATCACGGCCTACCTTTGCAGCGGCGAATGGCTTGGCAAGGCAGGGGGCTACGCGATCCAGGGCCGAGCCGCCGCTCTGATCCGCTGGGTGTCCGGCTCCTATTCGAATGTGATCGGACTGCCGCTCTTCGAGACGGCTCAGCTGCTCGCCGGCCGCGGCTACCGACCGCCTTGCTCTGCGAGCTGCTGATCGCCGCCGGCCCGGGCGAGTGGCGCGCAGTGCTGCTCGAGGACGGCGTTCCAGTCGAACTCTTTGTCGAACGCGGCAACCGAAGCGAGGCCGGCAGCATCTTTCTCGGCCGCGTGCGCCGGCTGGTGCCGGCGCTCGACGCGGTGCTGGTCGATATCGGCGGCGACCGGCCGGCTTTCCTGCCCGCACGCGAAGTCCTGCCACGCGGTCGGCGGCTCAACGAAGGCGAGCGCCTTGTGGTCCAAATTCGCCGTGAAGCGCAAGGCGGCAAGGCGGCACAGCTGACGACGAGCGTGGCGCTGCGCGGCAGGCGCGTCGAGCTGAGATGGGGACGATCGGGCATCCGCGGCGGCGAGACCCTATCGCCGGCGGAGCGAGCCAAGCTGCTGGCTAACCTCACCCACCCAGCTCTGTGGGCTGGGTCCACCCTCTCCCGCAGTGCGGGAGAGGGTGCCGAGGGGAGCGAGGCGGGTGAGGGCGCTGCCGGACTCCGGCTGCTCGCGCCCGAGCCGACAGACGCCCTCATCGCCGAAGCGATTGATCTGAAGCGTCGTTGGCGCGATATCCTCGATCGAGCAAACAAGCTGCAGCGGCCGGCCCGGCTCGACCCGCCCCTGTCCTTCGCCACCGCGCTCTCCAGTGCGCTACAGGCATCGCCCAGCCGAATTCTCGTCGACGATCCTGCGATCGTCCCGGAACTCCGCGGCGTCTTTCCCGATACCATGATGCAGTATAAACCGGAGGCCAAGTGGCCGGTTGAACTCGACGCGGTGTTCGATCGGGCGTTGGCCGGTACGGTCGCGCTCGCCGGCGGCGGCTCGGTTCATATCGAGGCGACCCGGGCCGCCGCGCTGATAGACGTCGACAGCGGAAGCCCGGAGACAGGGTCGCCCGAGCGGACTGGGCTCGCGGTCAATCTCGCCGCTGTCGATGCGGTTGCTCAGCAGATCCGGCTGCGTAATCTCGGCGGCGGCATCCTCATAGATTTTGTCGGTCTGGAGGATCGTAGATTGCGTGAGCGCGTCCGCGACGCGCTTGCCGAAGCGCTGGCGCCCGACTCGAGGCACCCGCAAATTCTCGGCTGGACCCGGCTCGGCCACCTCGAGCTGGTGCGGCCGCGCCGCGGGCGTCCGCTTGCCGAAGCGCTGCTCGAGGCGCGTCCCGGCGGCCCTCTCGTCAAGACCGCGGTCACGGTGGCATACGAGGCACTGCGCGCGCTACGCGGCGAGGCACGAACACAGCCTGGGCGTCGTTGGCGTTTGACGGTCAATCCGGACGTCGCTGCTGCTTTGGCCGGCGGCGCGACGGCGGCGTTACGCGCGCTGGAGGAGCGATTCGGGCGCGAGATCGCGATCGAGGCAGATCCCAGCCTCGATCGTGGCCGCTTCCAAATCGCTGCGGTCTGATTATATCGCTCAGCGATGGAGCCCAACTCGGCGAATTCGCTGCGTCCCTGCCCGATCTGCGGCAAGCCGCCGACGCCGCAAAACCGACCGTTCTGCTCGACGCGCTGCGCCCGGATCGATCTCGGCCGCTGGCTCAAAGGCAACTACCGGATCCCGACCGAGGAGGCGCCCGAAGAAGGCTCCGGCGAGGAGTATTGAGACCTCGGAACCGCAGGGTTGACCCGCCGTCCAGCGCCCGCGAGCATGCCTGATCGAAGCTCGGGAATACGACAGGGAGGCCAAATGAGTTCCTCGCCGCGGCCCAAGCACTACAAGGTAATTTACGCCGACCCGCCTTGGACGTTTTCCACCTATTCGCGCAAGGGGAAGGGCCGCAGCGCCGAGGCCTATTACGACTGCATGACGCTCGCCGACATCAAGGCGCTTCCGGTCTCCGAATGGGCAGCGGACGATTGCGTGTTGTTATTGTGGACGACCGACCCGCTTCTCGAAAAAGCCTTCGAGGTGATCCGTGCTTGGGGCTTCACGTACAAGACTATCGGTTTCTATTGGGCTAAGCTAAGGAAGCCCGAGCCCTTCTACAATGACGGGAGTTTCTTCACGGGGCTCGGGTTTTGGACGCGGGCGAACCCCGAACCCTGTCTGCTCGCGACGCGCGGCAAGCCCCATCGCCTCTCGGCAAATGTCCGCAAACTGATCGTGTCGCCACGGCGCGAGCACAGCAGGAAGCCTGACGAGGTCTACGCGCGTATCGAGGCGTTGTGCGACGGGCCTTATCTCGAGATGTTCGCGCGCTCCTCGCGGCCGGGTTGGGATCGCTGGGGGCTCGATGCTGACTTGCGCGAAATCAGTCCGCGGCGTTGGCGTGCCAGCAGCTATCCCGACGCGCCGCAGGCTGCGGACTAACTCGTGCTCTAGCGGCTTCAGCAAACCTTAAACACTCGGGTTGAAACTGCGCGAGGGGGTGTCGCAGGCGGCTAAGGTACTTACGGGATGGCGGCGTGATCGGCTGGGCGCTGCGCTGGGCATTCCTGTGCTGCGGCATCGCCTCTCTATGTATCGGCAGCGTCAAGCTAGGTCCCGTCTTATTCCAGGACCGAGTCGCGACGCCCGAAGCTGCTGCGCGTGTCGCCGAAACCGCCGCGGCAGGCAATACGCTCGTCTATCCCGCAAACGAACAAGGCCACGTCATCCTCGACGCTGCGGTCAACGGCGCTTCGGTGCGGTTGCTCGTCGACACCGGCGCTAGTCTGGTCACACTGACACCCGCGGATGCGCGGGCCGCCGGCATCGCGCCTGGCGAACTCGTGTTCAACCGCCGCGTCAGCACCGCCAACGGCTCCGCGCGCATGGCCCCGGTGACGCTTCGCGAGATCCGGATCGGCCAGCTTTCGATCTACGATGTGCCGGCCGCGGTGCTGGAAAATCTCAACATTTCGTTGCTCGGGATGAGTTTCCTCGGCCGGCTCCAAGGCTATGAGATGCGGGACGGCAAGCTGACGATCAACTGGTAGCCGAAGAACCACTGATTCGGACGCATCGATCTGCTATAGAGTTCGCAGAGCCGCGGCGGCGGCCGCTTCACGCAGAGGAGTCCCGCGATGGGCGAAATTCTCGGTATTGGGGTTACGCATTTCCCCGGATTGATACTGCCGGACGCCTATATGAGTTCGTTCCTGACCCGCACCTTGAAGAGCGACCGCGTGCCGGCCGAGATGAAAGAGCCGACGCGCTGGCCTGAGCCGTTACGGCAGGAACTCGCTGCGAACGAGAACGGCGGCGCCGCAAGCGAGCATCGCCGCCGCCTCCTCGGCGGCTTCCGCAAGGCGCGCGAGGCGCTCCACGCGTTCGCACCCGATTTCGTGCTGATCTGGGGCGACGATCAGTACGAGAACTTTCGCGAGGACGGGGTCCCGTCATTCTGCGTCTTTGCCTTGGATGCGATCGACTGCCGCCCGTTCGGGCGCCCCAGCCGGTCCGAGCAGGGTAACGTTTGGGGCGAGGATCCGGGCAAGGTGGTCCGCGTCGACGGGCACCGCGCCGCCGGCTCCTATCTAGCGGCTGAATTGATCAAGGCCGACTTCGACGTCAGCTATGCCTATGCGATGCGCCACGAGCTCGGACTGCCGCACGCCTTTATCAACACGATCCTCTATCTCGACTACGATCGGCGCGGCTTTCGCTATCCGGTCGTGCCGTTCCACGTCAATTGCTACGGTTCCTCAGTCATCGCCAAGCGCGGCAGCAGCGCGCATCTGACCGGCAGCGCCGATCCAAATGCGGTCGATCCTCCCGGTCCTAACCCGTCTCGCTGTTTCGATGTTGGCGCGGTAGTCGCCCGTGCTCTCGCCGACAGCCCGTGGCGGGTGGCACTCATCGCCTCGTCGAGTTGGTCGCATGCGTTCCTGACGGCCAAGCATCACTGGCTTTACCCCGATGTCGCAAGCGACCGGGCGCGATTCGACGAGCTCGCCTCGGGCAATTTCGCGCGCTGGCGCAATCTCACCACCGCGCAGATCGAGGACGCTGGCCAGCAGGAATTCTTGAACTGGGTCTGTCTCGCCGGGGCGATGGACGGGCTCGGTCGCAAGGCCGAGATCATCGACTATGTCGAATCCTACCTGTTCAACTCGGACAAGTGCTTCGCGCTGTTCCGACCGGCGGCTTGACCTGAGTTCTCCCTTTTCGCCCCTGGAGGGATAGGATCGTCTCACCGAACGGGAGTGCCGCAACCGTCCTCCAGTTAAAATGCATCCGAGAGCCGATAGTCTCCGATGCGGTTGCGGACCACTGCTTGGCCGCGCAATCGCTCAGGGACCCGCCCGCTGTGCGGTGGAGGTGGCCGCTTCTCGTAGTAATTGGACAGGTCGGGCCCAGAGCACCGTTGAGCAACGCAGCCGCAGATATTTGCGCCTGCGAAGTTGGATCATACCGGCTATCGCAGAGCGAGCGCTGGCTGCCGGTTTTCAGCGGCCGTGTTGGTATCGAAGTTCGACAGCGTGACCCCGAGCAGCCGCACACCCCGTGACGGCGGGAAGTGAGGCTGAAGAAGATCGAGGACAAGCTGCTCGATGATCGCCCGTGACGTGATAGCCTCGCTGCAGGACCGAGTGCGAGTGATTTGCTGGAAATTGGCGTACTTGATCTGCACCGTCACGGTCCGCCCGGTTAGGCCATGCCGGCTATAGGCCGCCCATAGCTTGGCGAACACGGGCTCGAGTGCCGGCGCCACCTCATCCCACGACAGAAGGTCGCGCGCGAAGGTCGTTTCGACACCGAGTGACTTGCGCAGACGATCGGCCACCACTGGCCAATCGTCTTCGGCGCGCGCCAGGTGGTAGAGGTAATCGCCTGCCTTGCCGAATTGCGCCTTCAGGAACTCTCGCGTCTGCCGTCTCAGGTCGAGGCCGGTGTGGATGCCGAGCGCGTCCATCTTCGCCGCCGTCACCGGCCCGACGCCATGAAATTTGCCTACGGACAACTCGGCTACGAAGGCTTGCCCCATGCTCGGGGTGATGACAAAGAACCCATCCGGCTTGCGGTAGTCTGACGCCAGCTTTGCAAGGAACTTGTTGTAGGACATCCCGGCTGAGGCGGTCAGACCCGTCTCCAGGCAGATCGCCGCTCTAATTTCTTCCGCAATCGCAGTCGTCAAGCCGATCCACCAAAGGCGCCGTCACGTCGAGATATGCCTCGTCCAGCGACAGCGGCTGAATGAGCGACGTGTAGCGTGCGAAGATGGCGCGAATCTGCTGCGACACCGCCCTGTAGACGTCAAAGCGCGGCGACACAAACACAAGCTCCGGGCACTTGCGCCGGGCCGAGACCGAGGACATCGCAGAGTGCACGCCAAATTTGCGCGCCTCGTAACTCGCGGCAGCGACCACACCGCGCGCCCCGGCGCCGCCACAGCGACGGGAACGCCGCGCAGTGTCGGATCGTCGTGCTGTTCCACGGAAGTATAGAAAGCGTCCATATCGATGTGGATGATGCGACGGTGACCCGGCGCCAGATCGGGAGGATGCAGCATGCCGCTGGCGATAATATCACAAGGCAGCCAGCATGAGAACGAAACGGGCTCAGCCGTCGATCGCGATGCGGGTTGCACCGGCCCGCCGGCGCTGCGCGCCCTTTTTTATCATCGAACGGAGTGCGGCCATGCTTCCCCCTAACGAAAAGCTCGCGATCTGCTTCGCCCACGTCGCTTATCGGTTGCATGAGCGGTTTTCGTCGCTCAATACCGGCATCTATAGCTTCGCCGTCCGCGATCCCGAGACCTTGGAAAATCGCGTGGGCGAGGCCGACGTGCTGGTGATCTCCGGGCTGTGGCAGAATGGCCTGCTCGACCGTGCAACGAAGCTCCGCTTCATACAGGCGATCGGGGCCGGCATTGACCAGTTCCCGCACGACGAGCTAGCAAAGCGCGGCATCCGCCTTGCCAGCGCGCGCGGTGTCAACTACCGCGCGGTCTCGGAGCACGCGATGGCCCTCATCCTTGCATTAAGCCGCCGGCTTCCCGAGGCTCGCGACAACCAAGGAAAGCGCGTCTGGCGCAACATGATCGGCGATCTCTCCCAACGGGAGGACGAGCTCGGCGGCAAGGTGCTCCTTGTCGTCGGCCTGGGGCAGATCGGCGGACGCCTCGCCCAGTTGGCCAAAGTCTTCGATATGCGCGTCGTCGGGCTGCGGCGCGATCCGGCCGCCGGCCGCGGCGCAGCCGATGCGGTGTATACCATGGCCGAGCTCAAGCCCTTCTTGTCCGAGGCCGATTTCGTCGCCCTCACTTGTCCCCTCAACGAGCAGACCGAGAAACTCGTCGACGCCGACGCACTTGGTCGGATGAAACCCTCCGCCTATCTGGTGAACGTCGCTCGCGGACGTGTCGTCGACGAGGCAGCACTTGTTGAGGCGCTTGCCGCACGGCGCATCGCCGGCGCCGGGATCGATGTGACCGTGGAAGAGCCGCTCCCACCGAACTCGCCGCTCTGGGGAATGGAGCATGTGCTCCTCACCCCTCACACAGCAGGCGAAACCAGACATTATGAAGACAATGTAATCGAGATCTTGCGCGACAATCTGGGGCGTCTTTGGCGCGGCGAAGCGCAATTGCGCAACCAGGTGATTTAAAGCGTCGCGCGGCCTGATCCGGAGCGGCCGGCCGAACCAATAGGTAATTGTTTTCTCCGGGCGAGGTCGTGCTTCAGGGCGTCTTGACCCAGCGATCGGGCCTCGATAATTGCCACCCGAGAAAGAACTGGATCCCCGTGCCAATCAGGATGAAAGGCAAACCAGTGAGCAATCCGGCTGTCAAGTTCGATCACAACCACATCATCGGCCAGAATCCCAGAGCGTCGGTCGATTGGTACGTGGCGATGTTCGGTGCCACGATTGCTGCCGACACAGTCGCGCGCGGCGCCCCGCAAATCTTCGTCGATCTCGGCGGAATGACCATCCTCATCCGCGGCCGGCGGCCGGGCGAAACCCCGGTTCCCGCGCGGCCGATCCAACCTTACGCCGACTTCTCCCGCCACAACGCGTGGGGGACCGACCATTTCGGTTGCCTATACCAGGGCGATCTCGCAGCCTTCTGCGACAAGCTGCGCGGCAAAGGCGTAACCTTTCCCGTCGAGTTGAAGAAGGGCGTAAACGGCGGCTTGTTGTGCTACGTCGCGGCGCCGGACGGTGTAAGCATTGAACTGATGCAATCCTGAGTGTTCACAACGCGATGGGCCTGCCAATCCGCTACCTCCGAAGAGAGGAGCCGAATTCAAGAGCAGCATCCTTCGCACCTTGCCGGGCACGCGCTCTCAGTTAATTAAAATTATTGGCGCCCCCTACCGGACACCAACTGATGAGCAATGTCAAAGGCTTAGATTTACAAACCGACCCCAAGCGCACGATAGCCGTCAATAGGTTACGCGCCGTTCTACAAACCCAATCAGGCCAGCCGTACATCTACCAATAGTGGCTGTACCTGGATCTCCGCAACGCTGGCAACGAGAGCTGTTTGCATTATGCAGCAGCCTCCGGTGCGCGAGGCCTTATGTTGACGGACGACACTGCGCCGTAGCGGGGCCGGAGCGCTGACCCAAGGGGTCGGGAGAGCGACCTTTACTCGAGCGCCGGCGGGGGTGCGCTGTGAGTTGCGTCTGAAGGCACTCGAAGCCTAGGCCGCGTAAGATGGCATCCTGTTGACCCAGGCGTAGATCGCCGCCCTCGAGAAGGCCAAGGCGGATAAGGAGGCGCACGGCGAGTTCGAGAGTGAGTGCCCCGGCTGCTGCGGGGCGCAGGACACCTTCTCTGTCGGGATTGGTCCAGCCGACCACAACGAACTCCTCGCGGTTAACCTGCTGCATCATTTTCGTCCACCGGTCGACGATCGCCAACCCCAGATTGTCGCGCAATGTCGGGCCGGCATAGTCCTTTTGTCGGGCCCGCCCGAAGGGCCAGACTGGCTCCACGAAATCAAATTCGACGGCTACCGGATGCATCTCCGGCTGGATCGGGGCGCGGCCCCGCACAGGGCTGGACCGGAAGTATAAATACCCCTGGATCGCAGCACTACCCGCTCCTTCGGCCTCGGCGAACGCCGCGACGACGCGCTCGGCGTAGGCGACGTCCGTCTCGCCTGGCGTGAAGACCAACCATTTGGGAGCACGGATCGGGCTCAGCGCCGTGCTGCACAGTTCGGGCGCAGCGTTCGTCGGCCCAGAACCATAACTGCACTGCGCATTGGGGTGTGCCAGGCCCACCTCATCACGCATCCTCGGCTATCATGGCGGCGGCCTTCTCGCCGATCATCATGGTTGGTGCGTGGGTGCAGGCATTCAGCGCAGCCGGCATGATCGAAGCGTCGGCAACGCGC
>Ga0306926_10000502_pt1 | contig 36607 bp, 29 predicted proteins | sample flu12Cox44000178_FD_203759 | JGI IMG/M metagenome (GOLD analysis project Ga0306926, IMG submission 203759) | Lab enrichment of tropical soil microbial communities from Luquillo Experimental Forest, Puerto Rico - flux8day.12C.oxic.44.000.178 (v2)... | ecosystem: Environmental > Terrestrial >...
CCCGCTTGCTCATCGCCATGCGCGCATTCTATGGGCTCTGCCTGTGGATTCCTCACCTCTTTATCGTCACTCGAATCTAGACTTGCACCACGGGCTGTTAGGTCCAAGAAGGTAGCAAGGTGTTTAGAACACACGCCGAGGTAAAGGCGGGTCATTAGCAGATGCCTTCTCTTTTCATCAAACATATCAACCTGAGGACCCATCCTGACTGCCAGTAACCATTCTGATCTGCTCTTGATACCAACCTTCCGTCTCGGCTATTGCCACTCTGACAAAATCTACGACATATTTAGGCGGGCCTTGAGACTCGCTGCCGTATAGATATTCAAAGCTATCTTCTGTACCGTCAGTAAATCCAACGATGACGGTAAACTTGCACGATAACCCTTTAACCGTCCCACACTGGATGCTCTTCCCCAAGTCTTGCAATACTGAGTCGACCAAGTGTGACCGGACCCTCTCAAATATGGCTGCTCCGGTACAGCCTATTAACATGTCGAAATTCTTGTTCCCTAAAGTACCATTACCTATCCGATTGATGGCCTCGTCCCCAGCGACAAGTATGAACAGTAAATTCTTCGAGTCTACTTTGAGATCGAGCAACATAGTCTGAACATCTTTGCTGTCATACACACTAGCCTCCTACAGTGCTCGGGGTCTTCTTGCCTTCCTGAGACAGGGCGTATCCCACGCAGATCATATGCAATGGAGACTTGTTCTCTCGCGTTAGAGCCTCGTTGAAAGACTGTGCGCCGTCCCCTTGGCAAAGAACGTCTCCAAGGCGATAGCCTTTCTGGAACACCTGTGGTGTCAATGCCCTCTTGAACTCAGCAAGCAACTCTGTGCCTACGCTCTTCACATCTCCGCTGTCGAGCCTGTTTATGATCCCCGTGACGAACTCTCTTTCGTCCTTGCTCAATTTCGTAACGTCTATCATCGGGCCTCCGAACGATCACGTACACAAGAGAACTTGAGGCAGACTAGTACGAGGCTAGCGTAGTGCTTCGAGCGGTCATCGAAGATGGCAGTAAGGTTCTAGGGCCTCTTAGTCTGGCTACGCCGTCAGACTAACCGACCCCTCCTTCAGCCTTGATTGTGGCTGTGCACCGCTTTTGATTTCACATTCTGGTTCCTCCGTCACCTGGTAATGGCGCACTGAATGATCCGAGAGATGTCCCACGATGAATGAACCGGTACGGGTGGTGGCGGAGGTAGGCTCGGCGGTGGTACCCCACCGGGAGGAGTCATCCCGCCCGGGGGGCCCGGCGAGAAGCGCTGACGAGTGAGCGTTTTTCGGAATATGGGAATGGCGGCTCGTTGCAAGAACTGGGTCAGTACAGTGAAGTCATAGCCCGTCTCTTTTGCCCATAAAGTGCTTTTCCTGTTCCCATCCACCAAAAAGATATCCACGCCGTATGGGACCAGGGCCTCGAGCATGGAATTGGCTACCTTCACACCGAATGGGGTCATCTCAACGGGGAGAACGATGCTCTTCGGGTAGGCAAAGTGCGCACGCCAGCCTAAGCGGTGTTCTACAATTTTCCCCCAAAGATAGACCTCGCCATGAACTCCTGTGTCTGCGTACCCGATGCTCCGCAACTGCTTAAGGTTCTTTGCTGCATAGATGCCGCAGCTACATTGCATTTCGGGAATGTTGTGTGATCGAGTCAAATCTCCTTTTCCTTTTTCTCCTTTTACCAAGTTGGCAAGAAGATCGAACGTTGCCCTGCCCTCATACCTGCACTCTGCCCGCAGTGGCTGACCCGGAGGCCACCGCTCGCCGCTCAGCGAAGTGAGCCCGGAAGCGTCCCATTGCCACGCACGATAGGCGACGATTGGCGAAACGTAGTCTGGAATGTTCATACGCTGGCTGGCACTTGCTCGGGTTCTGGCTCCAGCGGTTCCTGTTCAGGTTCGTGGTCGATGTTCGGGTCGTTTACGGGAAGTTCTAACGGATCCACGACGATAGTTCGGACTGGCACCCCGATCTCCATGGCGGCGTGAACCCCCTTTCAGCAGAATCTCAACTGTTCTCTAGGCAAGGGTTTCAAGCGGAAGTGAGTGGTTGACTGCGAACAAAGCCACCTCCAGCCGAGTCGACACTCCCAGTTTGTCGAAGATGTTGCTTAAGTGGTGCTTCACGGTGTCTTCGGAGATCTCGAAATGCTTCGCAATCTCCTTGTTCGAGTATCCCGCCACTACGGCCGACAAAATCTCCAGTTCGCGCGGAGTCAGCCCGAACGTCCTCCGCCGAGCGTCTTCCTTCGAGGACTGCATCTGGGTCCGCAAGTATTGAACCAGATTGCCAACGCTCTCCCGACCAACCCAATATTCCCCAGTCATCACAGTGTGAATGCTTTTCAGGAGCAGTTGTGTGGCGGAATCCTTGAGGACTACTCCACGAGCCCCCAGTTGAAGTGCCTCCACGATCTGGTGTTTTTCGGCCGCCGCAGTCAGCAGGATGACCCGGACTGGATTCGATTGTGAACCGCGGCTCAAGTCCCGGAGCGCTTCTAGGCCCGGGTGCCGGGGCATCGCCAGATCCAGCAGTAAGACGTCGGGCTTGAGCTGGCGCGCCAGTCTTACCGCCTCCGCCCCATCGTTGGCTTCCCCGATCACGTTCAGATCGGGTTCTGCCTCCAACAGGCGCCGCAGACCGTCTCTAAAGATCGGGTGGTCATCGGCGATCACTACTCGGACAGGAGAACTGGCTTTCCTATTCGCGGTTTCAGACAGTACAGTCTCCCTCTGTATGGAGAGAGGCCCCGGAGCGCGGAACCGAAACTGCCGCAAGAACTGCTCGAATTTTTTCTCGTCAGAGCCGTTCATTCGGCGACCTCTGTTCTCAGTAATTCTTCGAGTTTGGAGAGAGCGTAACGGTACCTCGACGCTGCCGTATCGGATGGGATTTGAATCAGAGTAGCAATTTCCACAAAGGTCATTCCACACCAGATATGCAAGACGACTACTTCTCGCTGCAAGTCCGGGAGAGTAATGAGAGCTTCTTGCACTGCCAGGGCCAATTCGCTGATCCCGTTAGCTGACTCGAACCAGTCTGATTCGCTTTCGAGCGGTATCAGGCGCGCTTCTTGCCGCCGGACATTGAGAGCCGCGTTTCGCACTGCCTTGAACACATACGGCACCGGATCAGCGAGAGGCTTTTTCTCGCGGATGAGGGCGAGGAAGACCGCGTGTAACACGTCCTCAGCGGATGCCCTGGCGCCAAGCAGAGCGCAGGCATAACCCAGGAGGGCTGGGGCGTGTTCTTCGTACAAGCGGCGGACCTCTTCGTTGCTCATTTTTCGTTAAGACTGGCGGTGTGCCTGCCTATATCACACCGCAGGCAGCAAGATTTGTTTAAGACTCTGCGATTTTTTTCTGCAACGCGCTGCACCGGAATACGATTGTGGAGAAAGCAGCGACGCAAGATGATGAGGATCCTGTCAAGCGACGACCTCCGTAGAAGTACCGAGCAGTCAGGATTGCAAACTGCGATCAACCCGAAAACTAGGAACTTCATGGGCAAGCGACCCTATGATCAGTGTGTATCGCCGCCAGCAATCACATCCTTGGCTTTGGCCGATGCCCTGCGGCCTTAAATCGACTGAGATGCCCATTCCATGCGGACCCCGACATGGTAGGCAAAATCAGGCTCCCAAGAAGATAAGCGCGATTCCTGCGGACTTTCGCATGACTCCTTTCTCAAGATCTTCGACGAAGAAATGTAGCTCGTATCTCTAGTTCCGCAACCTGTCACGGAATATTGGATGATCATCCGCTATGACAATTCGGATTGGATGAGGCCTCTTAGTTTCCATAAGCTTGAGTGCCACTTCTGTGGGATCGTAATCTTCAGCCGCGAACCCCGTCCGGCAATGGATTCTAGAGTCAATTCGCCATCAATTAAGCGGACGCACTCCTTAATCACCAATGGGCCTCTGCCGTCCACTTCCAGGTCGGTTTGAGAGAAGCAGCCGGAGAACGGAAAGCCGCGGCCATCGTCATCAACAGTGAGTCGCCAAGGGCCATCCCGTCGATCGAACTGGACCAGGACATGGCTTGCGCCGCTGTGCTTCCTCACATTAACCAGTCCTTCCTGAACAATGCGGGCGACAACGTCGCAAACCTGCGGCCGGAGAGATGTCAAACTGGAATCGCATACAAATTGAGCGGTGATGCCGGTTTCGCGTTGGAACCTCTCGACGAGCTCGATGAGGTGAGCGCGCAACTTCCTGGCGTCTACGTCCAGCGGTTTCATCTGCTGCATCAAATCGCGGAGCTTACGTGTTTCCTCGAGCAGGAGGTCTTGTATTCGGCCTAGCTCGGGCGAAATGATCCCGGCCTGTGAATGTGACTGGCGGCGCAGCACATCCAGCTGCATGGCCACCGACACCATCGACTGCAGCGCACCGTCATGCAAGTCACGGGCGATACGGGCGCGTTCTACCTCCGTTCGCAACTGCTTCTGCTGCTCTGCCAAATAGCCGAGCAACCATCCCATCACCAGCAGATACACGGAACGCATAAACAGATGTTTGGGTTCAAGCTCGACAACATCGATTCCCAACGGGTGCCAATGGTGGCGAAGGACGAAGCCTTCCACTGACCCAAGGAATCCGAGGTGTACCGCTCCGCTCTCCAGCCAAAGCAGAATCACGGAAGCTACCGCAGTGCCTACTGTCTCCCGTAGACCCCATCGGTAGGCAGCAGCAGCCAGCACGAATACAAAGAAAAGAAAGAACGGATTGCGTGTCCCAGTGGCGAATACCGAAATCAAGACGGGCCACGCCAAGTCTACGGCGTGAACAAGAGATCGAAACGCAGGGGTAGACTGATTACGAAACCGGAGCAGCAGCATGACCACAGTGCCGTGGATGATGTAGATGCCCAGCAGCCAATGCGCGCACCAGGAAATCTGGGTGGGATACATCCAGATGGCAAACAGTGAGGAAATTGCAAGGGTAAGTCGGGCGGTGGCCAACCATCGTTCAATGCGGCGAGCTTCGCCCGGCCCCATTGGAGCCTGCGGCGTCCGCAAGAGGTCGAGTGCCTGACGCCGCAGCGAGTTGACCTGCATTTCCGCCCCGAGCGGTTGCACCGGTCCGTCCTGCAGTGACCGGGCCGCCGGGGCGTGCTCCGCGGCGCCCGGCTCTCGGCGCTGGCGGAGCACCGAGCGTACATAGTCTGCCTCCTCCGTGGGGTCTCCTCCCGATGCGCGTTCCTCGGCAAATACTTCCTCTTCTGAAAGCTCAAGGATCGAATCGGCCAGTTGGTTCACCATCTCTTCTGGAATGTTGGCCAGATGATCGTTGTTTTTCTTTGGATTCGTCACGTCTACCGCCTCCCCCTAAAATCTCTTCGGCCCGTGACTTTCGGCCCAAAACCCCAACCACGGAGGCAACGTCTGATTTGCTCAACTGCTCGCAGGTACTCAGATTTCTTGAGATTGTTCGACTCCATAATTTCGGAAGCTTTCAGGCCTTTCTTCCAGCCCGCAACCACCCGGCCGGCGGGGGAGTCGGGTGGGTATTGACTTGAGAGCCTATTCAGTAACTCCCACCGAATTAACTCGCTCTCAGGAGACGCACCGTTCGACGGTATGCAGTCCAGAGGAGAAATCCGCTCGCCCTCTTCACTGCCAGTGATGATTTCTGATTCCAGGTCGACCTCTTGCTCATCAAAGTCCCGCTTCCAGTGACTGGAGATGCTACGCATAGCTCCAGCTAGGTGCGTCACGAAATCCACATTCTGGTTCCAGCGTCTGCCACTGCCGTTATTCGTCGCACCCTCCAGAGTCGAGAGCTTCGCCTCGCTCAGCAGGTCCTCCCAGGTATGCCCCCGGCTCGCTCGGCCGAGACAGGTCAATCTCCAGACCGAGTAGTGCTTAAGCTTTAACAGTTCGGCGCACGTCAATGCCTCGATCGCGCGGTTGACCTCGGCTCCGGTCGCACCCGTTCCATCTGGCATCCCGATCGCCTGTCCCTCTAATTTATCTATGCCCAAAATTCCAAGCTGTTGCACAAAAAATTTGTCCGCTTACTGTGGATTTACTGAGGATTTGTGGCTTATTTGCTCTGGGATTTCCACACTGGGCCAGCTCGCCAGCATGCGTACGCCGGTTTCACCGTGATACACCGGCCTGAGATTATGGAGGCCCAGTCGTTCCCTGCTGGAGCAGTGCGATCTTGCGCGGATTGCACACCAGAACCTCGGTCACATGCGGCTTTAGCAGGTCGTAGAGCCAGGCTCAAATGCCTTCTTCGAAGGTCACGAACAGGCTGCCCCGTTAGTCCAGCGAAGAACTCCAGAAGATTAGGGGCTTTGGTTTCCAGGATGGATTGCATGACGACCTTGCCTTGAGAATCCATCAGCACCACTGAGACCGTATCTTGTGTTTTTGAGTAGGGTGTCCTGATTCTTCTTGAACCGTGAGTTTCACCTTGGTCAGCCTGTCCGTACCAAAACCCCGCAGACGTTATTGAGGGGATTTCTGGGAGATTCTGTGAACCGTGCCGATGCCCACACCCAGCTTTTGGGCAATCGCGCGCCAGGAGGCCCCGGACATGCGGAGGGCCTCGATCGCGGATTCATCGACGTAGACGCGCGGCCGGCCAAGGCGCTTCCCTTTAGCCTTCGCGTTCCTCAGACCTGACTTGACCCGTTCCTGGATCAACGAGCGCTCAAACTCGGCCATCGCGCCGATAATCTGGAACATCAGCCGACCAGATGGCGTACTCAGGTCCAGGTTGTCCTTCAAGCTGACAAACGCCACGCCATAGGCATCAAGGTCTGCGAGTGCGTTAACCAGGTGCTTCAGCGACCGACCGAAGCGGTCGATCTTCCAGACAAGCACGGCGTCAAACTTCCGGCCGTGGGCATCAGCCATCAACCGGTTTAGCGCAGGACGGGAATCCTTTGAGCCCGAAACGCCTGCATCGACATACTCATCGGCGACGGCAACGAGATCAACACCGACAACATCCGGCGCCGGTTCCTGCAGCCCGCTGCGGAAAAGCTAGGACTGGGCGGGGTGGACTTCAGATGTCTACGCAGATCGTGTGCTACGTGGCAACTCGTAGCCGGGGCCGACCCGAAGTCGGTGACAGGACAGATGGGCCACTCGCGTACCTCAACCACGATGGAGATTTATGCGCAGTTCGTGCAAGAGGGGCAGAAGAGAGCCGCCGCAAAGCTTACGGAGTACGTGGCCGAGCAGGTCAAGAAGTCTGGTCCATTTGGGCAATTACTGGTCCAATAAAGAGGCCCATCTTGAAAACGATTTTCGAAATCGGACCACGTAAGTCGTTGGAAAGATGGTGGAGCTGACCGGGATCGAACCGGTGGCCTCCTCGTTGCGAACGAGGCGCTCTCCCAGCTGAGCTACAGCCCCACAATTTTGCGCTGGTCGGAGATATTCTAGCAGCGTTGCGAGAGTTCGACCAATCTCACTTCGGTGTCACTCCCAATTCCATCCCGCGGGAGCCCTCGATTTTCCTGTCACAAACGATGACTTGGAATGCGCCGGAAATCGAACCCCGCGAAGCGAGACGGGGGCTTTCATGGAATCCGTTCCGCAACGCTCGCCATCTATAATGATGGAGTGACCACCTCGAATTCGGTTCGACAAATGGCGTCTGCTGACTTTCCCACCCGTTGGGGAACGTTCCGCATCTACGGCTTCGAGGCCTGTCCGCAGAATGGGAACGACGGAGAGAAAGAGGAAGCGGTCGCACTCGTGATGGGGGATGTCTGTGCTGGGCCGCCGCTGGTGCGAATCCATTCCCAATGTCTCACGGGCGATGTGTTCGGGTCGCTCCGCTGCGACTGCCGTCAGCAACTCGAGATGGCCCTCTCCATGATTGCCGAGCAAGGGGCAGGCGTGCTTATTTACGAACAGAAGGAAGGACGCGGCATCGGCTTGATGGCGAAGCTTCAGGCTTACGAACTGCAAGATGCTGGTCTCGATACGGTGGAAGCCAACGAGCGGCTCGGGTTCAAGGCTGACCATCGGGACTTCAGCCTTCCGGGCGAAATGCTGAAGGCGCTCGGCGTGCGCAAGGTGAGGCTGCTCTCCAACAACCCCGACAAAGTGGCGGCCCTGGAGCAGGCCGGGATCGAAGTGGTGGAGCGCGTTCCGTGCGAGGTGGACGCCAGTCCGTACGCCGAAGACTATCTCAAGACCAAGAAAGAAAAGCTCGGCCACCTGTTTAATTCGCGCTAAGTGAGCGTGTTCTTGAAGCCTTTGACATTCCCTCTCCGCATCGGTCTAATCTCTCCACCGAATGGTTCACTCCAAAATTACTCTGATTGTCGCTCTGGTTTTGTCCGGGGGCATGGCTGGGTTCTTTTTCGGTTTATGGCTGCCAGCGACGCATCGCGTGATGGTCCGCGATGGGCTGGCCGGTGGATACGGTTATGGCAATGACTTCTACCAGATCTGGCTTACTAGCCACGAGTTACTTAGCCACCCTGCCGATGCGTATTCGGCGGACATGCAGCGTCAAATCGAAGTGGGACTCTACGGGCGGCCTCTGGACCGCCAACTTCCGGGCGACGCAGCCACGCCCTTTCGGGGAGACTGTTACCCGTTGCACGCCAGCGTGTTAGCACTTCCGCTGGCGCCGCTGTCCTTTCGGTTGGTGCAGATTGTGCTGTCGGACCTTTTGCCGTTGGCGGTGATTGCCACGACTCTCCTGTGGTGCTCCGTGCTGGGACTCAAGGTCTTCGTAAGCGACCGGGTCGCGATCGCTGTTCTTGCTTTGAGCTCGCTTCCAGTGCTGGAGGGACTCTTCGCGCTGCAGACATCCCTTGTCGTTGCCCTCTTAATTGCGGCGTCGATTTTCTGCTTGCGCCGACACCAACTACTCCTGGCGGGCGCTCTATTGGCGGTGGCTACCGTCAAGCCTCAGTTGATCCTGTTGCTCCTGGGGTGGCTCATGGCGTGGTCGATATCGTCTTGGAAAGAGCGCAAGAGGTTTTTGCTGGGCTTTGCGGGCACAGCTTTCGTTCTGCTTGGGGTCACCACCTGGGTGTCGCCCCGCTGGTTCGTGGGCTGGATGCACTCGGTGCACGAGTATCGCCGAATTTGTCCTCCGCCGCTGGCGGAGTTCGTGCTCGGCCGAAGCGTGGGGATTCTCGCGTCCCTAGGTTTGGTGGCCTTAACGGCATTTGTTTGCTCGAAAGCTGTGCGCGAAGATGCGAAGTCTGAATCCTTCACGGTGGCATCCGTGCTGGTGATTGCCGTCACAGTTGTTGTCTTGCCGAGTACGGTAGCGGTCTACGACCAGTTCTTACTTTTCCCTGCTGTAGTTTGGCTATGTCTGCGGCGGGAAAGCCTGCGATGCAGGTTGCCGCTGCGATTACTGGGCGTTGTCACAGCTGCCGCCCTGGCATGGCCCTGGATCGGGGCGGGAGTGATGCTGATTCTTGCCGGGATTGCGCCTGGGATCGTCCATCAACCCGGAGTCTTGCTGCTTCCGTTGGGGACCGCAGCCTCGGTGCCTTTCGGGATAGTCGGTTTGCTCTGCTTCGTAGCGGTCGCGAGCACAAGCCCGGACCAGCACTTCGCAGAGTCAAGCAGATCTTGAGATTGGTTCGACCACGCGCCCCCTCGTTCTCACCCTAAAGAGCCGCTTCGCTTTCAGGCGATTGTGGCCAGGCAGCGCCTTGACCGCCGCCTTCGCCAAGGTTAGGTAGACTTCTCGCGCCGCGGGGACACCTCGATTCGCCCGAAGATGCCGACCGATGGTTGCCACGTCCCCGCATATGAACGGACCGCTGAACTCGCGGGCGGCATGCCCCGTTAACAGTCCTTGCTCTATGCGATACTTCAGTCTGCCATGCCCTTCCGCTCGTGTTTTCCGCTTCTTGTAGCCGTGCTGTTGGCTGCAGGCATGACTACCTACTACTTCGCTCTGCTAATTCCACAAGTCCGCGCTGTGCAGATCAAGAGGGACCTTGGCGAAGGGTACTACTTCGGCGGGGATTTCTATCCGATCTGGCTCACCACTTGCGCTCTGCAGTTGGAGCATCGTAATCCATACACCGACGAAATGACGCGAAAGATCCAGACCGGACTCTTCGGTCGCGATTTAAGTTCGATGCGCCCCGGCGATCCTCCGCCGCACTACCGCGCGTTCTCGTACCCGCTGTATGCAGACATCCTCGCTTGGCCCCTTGCCAGACTCTCTTTTCGCGAGGTTCAGATACTACTCGGGTTCTCCTTTTCGCTCCTGACTACCGCCACGCTCCTCCTGTGGCTACGCGGCCTCGGGGTTCCCTTAAAGTCGTCGTCGATTGCCGCATTCCTTCTGCTTTATGCAACAAGCTACCCGGTGCTCGAAGCTATTTTTGCCTTGCAGCCAACCCTCCTTGTGGCATTTTGCCTGGCTGCGACTTCGGCGGCATTGACGCGGGGCCGCTATCACATCGCCGGCACATGCCTGGCAGTTGGCGCCATCAAGCCCCAGCTCACGATCCCGATCTCGGTATGGCTCCTCTTTTGGGCCCTGAGCGCGTGGAAAAAGCGCAAGGGCCTGCCCCTCAGTTTTGCCTTTGTGTTTTTACTATTGTTGGCGACAAGCGAACGCGTTCTTCCCGGCTGGTTCGAACTCTGGCGAGCGGCCCTCCTTGACTATCGCCAGTACACGCAACCGCCGCTCGTAGAACTGGTTCTCGGTCGCATTTTAGGTGGTGCCACAGCTCTCCTCCTTTTGTTGCTCACGGTCATCCGCGGATGGCAAGCGCGGCACTCCGCTCCGGCTCAGGAGGATTTCGTCCGGACCCTCGCCCTCATACTGGCCGTCACCATTCTTCTGCTACCTACTGGAGGTGCCGTCTACGAGCATGTGCTCCTGATCCCGGCATTGCTATGGCTCTATGTGCATCGGCACGAAGCAGCGAAAAACAGCACTCCTCTGCGTTGGACGTTCACTCTGTTACCCGCGGCATTGCTCTGGCAGTGGGTGCTGGCCTGTGGTGTCGGCATCGCGGCTTCGATACGACCCGCCTGGCGGCATTCTCCGCAGATGCTGCTGTTGCCGTTACGGCTGGCTGCACCTCTTCCGTTTGTTGTGCTAATCCTAATGGGAACGATGTTCCTTCGTAGAGGGTTGAATACCTCGACTCAGCGGGTTCTCCCCTAGAAACACGGCGACCCGCGTCTTAGCTCATGGGTTGTGATGCTCCTGAAAGCTTGTTTGATGGCTGCAGCAATTATCGCTCCCGGATCCTGGCACCACGGTTCAGGTTCCGGCGCAGAGCCCCCCGATTCTTCGCCGGGAGGCGACGCACGGCTGACCTAGCCAGCGCGAGATATACATCCCGAACATCAGGAAGCCGGCCCAGAGCTCTCAAATGCTTTTGGAGGGTGGCAGCGTCGCCGCGGATGATCGGCCCACTGAATGCGTGATCGGGCCCGCGCTCAGCGTAGTTCGCCAAAGTTTGTCGGATAATCGGCAGCATTCTCTTGCGGGCGTCGGCTCGCTGGACGCCTGCCAGCTCCGCCACTCGTTCCGCCGTCACCCAGAGCGACAGCAGAAGCGGCGACGCAAGAGCTCCCCACGCGTGATAGACCGCTTTGTGTTTCTCCTGGATTGCAAAGGCATCGCCACCCATGGCGTGCACAATGCCTCGCGCCTCGCGAACTGCCGGGAGATCTCCCTCGACCGCAAACGGCACGCCCGCAAGGTCGGGCACCACTCCTGCCACGAAGGTCATCAACGGATGTACTGACGCAACCACTGCACCTCGCTTCTGCAGAACTCGCAGTTCGCGGCTTCCCAGGGCGCCGCTAGAATGAAAAACGGTTTTCCCGATCCACTCTCCCCGGGCAGCCAGACTCTCGGCACAACGGCGAATCGCGCGGTCTGGAACGCAGAGCCAGATCATGTCAGCTCGGAGGGGCGGGCCGATCTCCACCACCTTGGCGCCAACTCGTTTCGCTAACTTCTGTGCTCGCCGTCGCGAAGAAAGTCGCGCACGCGTGGCGATCTCCGCCACTCGATATCCTGCATTCTTCAGCGACACCGCTATCGCGCTGCCCAGATTCCCCGCACCGACAATCGCGATCTCGGGAGGTCGGCTTCGGCGGGGACTCATCGAGGGGAGCATATCAGCGCGCGCGGATCCGTGCGAGTCGTGCTTTAGACAATGATTTCGACGGGACCCAATCAAAGCTGCGTGACTCGGCCATCTCGCATATATTCGTGTGCATGGCAAATTCCAATCGGCTGAAAAAACCCAAGCGCGCCCAAGTCCTCTCCAGTCGCACGGTCTATCGCGGGCCAGTGTTTTGGGTAACGTCGGAACGCGTGGTTGAACCTTCCGGGATCCGTGTATTGCGTGAAGTAGTCAGGCACACCGGCTCGGTTGTGGTGCTGGCTACCACAGACGGAACGAGAGAACCCATGCTTCTTTTGGAGCGCCAATACCGTCATGCGGCTAACGATTATCTTTGGGAACTGCCGGCCGGGAGGATCGACAAAGGGGAACGGCCGCTCGCTGCTGCCAAGCGCGAACTGCTGGAAGAAACTGGTTACCGGGCAAGGCGGTGGAAGCCGATCCTGCGGTTTTACGCGAGCCCCGGCTTTGTCGCCGAGCCGATGACTGTGTTCTGGGCGCAGGGACTGCAGGCGGGAGAAGCGCAACCGGAGGCTGACGAGGTCGTCGAGCAACATCTAATTCCGCTGTCGAAGGCCGTCCGCATGGTGATCCGCGGCACCATCCAGGACGCGAAAACGATCTCCAGTGTGCTTTGGCTGTCACATCATAGAACCCGCCAGAAGTAACACGAAAAAAAGTGCTTGTCTGTGATCTGGCTCCTTGACAGTGCACCCTGCCGCTCCCAGAATGACGGTGAATCGGCAGGCAGGCCGTTTGGAGCCCCTGTGAACCGCGGAGCAAGGCGCCTGCCTGAGGGGGCGCACACGTGGAACGTCTGAAAGGTACGGTCAAGTGGTTTAACAATGCGAAGGGATACGGCTTCATCGGTCGCGACGATGGGCCGGACGTCTTTGTGCACTACAGCGCAATAACTTCCGAGGGCTACAAAAGCCTACAGGAAGGAGACACGGTAGAATTCGAAATCACCCAGGGCCAGAAAGGTCCGCAAGCGGCGAACGTTAACAAAGCTTCTTAGAGTTCCTCGTTCATCGAACTTTCCCGGCCCGCCCCTGGTTGGCCCGGCGCATCAGGGATCTTGAGTCTTCGCCCGCAGGGAAAGTTCTGTCTTCCACCGAAGTTGCCTAGTTTTGTTAATCTGATTGCTCTCCCGATGGACAACAAGGCAATTGCCAATCTGCTGTACGAAACCGCCGACCTGCTGGAAATCGACGGCCAGGACTCGTTTCGGATCCGCTCCTACCGCAACGCCGCCCAGGCCATCGAAAACCTGGCAGAGCGCGTTGCCGACCTGATCGCCGAGCCGAAGAAACTGCTGGCAATACCGGGAATCGGCAAGGGCATGCTGAACAACCTGCAGGAATTGTTCAGAGACGGCCGACTGGCCGTTCACGCGGAGTTGCTCGAGAAATATCACCCTTCCATGCTGCAGTTGTTGAAGATCCAGGGGCTGGGGCCAAAGACCATTGCCCTGATCTGGAGTGCCTACCAGGTTTCTGACATCGATGGGGTCGAGAAACTCGCGCGCGCCGGCAAGATCCGTGAACTGCCGCGCATGGGCGAGAAGCATGAGCTCAAACTCATCAAGGCGATTGCGGACTATCGGCGGATCGGCGGTCGTTACCTGATTGATTACGCGGAAATCGAAGCGGAAAAACTGGCAAAATATCTCTCTTCGATTTCGGGAATTGACAAGATCACCCCTGCGGGTTCGCTTCGGCGCGGGCGAGAAACCGTCGGCGATCTGGATATTCTGGTGACCGGGGCTTGCTGCGTGGATGACACCCAGCGGGCAGCCGCAATCGCTCACATTGCCAAATACCCTGCTCTGATGGACATCATCGCAAGCGGGGAAAACAAGATTAGCTTCCGGCTGCGCAGCGGCATGCAAGTGGATGTGCGGCTGCTTTCGCCCAAGTCGTTCGGCGCAGCTATGCAGTATTTCACCGGTTCAAAAGGTCACAACGTGGCCCTCCGACAGCGCGCGCTGAAGATGGGCTACACGCTGAGTGAGTACAGCCTGGCCGACTTGGAAACGGAGAAGCCAGTAGCGGGCAAGACGGAGGAGGAAATTTACGCCAAGCTGAAGCTCGATTACATTCCGCCGGAGATGCGCGAAAACCTGGGCGAGATCGATCGTGCTGCCGAACACACGTTGCCCCAGTTGATCACCGCAGAAGACCTGCAAGGTGATGTGCACATGCACACGGTCGAGACCGACGGCCGAAACACGATCGAAGAAATGGCCGAAGCAGCCAAGGGGTACGGGTATAGGTACATCGCGATTACGGACCATTCCAAGAACCTGGCTTTTGCAAATGGACTTGACGACAAGCGCGCTCTCGCGCACATTCAGCGCATTCGGGAGGCCAATGACCGGATCGAAGGCATAGAGATCTTCGCTGGAGTGGAAGTGGACATTCTCGGGGAGGGCGATCTGGATTTGTCCGATGACATTCTGAGCCAGATGGACGTTGTTGTCGCCAGCATCCACTCACAGTTCAATCTTGATCGCACGAAAATGACGGAGCGGTTATTGAAGGCGATCGAGAACCCGAATACCTCGGTGATTGGGCATCCCACGGGCCGGCAACTTCTCCGACGGGACTCCTACGCTTTCGATATGGATGCGGTGCTGAAGTCAGCGGCAAAGCATAAGGTGGCGATGGAGTTGAATTCGTATCCCGATCGCCTGGACCTAAATGACGTTCACCTGCGGCAGGCGAAGCAGCTCGGGGTGAAGATCGTGATCAATACGGACTCTCACCACACCTCGCACCTGGACAAGATCCGATACGGAATCCTACAAGCGCGGAGGGCGTGGCTCACGAAAGACGATGTGCTGAACACCCGATCCGCGTCCAAGTTCGCGCAAGCGATGAAGCACGGGTGGTAAAGGGGCCAGGGGATGCACCCGCCTGGCCCCTTCTTCCACTACGGGACTGTGACGTTCTTGGGCGTTTCGCTCTTGCAGCAATCGACATCGTAAGGGTATTTGCCGTCGGCCAGTGGGTTCTTCAAGTGAGTGGTAGCTGTCCCCCCGGGAGGAATGGACCCAGTAGCGGGGATGGGCGGACCATCTTTGAATGGCCATGGGCTGCTGTCATCCTGCGTAATCTTACAGTTCCCTTTCGTGTTGTTTACAAAAGTGACCTTATCACCCTTAGTTCCATTCCAGTCATTGCAAATGTCGACTGTGTGGTCTCCCATAGTTCCTCCTCGTGGTTTTTTTGAACTTGGGACTTCGCCTGTAAACATTTCGCGATGGTCTATTTCGAGGCCTGAGATTTCCCCATGAGCTGTACGTAACCGGGATTGTTCTCGAGATTGCGGAACTCGGGTAGCCCTTTAATTTTGCTCGCTGGGTACCCAGCCTGCACCGACTTGCCCAACCATTCCACCGCCAGACCGGTCTCTCCCAGGTTGTTGTAAACCGTCGCGGCGTCGAGAAGTATATCTTTATCATTGTGTCCGTAGTGCAAGGACTGCTCGAGATATACCAGAGCGTGACTCCGGTCTGCTAGTTCCGAGTAATAGCTGGCCAGGCTGCTGAGGACGTCGGGATCGTGGGGATTGACCTTAAGCTCCTGTTCGGCCAGCTCGATCGCTTTTCGATAGGCAACTTGGGAGTCCTTCTGCGAACCGAGATATTTGCGCGCATCCCCAAGATTCCCCCAGGTCACATACTCATTGGCATCCAGTGTGACCGCCTGCTCATAGGCGGTCGCGGCATCGGAAAACTGGTTCAATCCGAAATAACTGGTGCCCAGGTTGACATAGCCCGCGTAGGATGCCCGCAAAGCGATCGACTTCTTGAGCGGCTCGAGAGATTCGGTATAACGCCCCATGTTGGACAAGGTGGCGCCCTCGTTAACATAGGCTCCGTAGCCTTCGGGAGCTAACTCGATCACCTTCTGAAACATGCTCAGGGCTTTCTCGTATTCCTTGCGCCGGAGATAGAAGGTGCCCAGGGAGTTGTAGCCGACGGGACTGCCGGGCTGGGTGCTGATAGCGGCCTGATAGTTCTTCTCTGCTTCGTCGATCGCGCCCCGGTGCTCGAGGGCTAGGGCAAGTCCAATGTAAGCGTCGACGTTGGTGGGCTCGAGATCGATGGCCCGCTGAAATTCCGCTGCGGCTTGCTGATAGCGCCCGGTGCCGTCGTTCACCAGCCCCAGACAGGTGTGGCCCGCGGCCCCGGCATTGCCGAGCTTGACCGCGTTGTCGCACTCCTTCTGCGCCAATTTCGTCCAGCTGTCCTGTTTGGTCAGCCAGTATTTGCGCCAGTAAGCCTCTCCCAGGACAGCCCTGGCTTTGCCGAAGTTTGGATCGAGCTTCAACGCTTCGTTCGCCATGATGATCGAGTTCTCAACATTTTCGGACTTGGCATAGTCGAGCAGGTATCCACTTGCTTGCAGATAGTACTTGTAGGCTTCGGGCTGATCGGTACCGTGGACGTTAAGCGCAGCCTGCTCTTCCGGCCGCAGCTTCAGTTGCAGGGCTTTCACAGCGCCTCGTGCAACGTCATCCTCGACGCCAAAGGCATCGGCAGCCGGGACGGCAATCGAGTCACTTGCCAGTGTCCTTCCGTCTTGACCATTGAGCAGCGAATAGTTGACCCGGATCAGTTCTCCGGACTGTTCCAGGGAAATCGCGAGGCCTAGATTCGCGCCGAACTGGGAACGGGCCTCCTCGAGCGAAGTGATCCTCCTTTGCTGCAAGGTGCGGGCCGGAATCATGGCCAGAGCGCGATCCTCGGTCAAGCGCCCCAGCTTGGCGGAAACGCTGTCTACCAGGCCTTGGCCCAAGGCGCTCAGCTTGGGGTTGTTGTCAATGGGTTTGAACGGGAGGACTGCCAGGACCTGGCTGGAGGGTAGGGAGGGTGCCATCGACTCGGCGTTCCTAGCCCGGGACTGCCAAGCTCGCCGAACGGGCATGTACGAGAGGAGTACGGCCGCTATCACAACGAGAATCACGGAAAGTTGGACTACGGCCCGCGAACTCAGCCGATGGGCAGGCACACCTGCAGGCTGGTCGCCTTGTTGGACACTCCTAAGATCTGCGGCCAGATCCGCCGTGCTAGCGTAGCGCGCCTGGGGATCCTTCTCGAGCATTCGGGACACGATGGCAGCCAGTGCCGTCGAGACCTTCGGGTTCACCTTACGCAAAGGAGGAACGTCGGCATGCAGGACCCGCGCCAGCGTTCCTGCCGGGCTGTCCGCTTGAAACGGTTGCCGTCCGCCGAGCATCTCGTAGAAAACGAGGCCCAATGAAAACAGGTCGGCGCGTCCGTCGTACGGTTTCTGCATCAATACTTCAGGCGCCATGTAGGCCGGAGTGCCGCTAAGAAAGGCGCTGAGGCTCTCGGTCGCTTCGTTGGGATCGAAGAAGGCAAAGCGCTTGGCCACACCGAAGTCGAGTATCTTCACTCGTTTTGCCGGTGTCAGCATGATGTTGTCGGGCTTGATGTCCCCGTGCACAATGTGCTGCTGGTGCGCTGCGCCGACGCCTTCGGCGCATTGGATGGCAACGTCCAGGAATTCCTCGATGCTGATCGGCTGCAGCATGCGCAGCCGCAAGGTGGCCCCCTCGACGTATTCCATCACCAGGAGGATTTCCCCCTTGACCTCGAGCACGTCGTAGATTGCGGCGATGTTGGGGTGGTTGAGAGCGGAGGCCCGCTGAGCCTCTTTCAGAAATCGTTGTCGGTCGCGCTCCTCGAATTGCAACTTGGGCGCCATGCGCTTGATGGCGACCGCGCGCTTCAGAGTATTGTCTTCCGCGCGATAGACCTGCCCCATGCCTCCGGTGCCGAGCAATCCGGAAATGGCGAACCGCCCGGAGATTGTGCCGGTCAGCTCGCGAACAATGGGGCGCGTCTCAGCAGGGTTCGGTGGCTCGGTCATTGACGAAGTATCGCTGCGTGGCGCCAATTCTATCCGCGAAAAGCGCGAAAGCAAGGGGAGCTTGATCTTGACGGCTCAAGCGGGGCTCCGGATGTCCGAGTTTGGCAGCGGGTATCGGGAGAATTATGCAGGAATCGAGTTGGCCGGGCCGACTGACTCTCGCGCCTGCGTCTTGGGCTGCCAGACGCAACACGGTTCCTCGGCAAAGATGTCCCCCGTGAGAGCGTAGGCCCGCGCGCGAGAACCTCCACAGATTTCGCGAAACTCGCAGATCCCGCATTTGCCCTGCAAGTTGCTCGTGTCTCGCAGGGATGTAAACAGCGGCGAATGGCGCTAGAGATCTGCCAGCGACTGATTGCGCACATTGCCGGCAGAAATCGGCAGGAAGCCGCTGGGGAATACTTCCCCCAGATGCGACACGAAGACGAATCCCTTGCCATCGTTGATGCCACGCGGAGCGCGCCCGATACCGTCAGTGGTGCTCAGGCCCAGCCTAAGCGGCAGGGGCCGGATATTGCCTTTTCGCTTGTCTTCGGTGCGTCGCTGCAGCCGGAAACGGCGGTAGTGCTGCGCCTCCGTGCTCTTGATATCGAAGCGCCCACGCTTGGCGGTCTGGTAGAGCTTTTCGAAGACCTGCTCGAATTCGTCCGCGGAAATCAGGTCGATGGCCGAGCCCCGGCCGGTGGGGACGAGGAAAAACACGCTCCATAGCACGATGTCGAGCTGCTCCAGCAGAGCAATCATTGCATCGAGATGCTGCAGGTTGTGCCGCGTGATGGTGGTATTGATCTGCGCCGGCAGAGCCAGCTCGCGCGCCCACCGGACCGAGCGGAGCGTCCAGTCATAGGAGCCGGGTACCCGACGGAAAGCATCGTGAATCTCGGCGGTCGGGCCATCCAGGCTGACGGCTAGGCGCGCCAGGCCGCAGCCTTTCAGCCGGGCGATTGCATCGCGCGTGAGCAGCGGCGTCGCGCTCGGGGTCAGTGAAATACGCACGCCATTCGTGGAGCCATATTCCACGATCTCGAAGATGTCGGGGCGCTTGAGCGGATCTCCGCCGGTCAACACAAAGACCGGGGCCTTGAGCGCAGCTATATCGTCGATGAGACGCCTAGCCTCGTCCGTGGTCAATTCCAGGGCGCTGCGAACGGGTTGCGCGCAGGCACGACAATGTACGCAAGCAAGGTCGCATGCTTGCGTGGTCTCCCAGATCACGATGAACGGGCGTTCGTTGAAGTCCAAGCCAGGTTGCACCTTACCCTCCATCCGCACCAGCGGCCCGACCGCTGCTCCTGGTCGGGCCGCCGTGGTGGCAATCCTGTGCCCTCAGAGGGCTTATTGGCGACCCCGCTCCATCACGACCGCGCGCGGAAACAGGATATTGTTCTCCAGGTGAATGTGCTGGTGCAGGTCGGCTTCAAACTCTGCCAATGCACGATAGAGAGTCTGGTAGCTGACGCAGGCCTCGTCGGGAGCCTTATAGCCGCTGGTAGCTTCGCGCAAAGACCGCAGTGCTTGTCCCGCAGAGTCGTGCTCGTGCTCCATCATCGAGATCGGATTTCTTACACTGCCAAACGGAGCCGGGATGACTGGCGTTCTTTCCACCTCGGCTTCTTCCATTCGGCTGATGTAAGGGAACAGCACGATCTCCTCCTTTATCATGTGCATACGCAGTTCTGAGGCCAGGCCCTGAAACGTGGCGCGGGCGGCCCGCAGTTCCGGATGATTTTTGCCGTGAACTGAGCAAACCTTGTCGAAGAGGGGCTCCAGGCGAGCGATTTCCTTACGGGTGTACGCGTGATGGGTGCCGTTGATGTGCGCGATCAGTTCGGACAGCGGTTCCTCGCCCCAGTTCCGATCGTCTTGTGAAGTGTGCGCCTGTTGCGTTGCTACGTCCAGGGCGCGGGAAACTTCGTCGACGCTCATCTGCGCCGCCCAACAGGCATCCTCTAACGACTTGCCACCGCCGCAGCAGTAGTCAATTCCACACTGCTCGAACACTCGTGCCGCCGACGGGTTCTCCAGCGCTATTTCCTGAACCGTTTTGGTCATGGTCTCGCTCATCGCATCCTCCTGCGCCCACATCCCGTTCATCGGGATCGCGCTTGTCCACGAGATTAGCGAACGAAGAAAACCGTTCCGATGACTTTTGTCACACCCCCAACAATCTCGAGAAAAGCCCCACTTGCGATGTGGCTCCGCGAACAGACGGGACGACGCTCGGCTAGAATAGCGGCGTGCAAGACGTCGGACTGAATACTGCAGATATCCTGGGAAAGGTCGCAATTTTCTCTGGTCTCACGGAAAGCGAATTGGCGTTCATTTGCCAACGCGCCGTCCCGCGCCACTACTCCAGCGGCCAGATCGTTTTCAGCGAGGGCGAAGTGTGTGCGGGCCTGTATGTCGTGGCATCGGGACACGTCCGCATCTTTAAGAGTTCTTCGGGCGGGCGCGAACAGGTGCTTAGCATCGAGGGACCCGGTAGCTCCGTTGCGGAACTGCCCGTCTTCGACGGAGGAAATTATCCAGCCTCGGTGGTGGCGATCGCGGACTCCACCCTGTTGTTCGTCAGCAAACAGGATTTCCAAAGCCTGTGCCTCACGCATCCACAGGTTGCGCTGAAGGTTTTGCGGGTCGTGGGAGCACGCCTGCGGCGCCTGGTCGGGATCATTGAGGAGCTATCGTTCACCACGGTGCGTCATCGGTTGGCGTCTTTCTTGCTGCGGCTAGCAAAGGAGGGAAAGCGCACGCCGCAAGGTGTAGAGGTCATGCTTCCGGTGAGCAACCAGGAACTGGCGGCACAGATCGGAACCGTGCGGGAGCTGGTCTCGCGCAACCTCTCCCGCCTGCAGTCCGAGGGGCTGCTCAAAATAGACGGGCGCACGGTTACGCTGTGCAATATGAAGGCCTTGGAAGAGGAACTCGACGCGGGAGATTGAAGTCGTACAGACCGCCTTCTTCCCTGCTGGGATTAGATTTTTCGTTCTCGCGTCCTGCAATCGTCCGCCGACTTGCACGTCGCGGATGCCCCTCCCCAGCTCTCTTCCCAATCCTGCTAAGCAAACTGAAACAATCAGGCCCCGCCCGGAACAGCCAGCGGGGCCTTAGCTTTGCTGCTACCAACGATCAGAGGCCGCATCATGTCGTGTTCTTCGTGCTCGAAGATGTGGCAATGCCATACGTACTCTTTCCCGCCAGTTCGGGGGCTCACCGCGTTCCGCATGGCTGCCGTAGGCAGATTTGGCAGGTTGAACTGCATGATGACCGTCGTGATCTCCCCGGGATTCATCCGCACCGTTTCCTTCCAGCCCAACTCACTTGGTTCGGGTCGGATCGGATCCCCAATCGAGAAGTTGCTGGGGTCGCCAGTGAACGCTGCGAACAATTGAAGAATGGACTGAAAGATCTCGGACCGACGAGTCGGGATATCGAGATCACTTGTGGATGTGATGCGCGACATCACTTCCGGAGTTTCAATCTGCGCTACGCAGATCCCTGACAGGTGACACGGCAAAAAGCAAGAAAGCAGCCGACTTGATCCCCGATGGGCAACGCTTTCGCACCGTTCCCTCCCAACGAAGCGTTGGCAAGGTGAGATGCAAAAATCCTCCGCCCCGCCAATGTTTTTGCGCTGACTCTTAGTCCTGGATTGTGCGGAAAAAGCGAAGGGCGCGACTTTTGCGACCACGCCCCTCCAAGTTGAAACTTTTTGCAACGCCTGGATTCTGAAACTCTATTTCCCCAGTTTTTCGAAGAACAGGCAGATGGACTCGATCCCCCGGTGGAAGTTCGGGATGTGGAACTTCTCATTGGGAGCGTGCAGGTTGTCGTCGGGAAGTCCGAAGCCCATCATCACACTTGGAATGTTCAGCACGTCCTGGAAGTCGGTCACGATGGGAATCGAACCGCCGGAGCGAATGAACACGGTATCTTTCTTGAAGATGTCGTGCATGGCTTCGGTTGCCGACTTGATGTACTCATTGTCGGTCGAGACCACACAGGCCGGGCCCTTGCTCCAGACCTTGATCTTGGTCTCGATTCCCTTCGGTGTGAGCTTCTTCACGAACGCTATGTAGCGCTTCAGGATGTCGTCCGGATCCTGGTTGGGCACCAGCCGCATGGAGACCTTCGCGGCGGCTTTGGCTGGGATGACGGTCTTCGCACCGGGAGCCGTGAAGCCTCCGGGCATGCCATGGACTTCAAGTGTGGGCCGTGCCCAGGTGCGATAGAGGACCGAGTAACCCGGCTCGCCAGTGAGAACCTTCGACCCGACTTCGGTCTTGCGATAGTGCTCTTCATTAAAAGGCAGGCGCTTCCAGGCTCTCAGTTCGTCCTTGGTGGGGGCCTTTACCTTCGAATAGAAGCCCGGGACCAGAACTTTCCCCTTGGAGTCTTTCAGTTTGCTGATGATCTCAATAAGGGCGAAGAACGGATTGGGCGCCGCGCCGCCGTACATTCCGGAGTGCAGATCGGTTTTCGCGCCGTAAGCCTCGATCTCCGTGTACACCAAGCCGCGCAAGCCGACGCAAAGTGTCGGGAGATTGGGCGCGAATAATTCCGTGTCGCACACCAGAGCGAAGTCGGCCTTCAGCTTAGCTTTTTCCGTGCGCACATAAGCTGCGATCGAGTCGCCTCCAACTTCTTCTTCGCCCTCAAAAATGACCTTCACGTTGACGGGAAGCTTGCCACCATGGGCTTTCATCAGTGACTCAAGGGCTTTGACCTCCATCCAAAGCTGGCCCTTGTCGTCGACTGCGCCCCGGGCGTAGAGGTTGTCATTGCGCTCGGTGGGCTCAAAGGGAGGCGAGACCCACTCGTCGAGCGGATCCGGGGGCTGCACGTCGAAGTGAGCGTACATGAGAACAGTAGGAGCACCGGCGGCGTGCAGCCAGTCGGCGTAAAGCAGGGGGTGGCCCTTGGTAGGAATAATCTCGACGTTTTCCATACCGATGCGGCGCAACTCGCTGGCCACAAATTCGGCGGCCTTTTGCACATCGGATTTGTGCTCCTCCAGAGTGCTGACGCTGGGAATGCGGAGAAGGTCTTTCAGTTCGCTAAGGAAACGCTGCTGGTTCTGACGCGCAAAATCGAGTGCTGGGGAAGCCGCTGTAGCCATAGATGAGTCCCTTTCTTGCGTGACACGCAGTGGAAATGACCAGAACGGGGTACGAAACAAATCAGTATAACCGAGTTGGATTCCGTGCGCTGTGACCGTCGCTGGCGCGGGCGTGACGGGCGCGGGAAGTCACGAGGGTCGTTTTCAGCGCTTTTCTAGGCTGCGCGCAAAGCGAACCTTATGGCCGAGAATGGCGCCAAGTCGTATTCCGATTTTCCCGTCTCCAACAACTGGGCCATGGCGCGTGCAGTGACTGGCGCGAGCAGAATTCCATCGCGGAAATGCCCGGTTGCCATGAAATATCCGGGAACGGAAGTGGTGCCCAAGATGGGCAAGTTGTCGGGAGTGCCCGGCCGCAAGCCTGCCCAAGCTTCCAGAACGTGCGCGCTCTCGAGTGCAGGCAGCATGGCGATCGCGGCACGTCGCAGAGTCTGGATCGTATCGGGTACGGTGCGTTTGTCGAACCCGGCCTCTTCCACGGTCGCACCCGCGAGCAAGCGACCGTCACTGCGCGGAATCAGATAGATCTCCGGCGCACGCACGACGCGCTTCAGGAACTCGCGTGAGGGCATGGCGAAACAAACCATCTGGCCCTTCACCGGACGGGTGGGAACCGGGAAAGGGCCAATTTGCCCGGCCCAAGCGCCGGCGCAATTGACCACTTTGGCGGCGCGGTATGCAGTCTTGTTGGTGGTCACGCCAACGGCGCGTCCCCCGGCCACATCAACGCTGACGACCGTGGTCCCGGATGAAATATCGACTCCCCGGTGGTGGGCTGCCTTAAGCACGGCTGCGGTCAGTGCTCGTGGACAGACGCTCCGTTCCTTGAGAAAAGAAACCTGGCGACCCGAAACAGCAAGAGCAGGCTCCAGTTCGGCGAGCGGAGCGGGCAGCGGGCTTGAGCCAGCAAGCTGGTCTTCCGCGTGTCCGGGCGCAAGGAACAGCAGCGCACCCTCGCACCGGAGATCGACCTTCAAGCCCGATTCATCCTCGATCTCGTGCGCGAATTCGGGATACATCTCCGCACTGGCCGTGGCAAGCGGCCGCAGGACAGCGAGAGTCTCATCGCCGAGCATGCCGCCGGCGGCAGAAGACGCTTCGCGGCCGGGTTCTCCGCGTTCCACGACAAGGACTGACGCCCCGTATTTGCGAAGTTCGCGCGCCAGGCTGAGCCCGATAATTCCGCCACCGATGACAATTGCGTCCCAGGTCTTCACCCGAGCATTGTAAAAGAACAAAGCATTACTTCCGGAAGGTATCGTTGACAGCGGTGTCGTCGGCGAGCCGTTTCGGGAGTGCGATATGCTGGTCGGACAGATGCGCCGACCTAGACGGGTGGACCCGGCGGTGCGCCCGAGGGTTTCAGTTTCGGCACATTCTGCTGCGGATTGCTGAGGAACAGCTCGATCTCTCGGCTGAGCCGCTGGGCGGCTGCGTCCGAGCGCAGTTTTAAAGTCTTCCGTACCTCAGTTACGCCCGCTAGTGCTGTGGATTGCACCTCCGGACTCGCGTCCGGGTTCGTGGAAAGCAACATCAAGCCTTCTGCGACCCGCGCTTGCACGGCGTCGCCGAGATCTCTTTCCCGCTTCGAGCCGTTTGCCACAGACTCCGAGAATGCCGCTTTGATCAGAGCGGCTACTACTTCACTTGGCGCGACCCCGTCGGCCTCTTGATGGGCGATCACTACCAGACGCTCCATGCGTTGCGCGTCAAGCAGACCTCCGACCACGATTTCCGAGACTGCCCGCGCTCCATCCTGCGGGCTGAAAAGGTAGTCAGCTGAGGAATTGAAGCGCTCGGCATCATCCAAGTCGGGCTCCGGTGGTGCCAGTAACTTCCACAAGGACAAGGGCACATCGAGTTCCTTGGGGTCGAGCGCACGCAAGACGAGCTGTAAGGCCTTGCGCTGGCTGGCCACCGGCCAGACGGTGACGGGCTCTTGACCATCCCCAACAAGGGACGGCGGAATCCTCGCGCTGCCTACTACATTGATAGCAGCGCCCAGCGCATAACGATGGAAAAGATAGATCAGCGGAAAACGCGAAGCTAGCCGCGAGCCGGGCTCGCCGACTCTCGACTGATTCGCACCGAAGCGCGCCAGAAGGGCGTCGCGGACCGGCCATACTTGCTTCAGCCACTCCACCGGATCGGTGCTGTCGTCGTAAGCATTCCAGCGCGGGTCGGAGGCATTGCCCCGGGTCACGCCCCTCGCCAGCGCCTTGCGCACGATGGCATCAAGACGCCCACGATCCTGTTCAGCTGTCGCCTCGAGTCCGCCTTGGCTGTATCCCCACTCGATGGCAAAGTTGTCATAGCTGCCGGTGCCTTGCATATAGGCGTCGGACAGGTCCGCCGACCCGTCGCTGCGGAGCTTAACGCGGGGCGCGTAGTAGTCCATGACTGAGCCGCGGTCGAAGGTGCTGGCAACGAAATTGTGGTTGAGGCCGAGCACGTGTCCCATTTCGTGGCAGGTCAACAGCGCGAGGCGATTGAGCATCACCTGCTCTGCAGAGATCCGGGCATCGAGGTTGTCGAGCGCGGCGAACGCATCGAGGGCGGGTTCGTCGCTGTCCTTGCCCGAAGGCATGATCGTGTCCCAGTAGTTGTTCACCGTCCGCATGCGATGAGAATCGAGCTGCACGATGGCATGGACGATCTCGCCGGTGCGAGGATCGGTTTGGGTCGTGCCCACGGACCAGCCGCGACCCGCGCGGTTGGTCCACTGAATGGTGGGATAGCGGACGTCGAGCGGATTTGCGCCTTCCGGCAGGTCTTCGATGCGGAGGGCATTCTTGAACCCTGCCTGCTCGAAGGCCGCATTCCACCACAGAGCTCCGCGGCGCAAGGCAGAGCGCATCGGCTCGGGCACCGCTCGGTCCAGATAGAAGACGATTGGCTTGACGGGCTCGCTCACTCCGGCGGAGGGTTCTTTCTTCTCCAGGCGCCAGCGCGCGATGTACTTGCGTTCCAGCGGCTGGTTGTAGGGTTGAGAGAAATCGCGGAAGGACTCGCCGAAGAAGCCCACACGCGGATCGGCCTCGCGCGGCACATACCCGGGCTCAGGCAACGCCACAAAGGAGTGATGCTCATGCACACTCAGCGCGTGGCTGTCCGGTTGATTGAAGTCGGCTTCGCCTTCGTTGGAGAATGTGAGCAGAGCCTCGATTTCTGTATTTCGCGGAAAACTGCCCGAAGCATCGAAATCTACGATGCTTCGCCCCTCATCGAGTCTCCAATTCGAATCATGGGCCTGCTCGCGGATCATCTGTCCATTGACGGCCTGGGTCGGCCTCCGCATTTGAGAGAGCAGGTTGGCCGCATCGCGGACGAGCAGTGGGTTCGCGTTCACCAGCAACGTGCCATCTTGCTCAGCTTCAATGGGAAGCGCGGCCAACACGGAGGTCGGGAAACTGAGTTCGACGGAGCGTTTGAGATCGTTGCTACCGCGTTCGGCACGGAACGCTGAGTTCTCGGCAACGACCTGCACGCGGGGCCCCACACGCCGAAAGCGGCACACCATGGCGCCGCCGATCGTGCCGCGGTCAGCAAACAATTTGATGGAGCCAACGCCGCTGCCCAAGCCAACGAAGTAGAGGAACTCGCGGTCTCGCGCCGACGATGACAGTTCGAACAGCACCGTGCCCTTCTTGGCGTCCCAGTAGTAGGGGACAAATCCATCCTGCTTTTGGAGACCTGCGGTCCGGGCGGAGAAACTCTGCGCATTCTCTGAATCCTTGGCGGTCTGAGCATTCGAAACAAGACAACCGGCAACTATCAGCAGGCACAAACTCGATCGCAGCATAGGGCTGCCCTTATACAACAGGGGACAAGGTTGCTCCAAGCCGGAGGTTTGCCGCTTATTGCTCGCTGTTCGCTCCGGACATAGTTACTTTCGGCACATGAGCGCCGCGCCTTGCCTTCCTATAATCCGCGCAAGGGCGGACTCAGCTCTGCTCTCCGCGGGATGGCACAGTCCAGGCACAACTTAGAGGGCACCGGCTTGCAGCGGTTGTGGATCTACGGCCCATGGCGCGACATGATTGTCGGCTGCGGGGCCTGGTCGGCCCCTCTGCTGCTTCTGGGCTATCTCTACACCGCGTCGAGTACGCTTCAGTGGTCGGTTGCGTTTTACCTCCTTGCCCTGTTTTTCAATTACCCGCATTTCATGGCGACGGTGTACCGCGTCTATCACCGCGCCGAAGATTTTGAGAAGTACCGCATCTTCACGATCCACACGACACTCCTGGTGCTGTTGACGGCGCTTGTGTCGCACTTCTGGTTCCGGGCCCTGCCTTTTCTTTTCACGGTCTACCTGACAGGAAGTCCATGGCATTACAGCGGGCAAAACTACGGTATCTTTATGATGTTTGCCCGGCGAGCGGGGGCCCAGCCGAGCCCCAATGAGCGGCGGGCGTTGTATGCTGCCTTCCTCCTTTCCTACGCCATCCTGTTTTTGAATTTCCACACCGGTCCATCGTCGGACCCGCTGTTTGTATCGCTGAACCTTCCGGGAGTGGTCAGCTCGCAACTGCAGATCTTCCTCGCCCTCGCCTTCGTGGCATGCAGCGCTTACGGGCTGTCGCGGCTGATCGGGCAGGCGGGATGGCGCGGCGTGGTTCCGTCGCTGACACTATTCAGCACGCAGTTCGTGTGGTTTCTTCTTCCCACGGTGCTATCGCTGGGGGAGCGATTCCGTGTACCGCAGAGCCGCTACAGCACGGGGGTGCTGGCGGTGATGCATTCGGCGCAGTATCTGTGGATCACGAGCTTCTACGCACGCCGTGAGGCGGATGCGGAAGGCCACCAGAGATGGCGCCCGGCAGCCTACTTTGCGATTCTGATCGCTGGCGGCATTGCGCTCTTCATTCCTGGGCCCTGGATCGCTAGCCACGTTTTCCATTTCGACTTCACCCGGAGCTTCCTGATCTTCACGGCGCTGGTGAATATCCACCACTTCATTCTGGACGGCGCGATCTGGAAGCTGCGCGATGGACGCATCGCGAGTCTACTGCTGAATTCGCGGACTGGCATATCAGAAACAGCCAGCAATGCCCGCACCGGCGTGGCTCGGGCCCTGCACTGGGTGGTCGGACCCACTTCGGCTGCTCGTACGCTGCGTTATGGAGTCGCGACTGCCCTGCTGGCATGGGGAACTATCGACCAGGTGCGCTATTACTACACACTGCACGAGGACAACCTTCCCGACCTGCAGCGCGCTGCTGCGCTGAATTCTTACGACACGCCGCTCGAAATGCGGCTGGCGCGCAAGGAACTCGACGCCGGGCAACCCGACAAGGCGTTAGTGGCCTGGAAACGTGCCATTCAAGCGAACCCGGCCGATCCAACCCCGCGCAATGAACTTCTCAAATATCTGACCGACAACAAACGATTCGATGAAGCCTACTCCGTGACACGCGCGGCGATGGAGCGTTCCCCGCGCGATCCCCAATTGCTGATTAACAATGGCATCCTGGCACTGCAACTCGGCCACCCCGACGATGCGCTCCGCAGTTGGCAGCAAGCTGTGGCCCTGGATCCATCGCAAGCGGATGCGCACCTGTACATTGCCGCCGAACTCGATCAGGAAGGCAAGCCCGCAGATGCTGCCCCGCACTACGGTATGTTCCTGGAGATCGTTGCGCACCACGGCGCCGACATGCGGCCGCCCGCGCCTAAGCTGATTGGCGTTGCCCTAAAGCTGGCCGACTGCCAAGCGCGAGCCCAGCACCCGGATCAGGCTCTGCGTTCCTATGAGTTGGCCCGCAAAATCGCCGCTCAGACTGGAGAGGGCAAGCTGGAAAGCTTTGCCAGCATCGGTGAGGCGTCGACCCAGGCACACATGGGTAAGACCGACGAGGCCCTGCGGCTCTATCAGCACGCGCTGCAACTGGACGCCAGCATGGACGACCGCCGCAACGAGGCAGTCGACTGGTTCAACTATGCCTTGTTCCTGCGCGACGCTGGGTTTCCACCTCGGCTCTCGTTTGCCAGCCTCCTGAAATCCGAGCAGCTCATGAAGTTTGCTCCCGACGCGCCCGTAGCCAAAGCCTTCGCAGTCACCCTGGAAGAATTTGAGAAGCAACTCGGTAGTGAAGCGGCTCGCATCCGCAAGGATCCGGTTCCGGCACAGCGCCAGGCTCTCATGCTGACTCGGCCCTCGATCAAGCTGCAGATCAACGACTAGCGGAATTCGGTTTGGTGAGTTCTTAACTCCTCCGTTAGCCCATTGCGCAAAGCTCTACGCTCAGGTATCCCTGAAAGTGTTCTCCTGGCTCGGGAAAGTTCTATGTTCGAGCGTTTTACCGAAAAGCGCGGCGCGTCATTTTCTTTGGCCGCTATGAAGCTTCGCGGTTCGTTAGTCCTTACATCGAGACCGAGCATCTGCTGCTCGGCCTGCTCTGCGAGGACACGGCACTTGCGCGGCGCTTTCTCCGGGCTGGCGCACTGGATTCGATCCGCGACCAAGTCGAGGCCAACACTGAGGTTCGCGAAAAGAGCCCGACTTCCGCCGACTTGCCGCTCAGCAAAGAGGCAAGCGCGTTCTGGCGTACTCGGCAGAAGAAGCAGAGCGGCTCAACCCCAAGCACATCGGCACGGAGCCTTTGTTATTGGGATTGTTGCGAGAGGAACTGTGCTTCGCAGCAAAACTCCTCAAGGAGCGCGGTATCGTCCTTGAACAGGTTCGCTCAGACCTGGCCCTGAACCCCCATGAAACTCCGTTTCGTGATCCCGTCCGGGTCACGGCGGGGTCGTTTCACGGTGTTGTGCAACCCTCCTATCTGGTTTCCATCAAGCCAGGCCACCCTCTCGTGGGGCGGGAAGCGGAGCTGGAGCGACTGCTAGAAAGTCCTCGGGCGCCGCCATACCAACAATCCGGTGTTAGTTGGGGAACCAGGCGTGGGCCAGCAGGCAATTGTCCGCGGCCTCGCGCAGCGCATCGCGCGATGACACGGTTCCTCTTTTCCTTGCCGACGCAACGCTCGTGGAACTCGATCTGTCGTCGCCCACGAGCAGTAAAGAATTCTAGAATATTCGCGAAGCATTGCTGAAAGCCGCCCAGGGTGGCGCCATCCTGGTGGTCGACGAACTCCACACGGCCGTGGATGGCTCGTCGGGCAGGCGTTCCTCTCACTTACTGGAAACCCTGAAAGGCATCGTTGTCGGCGGGAAACTGCAGGTTCTCAGTATGGCCACGCCACCGGGTTTTGCCCGTGCCATAGCCGATCGCGGCTGGCTGGAGAGCTGCTTCCAGGCGGTCCGGATAGGCCCCGGCCAGACCAGAAGAAACTGCGCGTGTGCCCACAGCATCAAAGAGAAGTTCGAGGAATTTCATAGTGTGACGTACCACCATGAAGCTATCGAGCTGTGTATTGCCTGTGCGAAGGTTTGCCTCCCGGGGCGATCTCTGCCGGGCGGGGCGGTCGACGTGATGGACGAAGCAGGATCACTGGTAAAACTGAGCAGCGCAAAACCTCCCGAGGACGTCACCGAAACCCAGAAGCGCGTGCAATTCATTGTGCGCCGTATGGAGGCGGCCATCCTCAATCACGAGTTCGAAAAGGCCCGTTTCTATTCCGACGAGGAGCGGATAGAGCGCGAGAAACTTCGCTACCTGAGAGAGAAACTGAAGGCGGAGGGATCGAACGCGGTCCCAGATACGACGGAAGACGTGAAACGGGTGATCTCGCACTGGACCGGACTGAGCCTTGCGGCTGTGCGGAAGACGCTAAACAACCGACGGGGTGAGGAGTTGGCGGGGTAGTCCCCACCGCGGCACCCGCCGTGCAATTGACAGCCCACGGCTAATGCTCAACAATAAAAACTCACACTAATACTTCAACGATTCCGGAGGAAAGCCATGTCCGATCAGGACGTCACGGTTATGCAGGAGGGCTCGAGCAACACCGGCAAGTGGATCCTGCTGCTGCTGGCGATCGTCTACGTGGCGGCTTCTCTTTACTTCCTGGTCGACCTGCGCGGCCAGGTCTCGAAGATAACCCAGGACCAGGCAGCGGCACATAAGGAGATCGGCCAACTGACTGAGCGCATGCAGGCTGCCGAAGCTGAGGCGGAGACGCTCGGGCAGCAGGTAGGCATCACGAAGAAAGAACTGGCGGAACGCGCCAAGCAACTCCAGGCTTCCCAGCGCGCTGCGGAAGAGCGACTCGCCAAAGAGCAGAAGGAACAGATCAGCGCGGTGAGCGGGGAAGTGGCGGGCGTGAAGACCGACGTCGGCGGGGTCAAAACCGATGTGGCTGAGACCAAGAGTGAACTCGCGGCTACCAAAGCCAAGCTGGAAAGCACGGTCGGCGATCTCGGCCTGCAGAGCGGCCTGATCGCCAAGACGCGCGATGACCTCGAGGTCCTCAAGCACAAAGGCGACCGCCAGTACTACGAGTTCACGCTGCTCAGGGGAGCCAAGCCACAGCCTGTCTCCACCGTCAGCCTGCAACTGAAGAAGATCGATCCCAAGCGTGGCAAGTTCACGCTGAATGTCACCTCCGACGATAAAACCATCGAGAAAAAAGACCGCAACGTGAATGAGCCGATCCAGTTCTATACCGGGCGCGACCACATGCTCTATGAGCTGGTGGTCTGGACGCTCGACAAGAACAAGGCCACCGGGTATGTCAGTACGCCGAAGAACGCACCTGTGCCGGTGACCGCTACCCCGACCGGATCCAACTAGCGATCGGCCATGTTGCCCGCATCCGCGTCGGTTCTGCTCAACATCGCGCTGCGCACGCTGGTGATTTATCTCCTGGTGCTCATCGGGGTGCGGCTCAGCGGCAAGCGCGAAGTCGGGCAGATGACGCCCTTCGATCTGGTTCTGCTGTTGCTGCTGAGTAACTCCGTCCAAAATGCAATGACCGGCCCCGACACATCGCTCATCGGGGGCATGGTCGCCGCCACCGTGCTGCTGGTGCTGAACTACCTGATTGCGGATCTCTCCGGCGGGAACCGGCGTTTCCGGAAGTTTATTCAAGGGCAGCCGAGCATGCTCATCCATGATGGCGAAGTGATCGAGTCGCATATGGCCAAGGAGCACGTCAGCATGGACGATCTGCAACGCGCTCTGCGTGCGCACGGCATCGCTGACTACCACCACGTTGCGATCGGCGTTCTCGAAGTGGATGGCTCGATGAGTTTCTTGAAGTACGACGACATCAATCCAACAGCGCAGAGCCACCTGGTGCGGCGCAGAGGCATTCAGAAAAAAGAATAATCAGGCACGCCCTTGACCAGGAAATGCGGGTTCCTCCCACAAGGTTCGGCAGAGTACAACAATTCGCCGGGGATTACTTCGTCAGAACCACCGGCAAGGTCTGATCATAGGGCTGAACGGAGATGCTGAAAGATTGACGCTTGGTGAAAGCGTCACGCGTGACCGGAAAGCTGACGATCACCGTTCCGCTCGCCTCATTTCCGGGAAGGATCTTGGTTTCCGGCATCAAAGCTGAGCGGGCACCTTGTTTGAGATCCGGGAAGGCCTGAAAGTAACGATCGAAGTCGACGGCCGACGCGGCGTCGTCGGAGTACTCGTTGTCAGGCATCTTGAGTTTGCCCTGGATGGTGTGAATCCATAGCGGCTTCTCGCCGCTGTTATGCAAGGTCACGGTCGCGGCGACGAGCACTGCGTTCTGATTGGGCAACTCGACCACCGCCAGGTTGTCCACAGAGCCTGCGCCTTGGGGCTTCGCGCGACCCAGGAAACCGTAAACGGCCAGCGCGATTGCCAGTCCGGCAAGAGCAATCAAGACAATCCTGGCAGGCGGCAGCTTACGTTCCGGGGCTGCCATGTCTTGCGTCACGCCGACGCCCACACCCGGGCCTATGTCCAGACCTGGGCTCTTGGGTTGGGGGATGGCCTGAGGATCCGTGCCTGAAGGAGGCGGAGGTGGAACTGGAATCTGGTCGGGCATGAGGACGATTCTACGCGGACTGAGAAGGGGAGTATGGCCTCGTACCTGCCCAATTTCTGGATTGCACGCGGCCTGCCCCTGCGCTAGGCTGAAACCGCTCTCGCGATTCTCCCTTCCTCTTCGTCTCGCCACTAAAAAACCAGGCGGCTGCTGCATTGCGAGTGCAATCTGACGTGGTCGGGGTGAGATACCCACAATATATGGGGTTTTATTTCTTGACCCACGGCGTACCTCGACATTAAAGTAGCTGCAATCTGTGCCTTCCCATCGGTTTTCGGGGAGGCTTGCGTCTGACGTCTGTGGGTCGGCATCAACCTAGTAAACGGGCCGACTCGACGTCGTACCAGCCAAATCGTGCCGACCGCGCCCCAGCCAGCGCAGCCGGCAAGTTGCCAGACCGGCCGCCATCGCGCGCGGGACGTTCGCATGATGGAGCGTTGAAGGAGTTGAAGTGCTCAAACTGAAAAAACTCCAGATCTTAGGGTTCAAGTCATTCTGTGATCGCACGGAGCTGAGGTTTCCGGGCGACGGCGTGGCGGCCATCATCGGCCCCAACGGGTGCGGCAAATCGAACATTGCCGACGCCATCTCCTGGGTGCTCGGCGAGCAGTCGGCGAAGACCCTGCGTGGCTCCCGTATGGAGGACGTCATCTTCTCGGGCACTCGGGACCGCCAGCCGACCGGCATGGCCGAGGTGTCGCTGACGCTCATTGATCGCGAGCAATACGACGGTCCAGACAAGAACGAGCCCACGGAAGTGGAAGTGCGCGAGGACATGCCCGCGGAAGACTGGGACGAAGCGGAAGTCCGGGCGCGCGCGGCAGAGGAGACAGAGCTCGCGATCGAAGAGGCGCAGCCGGGGAAAGTGGAGCAAGTACCGGTAGGCGCCTTTGTAACTGTTGGCAATGGCCAAACAACCCCGGGCTCAGTAGGCGCTGGGATTGGAGCGACGGGCGTCCCGCCCGTCGAGGCGGGCGGGGACCCTTCGCCGGACTCAGGGCAAGCTGCCCGTCCCTCCACCGACAATTCACCGGCGGAAGAGACAGCCGCGGCTTTGGTGGCGGCACCGCCGGCGGTCGTGTTGAAGATCCGGCGCCGAAAATTCAACCAACAACAGTTTCACGCGGGCGAGATTGTGGTTACGCGCCGTCTGTTCCGCTCCGGCGACAGCGAATACCTGCTGAATGGCAAGCTGTGCCGGTTGCGCGACATCCAGGAACTGTTCATGGGGACTGGGCTTGGGCCAGAATCGTATGCCCTGATCGAACAAGGGCGCATCGGGCAGATTCTCTCGAGCCGCCCCACCGATCGCCGCGCCATCATCGAGGAAGCGGCGGGAGTAACCAAGTTCAAGACGAAGAAGCGCCTCGCGGAGGCGCGCCTGGAAGACGCCAAGCTGAACCTGAACCGCGTGAACGATATCTTCGAGGAAGTCACGCGGCAGATGAACTCACTGAAGCGGCAGGCAGCCAAGGCCGAGCGCTACGCAAAATTGCGCGACGAGATGCGCGCCAAACTGCGCGTGGTCTTGGCCAGCAAGTTCACCCAACTCGATCAGGAAAGCGCGGAGATCGATGCCCAGCTTAGTGCTCTGGCTGAGCAGATGCATTTGCGTACCGAGACCGTGCAGCAACTCGAGCTGGAGAGTAGCGAGCGGACGCAGCGCGGATACGCGATCGACGCCGAACTGCGGCAAAACCGAGATCACCTGAACCAGATAGCTATGGAGATCGATCGAGGTCAGGCCCGGCGCCGGACCAACGAAGAACGCTGTGCGGAACTGATGGCGCGGACGGCGTCGTGGGATGCCGAGCTTGGCCAGGCCCGTAGCCGGCTGGCGACTCTGGAAGAGGAGCTTGCCTCTAACCAGCAGATTCTCGAGTCGGCCGCGGCGGACCTCGCTGGCGCTCAGCATGAACTCGAACTCTGCCGCCAGGAGGCCAACGCGGCGACCACCGACCTCAATGGCCTGGAGCGTGAGATCGAGCAAGGCCGGACCGCGATCATGCAAGCAGTGGCATCGGCGGCCCAGTTGCGCAATCAACTGACCCAGGGTGAAGAGCGTCTGGCCGCAGTCGATCGGGAGAATCAGCGTCTGCAGAACGAAATCTCGGCCGCTACCTCGCAGGTGGAAGCTTTCGGCGGTCAGCGCGGGCAGTTCGCGCTGGAGTTCGAAACTGTTTCCCAGCGCGTCAGCGGCTTGGCAGCGGAGATCGTGCAGGTTCGGCAGTCGCTCGAAGCGAAACGAAACGAAGAAAGCGAGGCAAAACATCGTCTGGACGGTTTGCGTGCTGAGTTTGCGTCTGCGCTTGGCAGAAAAGGCTCGCTGGAAGCGGTCATCGCCGAGCATGGCTATTCAACCGAGTCCGTGCGGCGGCTGTTCCAGTCAGGATCTCTCCAGGGTGGGCTAGCTCCTGTAGGCGTGCTGGCAGACTTTCTGGAAGTGGAGCCTCAGCATGAGCGGGTGGTGGAGGATTTCCTGCGCGACGAACTTAACTACATTGTGGTGAAGTCGTGGGACGCGGCGGATGAAGGCCTGCGTCTACTGCGCAGTGATGTCGATGGCCGGGCGACTTTCCTCGTGCATCCCGAAGACTCGCAGGCGCGATTCTCGTTTGTGGTCGACGAATCAGCCCACTCTGCCCCGGCGGGGCAACCCATCGTTCCTCTGAAGAGCACGATCCGGGTGCTGGATGGATTTGGGAAGTCCCTGGAAGTTATCCTGCCCAAGCTGCGCGATGGATACATCGTTCCCGACGCTTCGCTGGGGCGCGAACTCGCCCTGGAGAATCCTAATGCTTTCTTCCTATCGCAGTCGGGCGAGTGTTTTCACAATGTGACCGTGACGGGCGGAAAGCAGCGCGCCGAAGGTCCGCTTTCCATGAAGCGCGAACTGCGCGAACTGCTACGCACGTTGGAAGACCTGGAGCTCACCCTTCGCGACGGTGAAGCGCACGTGCTGCTGCTGGGCCGTGAAATCAAGGAACTCACTTCGCTGCTCGACCGGCTGGAAGACGAAAAACGCGAAGCGGAGAAACAGGCCATGACGTCGGGGCACATGCTTCAGCAGCTCGATGCCGAGATGAACCGCGTCGGAGAACGGCTCAACGTGAGCCGCGCAGAGTTGCAGCGGTTGGCAGCGGAGCGGTCGGAACAGCAGGCGGTGATTGTGGCCCGGGGTTGCGAAATCGCGGTAGCGGAGCGGCAACGCATCGATCTGGAACAAGGCATGGCGGCGGCCCAGGAGCAAATCGCAGCGCTGAAAGAGCGCCGCGACCAGGCCGCGCAGAATACCTCGCAGCGTGTGGCCCGCGTGGCTGGACTCGAGGAACGGCATCGGTCGGCGACGACTGTGTTGGAACGCATCCAATCGCTGGTGTCCGAAATGCGCGAGCGTGTGCACGCGCTGAGGACGCAGATCGATGCCTCGGCCGCGGAGAAGGTACAGCGCGTGAATGAGAACACGCAACTAGCCAATCAACTGATCGATCTCGAGGCCGAGAAAAACGCGGGCGAGGCGCGGGAAGGGCTGTTGCAATTCGAAT
>Ga0306926_10000504_pt1 | contig 36549 bp, 31 predicted proteins | sample flu12Cox44000178_FD_203759 | JGI IMG/M metagenome (GOLD analysis project Ga0306926, IMG submission 203759) | Lab enrichment of tropical soil microbial communities from Luquillo Experimental Forest, Puerto Rico - flux8day.12C.oxic.44.000.178 (v2)... | ecosystem: Environmental > Terrestrial >...
TTGGACGAAAGTCCCAGGGGAATGCCGACCAGGGCCAGCACTACGCAGGCCGTAGGCAATGCCATGCGATGATGAAATTCGATGAGAAAAAGCCGTGCCGCGGTGGCGTTGGCCGTGCGAGCTGCCTGCGGCAGCTTCGGCGTACTCATCTCGCCAATGGGGACCGGTTCGCTCTCCTGCTTGTCGGCGGCGGGAACTTCAATCGGAATGTCGGTTTGCTGGAAGCTGGAGATCTGATAATGCTCGGGAGCCTTGGGGTCGGTCTCGTGGGTGGAACCGTTAATCAGGTGCAGGTGGAGCTGCGTGGGCCCTTCGCTGACCAGCACTCCCTGCTCGGCTTGCCAGATTCGCGGCGAGCCCGGCGCGCTGATGTCGGCGAGAAACACGCCTTTCCAGACGGCCGCGCGCTGACTTCCGTGCACGTCGTGGACATAGAGCACGATCTTCGGGAAACCTTCGTAGAAAACTCGAGGCTGGACTTCAAAGGAAGCCTGTGCCGACTTGAGCCTGTCCTGCAGTCGCCCGAGAGCGGCCTGCGAAGCCGGCGCCAGGTACACGCCATCCGCTAGCGCCACCAGCCATGCGGCCAGCACAAAGATCGCGACGACTCGAAGGAACGTCCAGACGCCGATGCCGCTCGCGCGCATGGCGGTGATCTCACTGTCGGCAGCAAGGCGGCTCAGGCCGAGCAGCACCCCAACCAGCACGCCCGCCGGAATCGTGATGGTCAAGGCGAGCGGCAAGCTCAGGGCGACGACTTCGAGAACGCTGCTGAGCGGGGCGCTGTTGCGCACCACCAGCTCGAGAATGTGCCCGAGGTCTTTCGTGAACAGGACGAACGTAAAAATGGCGATCCCCACCGCGGCGTGGGAGACCACTTCGTTCAGAATATAGCGGGTCAGGATCCGCATGGCACGCGGGTTATAAAGCCTAGATCGAGTCTAGCATGCCGATAGCCGAGCCCAAGGCAGAGTTCCACAACCGTGTGCTATCCCTGTCGCACCATTCGCGTCTAATCATGCGCAGCATTGTGAGAATCTGACCCGGTCCCGATAGCGGGTCAGGATATACGTTAGTCTGAGTAGATCTTCAAACTTCAACTTCTGGAAGGTGCGATGATTCGTCGCAATCTTGTGTGCTTTCTCCTGCTGCTCCCCTTGACGGGAGCGGCCCTTTCTCAACCAGCCGAAGCTCCTGTCAGCAGCGACGTGCGTACTGCCGCAGATCAACTCACCGGGTCGGTGTACACCGGCCCGGGCATGAAGACTTTGCGCGAACTTTCCGACGGCTTTGGCGGCCGCCTCACCGGCTCTCCCGCCTACAATCATGCGGCCGAGTGGGCGGCGGCGAAGTTCCGCAGCTATGGCATCGCAAACGTCAAGCTCGAGCCCTTCACGATGGCCAACGGCTGGGTGCGCGGTACTGCTAGCGGCGAGTTGATCACACCCGTTGCGCGTCCGCTGCACATCGAATCGCTGGGCTGGTCGCCTTCGACTCCGGCGGGAGGGATCCAGGGCGAGGTGATTGAGGTGGACGATGTCTCCGCCGATCACCTCAAAGCCATCGCTGGCAAGATCAAGGGAAAGATCGTCTTCATGGATGAAGGCAAGATTCTCGGCGACCACTGGCAGAAGACGTTTCCTGGCCTCGAGGCGTCGTACCCCTTACTGAGCGACGCCGGCGCGCTCGGGATCGTGTTCTCCGATCACGACCGCAACAACGTCCTGAACGCCACGGATCCCAACTGGGGCTCGACCCTGTTTGTGCTGCCGGGCGCGCAGCTGGGCATGGAGGACTCGCAGCTCATTCGTCGCAGTCTGCAGCAGGGACCGGTGACGTTGCGGTTTGAACTGCGCAACACGACCTCCGGGCCAACCCAGGTCAACAACGTCATCGCGGAAATTCGGGGAAGCGAATCCCCAGACGAATGGATCTTGGTGGGCGCCCACCTCGACTCATGGGATTACGGCACTGGCGCGCAGGACAATGGCACCGGAACGGCCATGGTTTTGGACGTCGCGCGCGCGATTGCTGGAATGGGCAAAGCTCCACGCCGGAGCATCCGCTTCGCGCTGTGGGGCGGCGAGGAGCAGGGGCTGTTGGGATCGTACGCCTACACGCAAACCCATCTCGCCGAGATGGCGAGGTGCGTCGCTGTCCTGAACACTGACAATGGCTCCGGTCACCCGAAGGGATGGAAGCTACAAAGCCGCAAGGACCTGCAACAGGCGATGCAGCCCATTAGCGATGCCGTGTTGAAGGACATCGGCGGAGGAGGCCTGTCGCTGCAGACCACCTATGACACCGATCATGGTCCGTTCATGTTGCAGGGCATTCCGGCACTGGATCTCTGGGTGGACCTTTCGCACTACGTCGAGGTGCATCACAAGTCGAGCGATACCTACGATAAGGTCGACCCCGTGGACTTCAAAGCGGACACTGCGATCGTCGCAGTGACGGGCTGGATCATCGCCGAAAATCCCAAGCCGATTGCGCCACATCTGGATCACGTGGCGGTGGCGGAAATCCTGAAAAACGCAGACCTCGACACCCTGTTGGCCTACATCGGCCACTGGAAGCCTTAGTCGCAAGCTTCGGCACTTTTTCCACCCTGAGAGCAAAAGTGCCGAAGCAGTTCTTCCACAGGCGGATCGTAAGTGGCTGTGGTGTAAATGGTTTGCTTTGGCGATCAACCTGCACAGCTAACTACGGCAAAGTACGTACCCCGGCCCTATATCCACTGCAGGGGGTTCACTGGCATGTCGAGCAAGCGCCTGTTGTGCGTGGATGACGACCGCGACTTTCGGCAGTTCTACAAGAACCTTCTGGGGAGCCACGGCTTTGAGGTGACGGTCGCGTCCAGCGGTGCCCAGGCCCTGAAACTTTTCCTGTCTAAGAAAGTCGATGCCGTCGTAACCGACCTGGAGATGCCCGGAATGACCGGAGTGGAACTGGCATCCAGGTTAAAGAAGTTGCGTCCGGAACTACCGGTTCTGCTGGTTTCAGGTGCCAAGTCGTTTCAGGAAAGCAAGCCCGACTCCGTGGATGCCGCTCTGGCCAAAGGAACGGCTACGATCACATTGCTGGATCAGATCGAGAATCTTCTCGCGAAAGCACACGCGCAAAGCTTGCGTTTGAATCCGCGTCGGTTCGCTCCCTTGGGATCGGTCCTGGCCAGCATCGCGCTGGCCGCCTATACGGTTCCTAAGATCCTAAAGTAACACATTCAGGAACAACCCAAATCTTCAGGCAGGCGAGCCTACTCTGGGCGGAGGAAGACGCCTCCGAGCGGCGGCAGCGTGAGTTCCAGGGAATAGGGTCGGCCGTGCTGTTCTTTCTTCTCGGCCATGACCCCGCCGGCGTTGCCCATTCCGCTCCCTGCGTATTCGGCGCCATCACTGTTGAGCACTTCTTTCCACCACCCGCCAGTGGGAACACCCACGCGATAGTTCTTGTGGGGAACGGGAGTGAAGTTGCAGACGACCAGCATGCGGTGGTGAGGATTCTTGCCCTTCCGCAGCAGTGTGACCACGCTCATCGGTGCGTCGTTGCAATCGATCCACTCAAATCCTGCCGAGTCCGTATCCAACTCGTGCAACGATTTTTCGTTTCGGTAAAGATGGTTCAAGTCTCGGACCCAGCGGTGTACTCCCTGATGGACCGGAAACTGCAGCAGCCACCAATCCAGAGAACGATCGTGGGACCACTCGTTGCTCTGCCCAAACTCACCGCCCATAAACAGTAGTTTCTTGCCCGGCTGCGCATACATATAGGCAAACAGCAGGCGCAGGTTGGCAAACTTCTGCCATTCGTCACCGGGCATTTTGTTCAGCAACGATCCTTTGCCGTGCACTACTTCGTCGTGCGAAAGCGGCAACAGGAAATTCTCCGTGAACCCATACAGCATGCGGAAGGTCAGCAGGTTGTGGTGATACTGGCGATGAATGGGATCGTGACGGAAATATGCCAGGGTGTCATGCATCCAGCCCATGTCCCACTTCATGCCGAAGCCGAGCCCGCCCACGTATACCGGGCGCGAAACCATGGGCCAGGCCGTCGACTCCTCCGCGATCGTCTGAATGTCCGGGTGCTCCTTGTAGGCTTCCTCGTTGAAGCGGCGCAGGAAGTCGATGGCTTCCAGATTCTCGCGGCCGCCGTACTTGTTCGGAATCCACTCACCTTCCTTGCGCGAGTAATCGAGGTACAGCATGGAAGCCACGGCGTCGACGCGCAGGCCATCGGCGTGATAGCGATCCAACCAGAACATCGCGCTCGACATCAGAAAGCTGCGCACCTCGGCGCGCCCGTAGTTGAAGATGTGTGTCTTCCAGTCAGGGTGAAAACCCTGGCGTGAATCCGCGTGCTCGAACAAATGCGTTCCGTCGAAGTAGGCCAGCCCGTGCGCATCGGAAGGGAAGTGCGACGGCACCCAATCGAGAATCACGCCAATGCCGTGCTGGTGCAGGTAATCCACCAGGTACATGAAATCCTGCGGAGTCCCGTAGCGCGCCGTCGGCGCGAAGTAGCCGGTGGTCTGATATCCCCAGGAGCCGTAAAAGGGATGCTCCATCACGGGCAGAAGCTCAATATGCGAGAAGCCCATGTGATTGACGTATTCCGCCAGCCGAGGCGCGATCTCACGGTAGGTGAAGGGGCGATGGTGGTCCTCGGAGATACGCATCCAGGAACCCAAATGCACTTCATACACCGTGACCGGCGCTTTGACGGAGTTCCGCGCTCCGCGCTGTTCGATCCAGTCGCCGTCGTTCCAGGTGTAGTCGAGATCCCATACGACGGAAGCAGTCCGCGGAGGTTTCTCCTGGAAAAAGCCGATTGGATCGGTCTTATCCGCACGATATCCGTGATGGTGAGATTCGATGTGGTACTTGTACAGGCTGCCTTTGCCTACGCCCGCGATGAAACCTTCCCAGATTCCCGAGCTGCCGCGCGGGCGCAGCCGGTGCGTCCGCGGATTCCAATGATTAAAACTGCCAATCACCGACACTTCGCGCGCGTTCGGAGCCCAAACCGCGAAGCTGGTGCCCGTCTCCCCGCCCGACGTTGCCAGGTGCGCGCCCAGCTTGTCGTAGATGCGGTAGTGGCTGCCTTCGTTGAACAGATAAAGATCGCGATCCGAAAGCTGGGAAACGTCGTCGCGAACGATGCTGGTGGCGGTGTCGGTCGGTTGAGTCATATTCTTGCGGCGGTGGCCGGGCCAGGCGACAGGCTCCTAGTGTACCAATCAGAAGACAGGCTGCAATCCAGTGCCATGCTAGACTGCGGCATTCCCATCACACGTGGGGGCGTGAACGTACACGTAATATGGCGGTTTTACGCGTAGTACTTCTTTGGCATCAGCATCAACCGTTTTACAAGGACCTCGTGACCGGCGCCTATCGCCTGCCCTGGGTGCGGCTGCACGCGTTGAAGGACTACTACGGCATGGTGAAACTGCTCGACGAATTCCCTCAAGTTCACCAGAACTTCAATCTTGTTCCTTCGCTGATTACGCAGATTCAGGACTACGTCGCCGGCACTGCGCAGGATCCTTTCCTGCAGGTGGCCGCACGGCCGGCCCGCGACTTATCGCTGGAAGAGCGGCGTTTCGCTCTGCAATACCTGTTTCAAGCGAATCCGGTGAACCTGATCGGGCGCTACCCGCGATACCGTGAGTTGTGGGAGCGCTTTCGCAGCGCCGGGGATTCGCCTGAGCGCGTTGAAAAGTTCTTTCAGGCGCAAGACTTCACCGATCTGCAGGTCCTCTCCCAGATCGCATGGTTCGACGAGTTTTTTCTCGAGGACCGCGAGATTGCGGAACTGGTGCGCAAGGAGCACGACTATTCCCTCGACGATCAGCGCTTCGTGATCCGCCGTGAGCGGGAATTGCTCGGCGACGTTCTCCCCGCACACGCCGCGGCTGCCAAGAAGGGTTCGATCGAGATTTCGACGTCTGCCTTCTATCACCCGATTCTTCCCCTGCTGTGCGACACGAACATTGGTGCCGTGTCTTCGCCGGGCCTGCCCTTGCCGCAGAACCGTTTTCGCCATCCCGAGGATGCGCGCGAGCAGATCCAGCGCGGGCTTGATCTGCACGAGAAGGTGTTCGGGATCCGCCCACAGGGCATGTGGCCTTCCGAGGGCAGCGTATCGGACGAGGCGATTGCCATTGCCGCCAGCCTCGGGGTGCGTTGGATAGCAACCGACGAAGGAGTCCTGGGCCGCACGACTGGCTTGTTCCTGGCACGTGATGGCGAGGGCCGGCTCCCGGGACATCTCGCCGAAAGCCTCTACACCATCTACCGCTACGAGAACGGTCCCACGACCATGCATATGGTCTTCCGCGACCACACGATTTCCGACCTGATCGGCTTCGTCTACTCCGGCATGGCCGCGCAGGATGCGGCCAACCACCTGCTCCACAACATCAAGCGCGCGGCACAGCCGCTGCTCGACCGCGGGCAGGATGCAGTCGTCCCCATCGTCCTCGATGGCGAAAACGCCTGGGAGTATTACCCCGCTTCGGGGCGCGAGTTCCTGCGCCGGTTCTACGATGCATTGCAGCATACGCCCGGGCTTGAGGCAGTCACGATTGCCGAGGCGATCGATCGGCACAAGAACTTCGGGCACTTGGGATCGATCACACCAGGATCGTGGATCTCCGCGAACTTCAACGTGTGGATCGGTGCTCCTGAGGACAATCGCTCCTGGGACTACCTCTACAACGCGCGGGAGTTCTATCAGCAGAACTCTGCGCAGGGAAACGATGCGCAGCGCGCCCTGGCGCGTGAAGAGCTATTCATCGCCGAGGGCAGCGACTGGAACTGGTGGTACGGTCCCGAACATCATTCGGCAAACGACCGCGATTTCGACGAGCTCTATCGCAAGCATCTCTCGAACGTTTATCAGGCACTGGGGTCGGCCCCGCCTGACTACTTGGCTCAACCCATCAGTGGAGTGCTGGCGCGGCCGTCGTTCACTCCTCAGACCGCCTACATCCACCCGCACATTACCGGAGACTTGGTTCGGTACTTCGAGTGGATGGGTGCCGCCATCTATACGGCCGACCATCGCGCCGGTGCGATGCACGGCAAACAGTTCCTGCTCGATTCGGTGCACGCCGGCATTGATGAGGTTTACCTCTACGGACGCCTCGATTTCAAGGGGCCGATCCCGGAGATGCAGTTCGAGATCGTTGTGAATCTCACATCTTGGGGAGAAGGGGAGGCAGAGCCGAGACGCTCGCTCCGCCTGGAGGCCGTGGTCAAGGATCGGCGGGTGCGAGAATGGAACATCTGCCCCGTTGGGGATGAGGCGAGGCTGGCATCGTCGAGCGACCCGCGAGAAGTCAAGATCGCGCTGGTCCGAACCTTCGAATTCAAAGTGCCGCTGGAGTGGCTAAAGACAACTCCCTCATACCCCGACAAGAAGCTCGAACCAGTTCGCCACGCCACTCACCTGCGTCTGCGCTTCAGCCTTTGGCAAAACCGCCTGCCCGTCGACGCTCTCCCCCTGGAGGGATGGATTGAGTTGCACCTGCTCGATGACCTTGAGCTGCTGTCGATGTACTAAAGCACGGGTAGCAAGGCAAACCCTTGTTGGGGTTATATACGGTGAGCGGAAAAAGCGTACCACCCCACCATTCGGCCACTGCGCACCCTTCGCGTTTTGGCAATATTCATGCGGGTGGGCGCACTCACATGCGTTTCAGCCAATGTTTATGCGGGTGCTGGTGTGTCATGACCATGCGCCAGCGGGAGAGCGGGCGGGCGGCGGGGCAGGCTCGACTTGGCGGATTGGGTAGGTTTTGGAGGGCGCCGCCAACATGTCGCCCATGCGGTAAACAGGCTGGGCCATCTTTCGGTTTCTTCAAGCCAAGAACAAATGTGCACGCGAAGGTCGTCACCTCTGGCGACTCCGCGTGCACCACTTCCTCGGTTAAGGAAAGCAACTGCTACTGCTTGTCCGCACGGAAGAAGAAATAATCCGCCGTGTACGGCACCAGCTGCGCCTGACCCGCTGTGCAGGCGCTCGTCGGAACCGCGCCTCCATTGGTATTTAGACGTTGGATGAATGTGGCGTTGGCAAGGAGGTTCCCCCCGGTGGGGCCCTTCTTGTTCCCGACGGATTGCAACAGGAGGCATTGAATCGCGCCGCTGTTCGGGCAGCTCTCGACGTTGGGGTCGGGGTTGATCCCTGCCACCTTTACCATCCACACCCGGCTGCTATCGAGCGAACTCTGCCACGTCGCGTTCCCGCTGAGGGGCGGAGTGATGCCCGCCTTCGGGTTTACGTTGATGCTCTGGAAGTGCGTGATGATCTGGAACTGCGACCCGAAGATATCCGAAAATAGCGTCGCTTCGGGGCGAGCCGTGGGATTCCATGCCGTGCCACCGGTGGCCGTGGGCAAGCAGGTATAGCCCTGGCTACCGAAGGCGTGGCCGACCAGGAATGCGTGGTTTCCCGCCGGTGCTGCAATGGTGTCAGGAGTGACAGGAGGCGTGACCTGTGCCCCCGCAAGCGTGAGCGCACCGATGGTAAATCCCAGCACTAGGGCAGCTCCGAAGAATCTCCGCGCGCCTCGTGCCTTGTTTTGCAGACCAAGATTGAAGCTCATCATTTTTTCTCCGATTGTTGATTCAGGATTCCTACTGGCTGTGGTTGTCAGAGATCGGCAACGGCGAAAGCGGTCACCGCTTCTGCATGCGGGTCTTTTGTCCCCATGCGCCCAGTTGCCGGTCTCCGATAAGTCAATTCCTACAAGGCGTCATCCGCCTCACTAGACTTCACGCGAACCAGACGCGATTTGCTTTTTGTGAGAAAGATATTTTTGCGGAAAGCCGGGGAGCCGAGGGGTTGGACGAGACGCGACTTGCGCCCACGCGGTCGTGGCACGACGTGCACGCGTGCATTGTTAACCTTGCGATTGCTATTGCCAAACAGGCTCGCCGGGGTTCCGCTGAGTAGACAACGGAGTCGGCGTGCGACTGAGGTCACGATCTTTCATAGCGGCGTGGCAGACCATGCAGGACACCTGCGTTCGGGTTCCTTCCTGCGAAACCAGAGCGTAGGTCAAGCCATGGACCGACCAGGTCACCACCTTGTAGCCGTTCAGCATTCGGTAGTGAAAGCTCACCTTCCGGAAATCGGCCTGGGTCCCACCCGAAGCGATCGCCACCGAATCAGGCGCTACGATCAGGCCCACCGGCCCTGACTGCATTTCGTATGCAATATAGGCTGCGGCTTTGTTGCGGACGCGAATCAGCCGCGCACCCCGCAAGCGATAGGGCCGTACGTCAGCCGGAGCTTCGGATGAAACTGGAAGAACCATCGCCAGTTCCGACTTCGAACGTAGCCATTCATTAAGCTGGGGCTCCGAGTCAGAATGAACGTCCAGAGCAAGCTCTCCCCGCACACGCTGTTCGTGAGTACTCACAGCGAATCGAGAAAGCTCTAGGCCGGATAAAGGCGTTGTCGGCAGCGACAGGGTCGTCGCTATGGTCGCGACAATTGTCAGGAGCGCCGCTACCGGCATAAACAACTTCCACCCCACAAGCCGCTGCCAGAAAAGCCCAGGCTCCTCTTGGGCCACAGCAGGCTGTCGGTGTGGCTGTGTAGCCGGGCAGGACGGCACTTTGAGTTGAACGAGAAACTCTTCCTCCTGCGGTGTAGGTTCGTCATCGATCGACGTGGCCACGCGCAGCAAGGGTCCGCAATGTCCACAGCGCGCGGCATGCGCAATCAACTGGCGCGTTTTCATTTCCGGCCACAACCCGGTCGCCACCTCGTGCCAGTCCACGTCGGCGGGACAGGCAGCCGAAGGCGCGGTCGCCTCCAGTTCGCGGCGGTCGATCTGCCAGTCTGACCGACGATCTGGGTTCTCAGACCCCATACCAGTCCATTACGAATTCCCGCGAAAATTTGCTTTTTGTCCGATTCGCCGCCGCTTCCGGTCGTGAACTAGTTCCTGCGATCTGCTCGCGAACACAGCGTTTCAGCCGCTCAATCACGCTGCCCACGCCTTTGGCTCCCAACCCGATCGTTGGTAACGAAGCGATTTCCTGAGCGCTCATCCCTTGCCGGAAGTACAGCCAGAAAATCGTGCGGTCGCGTTCCTGGTCCGGTCCCTGCAACGCCCGCCTCAGGTGCGCGTCGATCTGCTCTAAGAAGACGTGAAACGCGATCCGTTCCTGGCTGCCATGGACTTGCTGACCTGCCTCGGGGTCGACATCCGCCGTGGAGACGTGCGCCACGTCCCCGCCCGCCATTTGACTGCGCAGATGCTTGAAATAGTCGTGCGTGGCATTGGCGGCAGTCTTCTTCAGATACCCGAGGATGGCCTCCGGATATTGCATCGCGAAGTCCCGCAGATGACGGCAACCGTCCTCCCACAGCTTGAGGTAGGTCATCTGCACGAGGTCCTCCACCAGCGACCGTGAAGGCTGTCCCCACAACGACGCCGTGCGTAGCACGGTCAGGCTGATGGGCCTCCCGACCCGAGAAACAAACTCTTCCCACACCCCGTTCTCACAAGATTCGGCGCAGAGACACACGACGCCCTGCAATGACAAGGATGCGTATCGTGTCGGTCTCTGGGTCTTCGACATCTACGCCGCTCTCCGGCCGAACGAAATTGACACTGTCGCGCGGTTGCGCACGGAACGCCCATGATTCACATGTGTCGCGAATCACAATGCAAAAGGGAAGGCCGCCGCCGAACTCAACGCTATTGCAAGAAAACCATTTCTTTTCAAGTTTCGATGAGAGCGGAGGGCTCAGTGCCGTAAAGCTTTCGTCACTGATTTGTCATGAGGTGCGTAACACACTCGACTTGGGATAGATCCGGTTGTGGAATGCGGCGTAAGTGAGCCGCGTGCTTCCGCTTGCGGTATTCCCGCATCCATGCTGCTCTTTGTGCTGGATCGCGATAGGGCATACAACTACTTGGATGCGTGCACCGTGCACCGTGCACCGTGTACATTGGGTGTGCCCGTGTCGCATGTAGAAAGAGCGAGTCCGCAACCCGCGCGTCCGAACACTGGGTTTGTGCGAAGGAGTGCAGGCAAGAGCTTTAAAACCGCCTTGGAACTGGCGCGAACCTTTCCTTCTGGGCTCTTGGCTTCCCGGGTATGCCCGTATCGCTATAACACCGGACAAAGCTCACCCGGCCACGGTGCAGCTATTGTCTAAGTGGACAGAGGTGACAGGTTGTGCGTGTATTGTGGTGAAACGAGGAGGTGCTATTCGCTCGCGCCTCCTCCTCCATAGTTGACTGTCACACTCCCGCCTTAGGAAGACGATTCGTTGATATCCTGGTTGGCCTGCTTTGTCGCTTTCTTTGCCTCAACCTTGCCGTCGGAGGTCGGGCTCAGGGCCTGAATGGCCTTCCCCAAGCTCATCGACTTACCTGCCGTTCCGGATGTCGACGCCGTGGCCGGGCAGTTCGACCCCTTTGCTGGGGCCTGTCCGGTCATGTCGAATCGCAGACAAGCGAAGCTGATGTCCAGATTCTTACTGACATGAGCCGCTGCGACACATTGGCCGAGATTCTTGAACCCAGTGCACGCTTGCGTTGCACTCATTCCAGTCAGTGTCTGAATCTTACCCGCCAGCTGCGTGTTCCGGCTCAGGATCTGATCCATCGTCGCTCCATGCGACGCGCTGACGCTACTCGTATTCGCATCGTGATCCGCAGCCCCGTGGCCCATTCCGTCCATGCCATGGCCCATCCCGCCCGCATGCCCGCGCTGCGCGAGCGCAGCAGAGCACCACACGACGACGGCCAACGCGAGCACGAAAATGCTTGTGGATCTCATTGTTCCTCCTTAGGACATTCTCGGTTCCACACATCCTACTGAGCATGCCTGCTGTACAAATGATTCAGATTCAAGCCCACCATGAATGAAACGGAGTTCAAGTCGTAGTGCATGCTTCTGGTAAACCCGATTTCCAGGTCAACCACTCGTCCCGGGCTGGCGTTCAACCAAATAGAGAAACCGTTATCCTTGGCGATGTCCGCGCTTCCCGTTGTCTGCTGGTTCCCCTCGAATACCCGTCCATGTTGAGAGGCAGCACCATGCGCGACCCGACTGAAGACGGTCTGTTGACCGGCAGGCAGGATGTCGTAAGCTGACCCTCCCAGAGCGAAGAACTTCCAGATCTCGTACGTCGCTCCACCCTGAAAATGCGTGTTGAACCCCAACGTGGTATAGGGGCGTACAAACATCTGCGTGCTGACGATGGTGTTAGCGATGCCCAAGTCGACGAACGGCTTAAGGCCGGAGAAGGGATGATCGAAGTGATTCGTCCAATCAAATGTTCCGCGCCCCGTGCCGAGGCCCTTCTTACTGTCACCTACGGGAATAAAGCCAGTCAGTGCTGATTCGAAATTGATGGTGGGATTTGGAAACTTCAGCCCCAGCCTCAGAAATGGGTCACCCACCCCATTCGCGGACGTTGCTCCGGTCGAACTCGACGGCCGTATGAAATAAAACGGTACGCCGACATCCGCGGCGAAATGACGCTTGAATTCATAGCCCACGCTCGTGCTCAGTTCGTAGATCTGGCCTTGGCTGTTCGAAGTGCCGCCGAATGCGACACTGGAAGTGAAGCCAGAGGAATCTTTACTTGGTTCGGACTGCGCGACGGCGCAATGAACTGCGACGGCAAACAAAATCGTTGCCAATGAAAGAACCGTAGATTGTTTCATATTGGCTGGTGGACCTCGTTGGCGTGGGATGAAGTCCGGAAATGTGCACCGCTTACTTCACTGGTTGTTTGAGTGAACTATCGGCGGCTTATGAGAACAACCGAATCATGCCCAGGCTAATTATGGCCCGCGGCGTGAGAAGGTAGGAGGTTACCGAAGGACATGTCCGAGGGGCGCCAAGCATGCATCGACTCGAACAGGCATTACAGGTACGGCACAGGAGGCCTTAGGATTCGAGACTAGGGTCAGTCGGCATTTCATTTTTTCCGAGCTACTAATGGGTTAGTCGTGCCCGTGATTGGAATGTTCCTCGCGAGGAGGCCTGTTTTCGTGCGAGTTTCCCTTGCCGTGCGTGCTCCCGTTCTCATGCCCGTGCCCATTGTTATGTGGGCCGGCGTTTTCCAGACGATAATCACGGACCGCTTGTGGTGGGCGGCCGCTGCGCATTTCCTCCCGTGGCATCGGGCGATCATAAGGGCGCTCACGACTGCCCGGTGCCGGTATGGGTTGGGCTTCTGAATGATTAAAGGGCGCTCTTGCCTCGTGAGCCGGCACCACTCTCGGGCCGTGAAATTCTCTCGGGCGCGAAGTGGCGGCGATTGGGGGCCGACCGTGGTTTTCGGCAGCAAGAAACCCACGACTGCGGCTGGCATCGCGCTCGTGGTCCCTCTGGAGGTTAGTCGCCTCAGAATGGTGTTCGCGGTCCCACATTTCCTGTTCGTGCGTCGGGTGGGCATTAATTCCGCCACGGCCACCGTTGTAGCTGATCCGGTTCACCGTAACGTTATTGATGACGGTCTTGTTGTAGACGTGAACGTTTGTGATAGTCACGTTGTTCACGGTGCGGTTGTAGTAGAAATGGCGGTCTCTCCAATAGCCACCATCGTAGCCGTTGCCAAAGTAGCCGAAGCCATAGTTCACGCCGCCGTAGAAACCTATGTGCTGTCCCCAGTAGCCCGCGTGCCACACATACACGCCACTTCCCCACCCCCAGTATCCAGGAGTCCAGAGTAAGCCCACGGTTGGCGGGATTACCCAGGTGCCCGGGACCCAGTAGTAGCCTTCGGGTCCATACGCCCAGTATCCGGGCGTCCAGATGTAACCGTCACCAGGACAAGGCGGCTGCTCATAAACAGGTAGCACAGGGGGAGCGATGTTTACGGAAATCAACACGCCCGCGAAAGACGAAATTGGAATCAGCAGGATGAGAAGAGCGATCCAGACAAAACGCGCACTACGCATTTGGTTTCTCCTTGCCGGTTCCTAGCTTCTTCACGTAAACACCAGCGGCTGGCAGACGCAGAGGGAACGTGGACACAAAATGTCTACCTTGGAACGGGGAGATCACTCCGGACTCATAAACCCATGTTGCGGAGCGAATACTGCTGGACAGGCATGCGGTGATTCTAAATCGCTGTGCCAGCGCTTCTCGCACGAAAGGGCATCCACGAGGTTACGTCAGTAACAAGGAAACAATGGCGGGCTCGGTGGTTGGCATAGTGTATGGCCCCTGAATGGCCAGTTCGCGAGAAAGCCAACCAGACCAGTCGCCAGCCCAGAAAAAACCCGGAGCAACGCTCCGGGTTGAGTGTAGCCTTTTATCTAAGCCCTACGATCCAAGCCCTCAGACCCTAAGACCTGAGTCCTAATTTCCCGCCCCAGCCGCCGTGCTTGACATCGTCATTGGGCGGCTCAATTCCAGCATCAACTCGGTTCCCACCGGCAACACCGCTGAGTTTCTTTTGCTCAGCCAGTGTGTGGTGGTGGCTCCTGCCCCGATCGCTCCACCAATCAGCAGCCCCGGCCCTCCGCCGATCAGGCCACCGATCAGCATGCCGGCTCCGGTTCCGGCTCCCACTTCGATCTGGTCCTTGCGGTCGTGTCCGGCCCCCTTGAACTGCCCTTCGTCCGTGACGTCCGTACCGTGAAGGTTGGTATCTACCAGTACGGCGTTGACCATGAGTCGCTGACCGTCGGGCAGCACAATGTGTTCGGGGAGGATGGCAATGGTTGGCCGGCCCTTGAACCTGCGTGGTTCGGTCACCTTCGTGACCCGGCCTTCCAGCGTCGAACCGGCTGGAATCACCGTCTTGCCGTCGATCACGACGGGCTCCGTCGTCTTTCCAGTGAAAGGATCGCCCACTTTATTGCTGAAGGTGGAAAGTGTCGTTTGTAGTCTGACTTTCAGCGGAGTTCCCTCGGGCACCGTAGTTGCCGTCTGTGCCAGAGAGATACCCGCCATGAACAACCCGCTCAAGCATGCCAACAGCGCTTTTCTCATCACTCCTCCTGCCAGAACTTGAATTCAGCCAGTCACTTTCTTCACCGCCGCCAGAACGTCGGCCAGCGGGGCGCGATCGTGCTGGTTATCGCCGCGGTAGACGTAACGCACCGTTCGATCGCGGTCGATCACCAGAGTTGCCGGATGAGCAATGTTGATCGCATCCATGCCGATCAGGTGATACAACCCGTAACTCTTGGTAACCACTCGGTCTTCATCCAAGAGAAACGGGAACGAGACCGGGTTCTTCTCCAGAAACTTGGCCGGCTTGAACACCCCATCGCGCTTTTCGGCGGCGATGTAGGCGAGTTCCGTGCCCGCAGAACTGAAATCGTCCTTGATCGACTCGACCTGAGCCATGCGCTTGACGCAGTTCGGTCACCAGGTGCCCCGCAGGAATTCCGCGATCAGGACACCTCGCTTCAGAAAACCAGACAGGGTCAACACGCCATCGCGGTTGGCCGCTTCCAGAGCGAACTCAGGAGCCCGCGAGCCAACCTTTAGCGTTTCCGTGTGATCCAGCATTGAAATTGGACTGTAAAGCAAACGAAAAGCAGGAACAATCGCAGACACACCGGCGAACCAGCGGAGACACGGCCAGAAGAATACTTGCACCGCGGTTACGGACACTGTCTCAGCTTCAGCCGTCACCATCGCGGCACAGGCCTTCCGTTATAATCGGCGTTTTCGAGGACGGCCCATGGGCAAGCGCTATGCCGGTGTTGGCTACATCACCGGACGAAAGCTGATTGTCGATACGAACCTGAATGTCACGTCGGTCGACGACCCGCCCGAAGTTGGCCACAATGTCAAGGACAAGAAACGACCCATGACTCATATTTCCGAAATTCGCGCACGTGAAGTACTGGATTCCCGGGGCAACCCTACCGTGGAAGCCGAAGTTCTGCTCGACGACAGCACGATCGGCCGCGCCATTGTTCCCAGTGGAGCGTCTACCGGCGAGCACGAAGCCGTCGAGCTCCGCGATGGGGATAACGAACGGTACCTCGGCAAGGGAGTTCTCAAGGCGGTTGAGAACGTGAATGGCGAGATTGCCGATGCTCTTGGAAACTACGATGCCGCCGACCAGCGCAAGCTCGACGCGAAGATGATCGAACTCGACGGCACCGAGAACAAGGGCCGCCTGGGGGCAAACGCGATTCTGGCGGTCTCGATGGCGGCCGCCCGCGCCGCAGCTAACGCTCTGGACATGCCGCTGTACCGCTATCTGGGCGGAGCCGGCGCGAATATCCTGCCCACGCCCATGATGAACATCCTCAACGGCGGCGCTCATGCCGACAATAACGTCGACTTTCAGGAATTCATGGTGATGCCAGTGGGCGCTCCGAGTTTCTCCGAAGCACTGCGCTGGGGTGTGGAAGTCTTTCACACGCTGAAGGCAGTCTTGAAGAAACGTGGATACAACACGGCGGTTGGCGACGAGGGCGGCTTCGCGCCGTCACTCAAGTCGAATGTGGAGGCCATCGAAGTCGTGCTCGAGGCCATCCAGCAGGCGGGTTACAAACCGGCCGAAGAAGTCGCGATCGCGCTCGATCCTGCGGCGAGCGAGTTCTACCAGGACGGCAAGTACGTCTTCAAGAAATCTGACAAGTCGACGAAGTCGTCCGACGACATGGCGCGCTTCTGGGCCAAGTGGGCGAACGATTATCCGATCGTATCGATCGAAGACGGCCTCGCCGAAGATGACTGGGACGGATGGGAGAAGCTCACCGAATTGGCAGGCGACAAGATTCAACTGGTCGGCGACGATCTGTTCGTTACCAACACCAATCGCCTGCAAGAAGGTATCGACAAAGGCGTCGCCAACTCGATTCTGATCAAGGTCAACCAGATCGGCACGGTGAGCGAAACACTCGACGCCATCGATCTGGCTCGCCGCAATGGATACACCTCGGTGATCTCTCACCGCTCGGGCGAAACTGAAGATACCTTTATTGCCGACCTCGCAGTTGCCACGGGCGCGGGGCAGATCAAGACGGGTTCCGCTTCCCGCACGGATCGCATCGCGAAGTACAACCAGTTGCTGCGGATCGAAGAGGAGTTGGGGGACAGCGCGCGATACTTGGGGTTGCGCGCACTGAACCACAAAGGGTGACCGGCAGGAGAATTTCCTTGCTGATCCATGTGGGGGTCTGGGGCCGAGCAAAGTTCAAGAATTCATTCTTATCTGGGGAGTCGCTATGACACGGTGTCGCTTGCTCACCTTTCTGTTGGCGCTTTTTATTGTTCCCTTTGCTAACGCACAGTCCGATGCGCCCGCCAGCCGCGAAGACGTCCTGAAGCTATTTGACACCATGAAGACTCGCGACCAGATGAAGGCCGTGCTGGACTCCGTCACCCGGCAGCAGCGCACGATGATGCATGAGGCCATGCGCAAGCGCTTCCCGCAGCTCACTGACCAGGAGTTGGCCCGGCTCGATCAATTCTCGTCCGATATCATGAAGGACCTGCCCCTCGATGGCATGCTCGACGATATGATTCCCGTCTACCAAAAGCATCTGAGCAAGGCCGACGTCGATGCCATGGGCGTGTTCTATGCCTCGCCAACGGGCCAGAAGCTCCTGCGCGAAATGCCCGCCATGACCGCCGAGTCGATGCAGGCGGCCAGCCCGCGGCTCCAGGGCATGATGGACAAGGTGATGGATCGCGCGCAGAAGATGGCCCAGGAGGATCAGGACAAGCGGGAATCGCCGCACCCGGTGACCGAGAAGAACTAGCCACCGGCAAAAAGATCAGTGCTGCGCTCACTGCAGGCGACTCCGGGACCGATTACGCTCGACAATGTATTGAGTTCGAATCGTCAGCGGGCCATCAGTGGTAAGCAAGCGGCAAGCGTCGCCGCAACAGGTAAGCGCGGTGGTCCACGACCAATCCATGCTTGATGATTGCCTTCCAGCTTTTCTCCGCGTCTCTGTGCCTCGGTGGTGGATATTAGGTTTCGGGGACTGAATCGCAAAACAGTCAGAACCAGCAGCTAGCTGACAGGAGCCACTTGCCAATGCGCCCTAAACCCCTCGTCCTCATCATCCTCGACGGATGGGGCTACAGCCCCAAGACCGAAGCCAACGCCATCGCGCTGGCGCGCAAGCCCACCTACGACCGGCTGCTGCGCGAGTATCCCAGCACGCTGATCCACACCAGCGGCCCGTTCGTCGGTTTGCCCGAGGGGCAGATGGGCAACAGCGAGGTCGGGCACCTGAACATCGGCGCCGGGCGCATCGTGCATATGGACATCACGCGCATCGATCTGATGATTCAGACCGGGGATTTCTTCTCCGACCCAGCGCTCGTCGGGGCCATGAAGGACGCACGCACGGGTGGTCGCCGGCTGCACCTGTTTGGATTGGTCTCCGATGGCGGAGTGCACTCGCAGCAGGCCCATCTGTATGCGCTCCTCAAAATGGCGAAGCAGCAGGGAGTGGACCGCGTGTTCGTGCACGCCTTTATGGATGGCCGCGACACGCTCCCCACCAACGGTGCCGGTTATCTGGAGCAGTTGCAGCAGAAGATGCGCGAATACAACTCGGGCAAGATCGCCTCGGTGAACGGCCGCTACTACGCCATGGACCGCGACCGCCGCTGGGAGCGGATCGCAAAGACGTTCGCCACCATGGTGGACGGCAATGGCGAAGGCGGCAAATACGTCGACCCCGTGCAGGGCATGAAGGAGTCCTACAACAAGGGAGTGACCGACGAATTCGTCGTGCCTTTCGCCTGCATCGACAACCGCGGGGAGCCGCTGGCGACCATTCGCGATGAGGATTCCTGCATCTGTTTCAACTTTCGCGCCGACCGCGTGCGCCAGATCACGCGCGCCTTGTCGCGCAAAAGCGGACTGAACGGACAGGAGGGCCGCGACTTGCCTGGTGCCGAAGACCTCGACAAGACCATTCCGCGCGACCGCGTGCCCAAGAACCTCGACTACGTTTGCATGACGCAGTACGACAAGAATTTCACGCTGCCGGTAGTGATCCCGCCAGAGTCGCTCGCGAACATTCTCGCCAATGTCATGGGGCAAGCGAATTTGCGCAACTTGCGTGTAGCCGAGACCGAGAAGTACGCGCACGTGACCTACTTCTTCAACGGCGGTGTGGAGCAGCCGTTCCCGGGAGAGGACCGGGTGCTCGTGCCCTCCCCCAAAGTCGCGACTTACGATCTGAAACCAGAAATGTCGGCCGCTGGCATCGCGGAGGCCGTCGTGAAAGCTGTGGAGGACGGTACGTTCGATGTGATCATCGTCAACTTCGCGAACGCCGACATGGTCGGCCACTCGGGCAAGATCGAGCCCACCGTCAAAGCCGTCGAAACCGTGGACGCCTGCCTGGGCGAGATCGAGAAGGCTGTGCGCGCCCGCGGCGGCGCCATGCTGATCACCGCCGACCACGGCAACGCCGAGCAGATGATCGATCCCGCAACCGGCGGACCGCACACCGCGCACACCACCAATCCCGTGCCCTTCATCGTGGTCAGCGAGAGCGCTAATCAGTTCACCCTGAAGCCGAAAGGATCGCTGCGCGACATCTCGCCGACGATTCTAGGAATGCTCAATTTGCCCGAGCCGAAGGAGATGACGGGGAAGGACCTGCGAACGCCGAAGAGCGGGTGACCGGATCTATTTGATTGGCGTCGCATCCGTGGCAATACACACCCACGTCCCGTTCTTGTGCAGCCAGGTGTCGACGAAGCGTTCGGGCCGTATGTATGTCTTGCCCCTCTCATTGCCCTTCGCCCTCATCACCCCGGTCGCGACGGCGACCTCCCCGTGGACGTGAACCTTCAGAGCTTCTGGGGAGACCTGTTGCTCCTGCGCGTTGACGGCCTTCACGCTGGCCAGGAATTCCTTCTTGGTCTGCATGCTCCCGTCGTCATTGATCAACACAATGGAGTCATCGAGAATCGAGTCCAGCGCCTTTGCGTCTCCGCTCTTGTAGGCCTGGTTCCAGAGCTTCTCGAGGGCAACAATTTTGCCCTCAATCACAGCAGGCGGTTCTTGTGCGCACAGCGTCCCCACCAGAGAAGCAAGCAGGAGCAGACAGCCAGCCAAGGCCTTCATGGATAAGTTCCTCGAGCCAAGTATAAGGTCCGATCCGGGTTATTCAATCCCTCGCCCGCACCAGGGAGCATAACAAGAAATTCTTGTCGGGCCGGAGTGCGAATGAGGTCTGTGACTCGGGTCACTGCCGATTGTCCGTTCTCTTGCTAAAGTCAAGCCTGACCTCATTGCGAGGTAGTTTTGACCTCCTCGTTTCCATCTCTCAACCGGTGGTGGCTCTATCAACTCCTCTATGCAGGCGTAGCCCTCAGTGTATACAGCATTCTGTGGGCGGTTGGGCAGCAATCCGACGCCTTGGTAGTGATTCTCTACGCGTTTGGCCTTGGCAACCTGAACACGACTGCCATCGATCTGATGCGCCTGCTGCCATCACGCCGAAGACCCGCGTTCGAGTTGGCTGTGTTCATAACTGCTGAACTGGTCCTCATCCCCTCCTTCTTTTTGCTGACCACTGCCGCCGCCTTCCTCATCCTCGGGTCGGCGCACATGACCCCGCCCTTCTCGCGATACGTCCAGACGGGCTGGAAGATGCCGGTCGTCATGGCCTTTCTTTTTGGAGTGGCATACAACTTCTTCCGCCGGGCCAGCGAAATCCTGGAGCGGCGCAACCGGGAACTGCAAAGCGCTGTAGAACAAGAGCTGACCGGGAGAGAGCTTCAGGAGCAGGACTTGGAGCGAGCCCGCGAAATCCAGCAAGCGCTCTTGCCAAAGGAAATCGTGCAAGTCCCTGGCTTTAGAGTTGTGGCGGCCTGGCAGCCTGCACGGGTTGTGGGCGGCGACTACTACGACGTTATCCCGCTCTCCGACAAGAAGCTCGCTTTTTGCATCGCTGACGTGGCCGGGAAGGGCGTTTCGGCAGCGCTGCTCATGGCGAACGTGCAGGCCACAGTACGTGCCTATGCTTCCCTGGACGCAGCCCCAGCGTGGCTGTGCGCGCGGGTCAATCAGGTGTTGTGCAGCAACCTGGCAGATGACAAGTTTGTTACGTTCTTCTATGGAGTACTCGATTCGGGTACACGCGTCCTCTCCTACGCGAATGCCGGCCATGTACCGCCGTTGCTGATGAGATCGAGCGGGGCGACGCTCAAGTTGACCGGAGGAGGCCTGGTCCTCGGAATTTTTGCAGATTCCGACTACGAACAGCAGGATGTTGCGCTGGCTCCCGGGGATCGACTGATGCTGTTTACGGACGGGATTTCGGAGGCCATGCGCGCCGACGGAGATGAATTCGGCGAAATGGGCGTTCTCGAAACTCTCCGCTGCGCCGGGGGAAACTCACCCGAACAGATCAAGGCCCGACTCATCGCCAATGTAAACCGCTTCTGCGAGTCGAAACTTCACGACGACGCCACGTTCTTGCTCGTCTGTGCCGATAGCGCGGACGAAGACGGCAGCTTTACTCAAAACTCCCCGAAGGATCTGGCGCAACCCGTCTAGTGCCGCGTGCACTCTGGCTCACCGCAGCCCGCTCCACCTGCCAAACGAACGTTTGCGATACACTCGTGACTCCAGCGGCGGTGAAATGTGCGAAATCCGTCTGTTTTGGCTGGCGCTCGGCATTGTTATGTCTTCTAACTTTTTGGCCCACGACGCGCACAACAACCCCGCCGGCTGGTTGCTCCTCGCCAACGAGGGGTTAGGGTGCGGGGCACCGGCGAAGTGAATCTTATGTGTCGCTGGTGGCTCACCGTCGTCGTGTCCTGCACATTGCTGGCACTGTCACGTCTCGCAGGTAGCCAATCACCGCCGCCCCCGACCTTCTATCGCGACGTCCTTCCCATTCTTCAGAAGCACTGCCAGCGATGTCATCGGCCAGGCGAGATCGCTCCCATGTCGCTCGTGACCCTCGAGCAAGCGAGGCCCAGGGCCCGGCAGATCCGCGAGAAAGTCAAATCCAAACAAATGCCGCCCTGGTTTGCCAATCCCTGCTGCGGGCATTTCGCGGACGATCCGTCGCTCACTGACGGCGAGATTGCAACCCTGAGCGCGTGGGCCGATGCGCGAACGCCGGGAGATCCGCGCGATGCCCCGCCCCCGCCAACGTGGTCCGAGGGTTGGAATATTCCCCAGCCCGACCAGGTTATTCAAATGTCGAAGCCGGTCGCGATCCCTGCCGAAGGCGAGGTCGAGTACACCTACGAGATCGTGCCAACAAATTTCACCGAAGATAAGTGGATCCAGATGTCCGAGATTCGCCCCTCCAGCCGCCAGTATGTTCACCACGCGGTGGTGTACGTGCGGCCTCCCGGTTCGTCGTGGCTGCGCGGGGCGCCCGTCAACCAACCGTTCACGGCGTCAAGCCTGAAGGACCCCACCCTAAGGCACCAGGCACATGAGACGACCAGCGACTTACTGCTGGTGTATGCGCCCGGAAGTTCCCCCGACCAGTGGCCCGATGGCATGGCCAAGCTTGTCCCTGCCCACTCCCACCTGGTTTTTCAGATGCACTACACCACGAATCGCCTGCCGGGCGACGACCAGACCAGCGTAGGCCTTGTTTTCGCCAAGCGTCCGCCGAAGCAGAGAGTTCTGACCCTGCAACTGGCCAACGATCACGACCCGGTTCCAATCCCGGCCAACACCGACAACTATCGCGTCGAAGTGCGCGGAACCCTGCCTAACGATGCCACGCTGCTGAGCTTTTTCCCGCACATGCATTTGCGCGGAAAACGCTTCGAATACAACCTGGTCAAGCCCGATCACACGAAGGAAACACTTCTGCGCGTGAACTACGATTTCTACTGGCAGTTGAGTTATCGGCTTGCGGAGCCGCGGCCTCTGAAAGCCGGAACGGAACTACAAGCCGTTGCCTGGTATGACAATTCGGCAAACAACTTCCATAATCCCGACCCCAATTCCGCGGTGACCTGGGGCGACCAGACCTACAACGAAATGATGGTGGGTTTTTTCGATGTGGCCGTGCCGGCATCCGTGAACAAAGAACAATTCTTCGTGCGGAGGTCTGGCGACGGCAAGCTACTCAACCCAACGAAAAGCAACCAGCGTCGGTGAAGGAATGAACAAGAATCGACAGAACGATCCTGGCCGTGGCGCGCGCCGACGGCTTACCCTGGCACTAAGTCGAGCGGCCCTTCGCAGCGAGGCCGCGCCGGATCCCGGCGTTCACCTCGGCATGCCTCCATTTGCATACCGCTTGATGCAACCCGCGGGTTGTGAGAGCCCTGCCGGCCGCTGTGCATTACAAGTAGGAAGGCTCCGGGCTGGCGCAGTCGTAACTGGGACAGCAGAGCGTTCGAGTTCACATCGGCTCCGTGTTCGTCTACCAGCCACAGGTCGAACTGTGCCTGGTCCGACAGGGCCAGTGCCTCTTTCCCGCTCCAGTCAGTCATGGTGCTGAAACCTTCCTCCTCGAGCAGGCGCTCCAGGGCAATCGGGACATCATCAATCGTCATCCACAATCAGAATTTTGATAGGATCACTGGCCATATCGAAACTCCCAATCCTTCGCGGCGAGCTGGGCGGGGGGAACGCTCGCGGGGAAGGACGTCGGCCCCATCAGTGGGTGGGTAATCGGTATAAGGGAACGGCATTACGCTGGGGTGGAGCCGCGTCCTCCTCCTCCTGAGGAAGGACGCGGATCGCGCAAGTGACGGTTGTCACAAGAAAAGAAAAAATAGACAGGCCGTTGCCGCCGAAATCTCGGCGGAGTCGGACCGGGCGCCGGAATGAAGGAGGTGGCGCGGTGAAGCACAATCGAGAGCGGAATCCTGCAAGCGTGCAGTATCACGGCACAAGTCTCGAAGAGATTCAGGAAGGGGTCAGCGCCGAGGCGGTCAGCTACGCGGCCGGCCTGCTGGTGGAGGCGATCCGCAACTTCAACTCTGCGCGCTTCAACGCCCGGCAACAGAAACTCACTCTCACCGAAGCGCAGATGATTGCTGCCAACCTGATCGCCAACGCTTCGGCGCAACTGGATGAGATGACTCTGGAGGAACAGTTGGCGCGTGTGCGCCATGCGATCAAGGAAGCCAAGACATAACCGTCGGTTCCGTCCGCCGCGCCGCTGGCGTCAGTGCGAAGCTGGCATCTGGAAGATGATGCCGCGATCGGAGTTCGCGTTCTTCGTGGCGGCTACGTCCAGATCCGAAAGCGGAACTTTCTGCGATTCATCCTGGGTATAAATCCACAGAGTCTGGCCAACGATGGCGTAATTCCGGGCCTCGGTCCGATGCCCGTCGTGAAAAACCAGCACCGTGGTCGGGGTTGATTCTTCCGGGGCAGGGGAGGCCGGAGCAGGTGTTGCAGCGGTCATTGCTTTGGCTGGAGCAGCCGCCCCCTTCTTCGCAACCTTCTTGGGGGTGGCTTTGTCCGCCGCCGGAGCCGAGGCCGGAGCTGCTGCTGGAGTGGCCCGCTCGCTTTGCAACCGTTCGACGACGGAATTCAATTGCGCGATCTGCGCCTTGAGTTGGTCGACCTCAGCCTGCAACTGCTGAAGCTGGTTCACGAGTTCCGGGTCGGGAGCGGCGGGCGCAACGGCTGGGGCATCCTGCTGCGCCGCTTGCGATTGGCCATCGGTCTGTTGTGCGAAAGCCAGGGAAGCAATTCCGAGCAGCGACGCGAGCAGCCATGCGCTCGCAACTGGACCTCGTCCAAACATGTTTTCCATCCCCAATTGGCGGATCTGTCCCAAAGATGCCCGCTTTTCGGACTCTATTTCTACACAAACCGGGCGTCAAGACGAAATGGCCCGTCCGGGCGACCCGGCAGGACAACACCGCCGGGATGAAATCTGCCTGTAGACATTTGCCTCGCGCCACAGTTGCGGGCAACTTGGCGCGACCGATGAGCAACTGAGGCTTGGATAGTTCCGAAATTTGAAACCTGGGCCGGAGTTTTCGGCCAGCCCAGGTCCTGGTCCAAAATAGGAGTTGATTTAGTTCGGCATCACCACGGTATCGATGACGTGAATCACGCCATTCGACTGGAACACATTGGCGATCGTGACCAACGCGGTGCCGCCCTTTTCGTCCTTCAGCATGATGTGCTTGCCGTCATGCAGCATGACCCAGAGTTTCCCTCCTTCCACCGTAGGGAGTTCGGCCGCTCCGTTTCCTTCCTTGATCTTCGTCATCAGATCGGCGGCGCCCATACGGCCAGCTACTACGTGATAGGTCAGCACCTTGGTCAGCAATCCTTTATTTTCTGGCTTCAAGAGCGTATCCACAGTTCCCGCGGGAAGCTTGTCAAACGCTTCATTAGTAGGAGCAAAGACTGTAAACGGACCCGGTCCTGAGAGGGTATCTACGAGTCCAGCTGCTTTTACTGCCGCGACTAATGTCGTGTGATCCGCCGAATTTACCGCGTTCTGAATGATGTTCTTGGTGGGATACATCTCCTTGCCACCCACCACGGGGTTGTCACCGGCCGCAACGGCGGTAATGGCAAGGGCGACCAATGCGATCGCCAACGCAAATTTCTGCTTCATAGGTTAAGTTCCTCTCAGAATTTGGCTTCCGAATCTAGCCTAAGTACGGACGGCTGCCGAAGTTGGATTGCGGCAGGAGTCGGAATCCATAGAACGGGGAGCAATCCGGCATCGTGATGTCGCTCAAGTCAGTGCTCAACGCGCCCGCTAAATGCCAAAGCGTGTGAGTGAGGTGCGCCAGCTTGCGCCAAGACAAATATTCTTAGTTTGTTTTTCGTCGCTTGCACGATTCCTTTGTTAGAATTTCCCGCCAGGGGGATTACATGCCTAACTTGGACAAAGTCGTGAAGTCATTGTTATCGGAACAAAAAACACTGCAGGGTAGGTTGAGTCAGGTCGACGCCGCCATTGCAGCTCTACGTGGTATGGGTCAGAGCGGTCGCAACACAGGGTTGCGACCGAAGCGGGTGCTTTCCATTGCCGCGCGCCGCAGAATCGCAGCAGCGCAGCGTGCGCGCTGGGCCAAGTACAAGCAGCAGAAGAAAGCCGCAGCCTAGGTCGATTGGCGGTTTGCTTCGCCGAGAGTAGCAGCCGGTTTCGCGCCCGGTCCACACGGGCACTGAAGCCGGCAAACTCGTTCTGGGGTAACGCTATCTAAGTTCGGGAAGTAAGGTGGAGTCGATCGAATCAAGACCTGGCGTTGCTCGACACGGACTATAGGTTTCTCCACACCCACCACGACGCGGTCACGGGCGGCCCGCTTGGTCTTATGCGCTTCCGCCGTTTGCGCCCTGCCGCAGTCCTGTAGCTGAATGGATCTAGGGGGAAAGGGAGGCGATCCTGACGAAGACTGTTATTGCGGGTAGCGGCCGTCGCGCAGGGTGGATGTGCAACGTGCGAATATGATCACACCTCCCGCGTTCGGTGCGCCCGATCGGCTGTGCCTCGCCTCCGACAGGCGCAAGGTTCTCAGGCGAGTTGGCGCGAAGGGTTCGACAATCTGGGCACAATCGACTTCTGCGGGTAATCGCCCTTGCGTCTTAGAGATAAAATGGCCCTTTCCAGGTTTTAGGGCATGTCCGGTGGCGCTGCTTTCCGCTCTTCGTCATCTGCCCTAAATTGTTTACAATAGAAGTCTTTGGCGCAACTCGATGCGCCTCCTGACACTACACGGCATTACCAGAACGCAAGCTTGAATCCGTTCAGACAACATTCCGGCCAGGCGGGCCAGCCCGATTGGGTCTACTGGCGCGTCGAGGGGAGCCTGCTGGACCTGACCACGGTCGAGCCTGTGGCGTTTTTCACCTGGAACGCCCAGACCTTTATCGCCCGGATGGCACGCCGCGGACTCGTCTTCCTGATGGCTGCCCTGCGCCCATTCCTGTACGCAGCACATCGACGATTCGCAACCCGGGTTGTCTACAGTGTCCTGCGGGGCGTGAGCCGGGACCGGTTGGACCTTTTGGGCGAAGAGTTCTTTCAATACAAGCTCAAACCCCACCTCAAGCCCGACGGCATTGAGGAGTTGCGCCGGCAGCAAGCCAAAGGAGCTGAGATAGTCCTGGTCAGCCAGGCCCTGGACCACGTAATGCGCCCTCTGGCCCGCTTCCTGGGGGTCAAGTGGATCGTGGCCAACCGCCTGGACTTCCGCGATCGTGTGGCCACGGGCCGGCTGATTGCGCCTGTCATCCGGCCGCGAGGACTGTTCGCCCGCATCACCGGCGCTGGCCCCAACGGAATACGGGATCCGGAGCGCCTGGTCAGTGAACTGAATCTGCCTAGCGTCGAGGTGCTGCAGTTCGCGATTGTTTCCTCCGCGCGTGCCCTGCAAACTCATCCTCGGCCGGTCGTGCACTTCGAAAGGGCCGATGTCCGGCAGCCGCTCTCGGTTCGCTCCGCGTTGGGGGGAAAGCATGTGCTGCTGGTCGGAGTCACAGGCTTCATCGGGAAAGTCTGGCTGGCGAACACGCTCCGGGATCTGCCCGAGATTGGCCGAATCTATCTCCTGATCCGCCGCCAGAAATCGAACCCCGCTGGCAAACGTTTTGAGCGAATGGTGGAAGAGTCGCCGGTCTTCGATCCACTTTACGATCGCTACGGCGCCCAGCTTCCGGCGTTCCTAGAGGCGAAGGTCGAAGTTGTCGAAGGCGACGTTTCGCAACCCGGCCTCGGTCTCAACCCCGAAGACGCGGTACGTCTGAAGGGGCGGCTGGACCTGATCATCAACAGTTCCGGTCTCACCGATTTCAATCCGGATCTGCGCGACGCCTTGGTCACCAATGTCGACGCGGCCATGAATGTGCTCGCGTTTGTCCGCGAATCGGATCATTGCGGACTGATCCACCTGTCGACCTGTTACGTAGCGGGCGCGCGTGACGGCCGGGTGGGCGAGAAACTCCGTCCCAACTACACGCCCTCCGGAGCGAACGGCTTTGACGCGGAGCAGGAATGGCGGGCTTTGCATCAGCGGATCGCCCTTGCTCTGGCTAAGTCCGAGAGCCCTGAAGTTACTGCCGAACTCCAGCAGCAAGCCGTGGGAAAGGAGCATGCCGCCCGCGATCTACAAGGCGCGGCGTTAGAAAATCAGATTCGCAAGGGCAGGATTCGGTGGCTGCGGACCTATCTCAGTGAAGCCGGCACCCGGCGCGCGCTCGAACTCGGTTGGCCGAACACCTATACCCTGACCAAGAGCCTGGCCGAGTCGCTGCTTTCCAAGTACGGTAACGGTCTGCCGGTCGCGATTGTTCGACCCGCCATCGTCGAGACTTCGCTCGTCAAGCCCTTCAACGGGTGGAACGAAGGCATCAACACCTCGGCTTCGCTGTCTTACCTGCTGGGTACGAATTTCAGGCAGTTGCCGTCGAATGAGCGCAAACGGCTGGACATCATCCCAGTCGACTCCGTTTGCCAGGGTATGACGTTGATCGCCGCTGCGGTAATCGAGCGGCGCCACGAAGCCGTCTACCAACTGGCAACTTCGGTGACCAATCCCTGCGACATGGGGCGCTCCATCGAACTCACCTCGCTAGCCCACCGCAGACATTATCGCGCCCAGGAAGGACTGGAATCCTGGCTGCGCCTGCGCATGGACGCGATCCCGGTCTCGAAGACACGCTACAACCGGATGTCGGCCCCGGCACAGATGGCCATCGTGAAATCCATTCAGCGCATCATGGCACCCTTGCCGCTCAAGACGCGTCCGCTGGCCAAAGCCGAGCGCAATCTGGAAAAGGTCGGCAAGCTGGTGGAACTGTTCGAGCCCTTCATCCTGCAGAACGAGCACGACTTCGTCGCCGACAACGTCGAAAAACTGGCCAGTGCGCTGCTGCCCGAAGAGCGCCAGCAATTCGGCTACGACACCCGCTCCATCGACTGGTGGACGTACTGGATCGACATTCACATTCCGGCCTTACGGCGGTGGACGTACCCCCTCATCGAGGGCCGCCCCCTGGAAGTCCGGCCTCCCCGCGTATTTGCAACGGCGCCGGAGGAGACCATCAGCGAACCCATCCGAACGGGCACAAACGGGGCAACGTGGCGATATTCCTGACCGGAGCTACCGGATACATCGGCGCACATGTGGCCGCGAATCTGCTCGAGACCCACGGGGCCGCTCTCAACGTCCTGGTCCGCGGCAAGGATACGCAGGATGCTGCCGCCCGGCTGTGGCAGGCCTTCCAGTTGCACATGGATTTCTCGCGCTTCTACGAGCACCTGCAGACGCGGGTCCGCATCTTTGCCGGCGACCTGACCTCGCCGCAATTCGGATTGAACCGCGACAGCTACGACCGCCTGATTCACACCACCGACTCGGTCATTCATTGCGCGGCGTCGCTGAACCGCAAGTCGGAAAAAAGCTGCCTGAATGTCAATCTGCGGGGGACGCTGGAAGTCGTGCAACTGGCGCGGCACTCGCACTACTACCACGGCCTGCGCCGCTTCAGCGACGTCAGCACCGTGGCGGTCGCCGGCAAGCGCAAAAACGAAGTTGTCACCGAAGACCGCTCCCTCGACTGGGATCGCTCCGACTACGATCCCTACGCTCGCACCAAGAAGTTCGGCGAGCACATGGTTCGAGAACTGCTCCCGGAAGTGCAAATTACGATTTTCCGGCCGAGCATCGTCTTGGGCGACAGCCGTTACCCCGAGACCACGCAGTTTGACATGGTGAAGGCCTTTGTCTTCCTGGCTGGTTTGAAAGCCCTGCCGTTCCGACCACACGATCAGATCGACATCGTCAATGTCGACTTCGTGGCCGATGCCATCGCGACTCTGCACCAGAAGTCCGAGCCGCAATACGACATCTACCATCTTTCATCGGGCAGGGACGCCCAGACTTTCCGCGAAGTGACACGCGCGCTGGCGGCGGCCCAACAGAAGCGCGCCCCACTGTTCTTGCCCTACTTGGAGAAACCTTTTACCGCTACCGTTAATATCCTTTCAAATCGCCAGGGGCCAATCGGTTACGGCGCATCATTAATGAAAGTGTTTATGCCCTACCTGGTCTGGAACACCGTTTTCGACAACACCCGTGTGACTTCCGAGTTGGGCAGGAAACCGGTGCCCTTTTCCAAGTACAGCTACCCTCTGCTGCAGTTCAGCAGCGAGAACAACTTCTCGTATCACTACAAACCCTGGCCGGCGGCGACGGCCGGAGGGTCAGCCGCATGATGGATCTGGTGCTTGAGGCCTGGGTCAGCGGCATCATCGAATCCAAGCGCATCGCCTGGATGGCGGGCCGGGGAAAAGTCTGGAAACCCGGGGAGAAGCTGAAGCTGCTTTTCGCCGGCTACAACGGCACGCGCAACATGGGATCGGACGTGCGCGTCGAAGAGATGCTCCGCCAGCTTCGCCACATTCTCGGCGAGGACCGCGTCGACTTTAGCGTGATGACCCAGACGTTCGCGCGCTCGGAAGGCTATTTCAAGGGCACGCGCCAGGTCCTGCTGCCACAGATCTTCCCGCCCTTCCTGGCGAGGGAGGTCCCGCAGCATGACGGCGTGGTGGCCTGCGAAGGCTCCATGTTCAAGAGCAAATTCGCCAACGCTCTTACCACGATGATGATCGGCTCGCTCGGCATCGCCGCCGCGCAGAATAAATTGTCCGTCGGCTACGGCGCCGAGGCCGGCCACATGGACCCCCTCGTCGCCAAAATGTGTGGCCGGTATTGCAAGGAGTCGCTGATCATCACGCGTAACGAGGAGTCGCGCACCATCCTGCGCGAGCTCGGAGTTCCCACCGAACTCGGCACTGATACAGCCTGGACCTTCGAACCGCTCCCCGTCGACTACGGCAAGCGCGTGCTGCGCGAAGTGGGTTGGGACGGCAAGGCCCCGGTTCTGGTCGTCTGCCCCATCAATCCCTTCGAGTGGCCGGTGAAGGCATCGGTTGGAAAGCTCATCGCCAACAAGTCGACGGGCGCTTACAAAGACAGTCACTACCGCTCCGTCTACTTCCACAACTCTGGCCCAGAGGCCGACCTTGCCTACGAAACCTATCTGACCGCGATTGCCAACGCGGTGGCAGCGTTCCGCCAGAAGCGCAACCCATGCGTAGTTCTGGTGGCCACCGAGCGGCTCGACGCCCGGCCCGCGCGCAAGATTGCCGAGAAGTTGGGAAGCGTGCCCGTACTCAGCTCCGACGACTACAACATGTACCAAGTGGTCAGCATCCTGCGCGCGTGCGACATGATGGCATCGTCGCGCTATCACGGCATCGTGACCTCAATGCCCGGGCTGGTAGCATCGGCAGGCATCACCATGGACGAGCGCATTCGCAACCTGATGCGCGAGCGGGGCCACGAAGAGTTGCTGATGAACGTCGATGACCCTGACCTGGAGTCGCGCCTGCTGGCGGCGCTCGAGATCCTGTACAGCGATCGTGAACGCATCGCGGCCGGCATCGGCAAGACCGTGGTCAAGAACTTGAAGCTGATGGCCCGCATGGGCATCCATTTCGAAGAGGAAGTGCAGCGTCGCTATCCCGAGTTCCCGACGCGCGCCGGAGAATGGGGCTGGGAAGACTATCTGCCACCGATGCACTCGGGCCTGGGTGAGTTGATCGAGCGGTTTGACTCGAGCGAAACCCGCAAGCCGGCCGTGGCAAGCTGGCAAAGTAGCGCCGGCAGCTTGCCCGGAGCGGAGTCGAAGGGTCTCGCGACTCCGTAGTCGGTGAAGATAGCAGAGGTTAGCTGTTGGTTCCGCACACGACGGATGAGCTTTCTCGACGACATTTTCGCAAGTCTCGACAAGGCGGGCGACACCCCGGTCATCGAACAGATCCGCGACGGCCGCGTGACGCCCATCTCCGCCCGCGAATTGCTTGAACTGATCGGCCGCGCCCGCGCCTTTCTGGGTGCGCGGGGCGTGACTCCTGGCCTCCGTTGTGCGCTCTACGCCAACAACAGCGTGCAATGGGTCGCGATGAATCTGGCCGCCATGGCGGAAGGCCTGATCGTGGTACCGCTGTACGCACGGCAGGCGCCCGCCGAACTGGCGGCCATGATGAAAGACTGTTCGCCCACCCTCATCTGCTCGGGCGATGCAGGCCTGCGTGATGGGCTGCTTAAGGAATGGCCGGCGGCTCCACCGGTGTTTCTGTTCCAGGAGATCTTCACCACGCCGCGCCGGGCGAGCAACGAAAAACCCGCGCCTGCTGAGGCCGACCCGGTTACCATCATCTACACCTCGGGCACATCCGGCGAAGCCAAGGGCGTCGTGCTGACGGCGGGCAATATCGCGCACCTGCTGACGTGCGTGAACCGCCGGCTTGATCTGCTCATGGCAGGGAAGTCAGGTCAGGACCGGGTCTTCCACTATCTGCCGTTCGTTTTTGCCGGCTCGTGGATGCTGCTGCTCACGTCCCTTCTGCGCGCCAGCCGGCTCACCATCAACACCGACCTGAGCAGGATCGCACAGGATATGCGTACAGTGGCGCCAGACTATTTCCTCAACGTCCCGGCGCTGCTCGAGCGAATGCGCCGCGCGGTCGACGAGCAACTGTGGCAGGCGGGCGGCTTTGTACAGGGCATCTACGCGCGCGCCAAGGCGGCGTGGGTGCGCAAGCAGGACGGCCACTCGCGGCCGCTCGATGCCATGTGGCTCTCGCTGGCGAATTCCGCCATCTTTCCGACCATTCGCAAGAAAATGATCGGCCGGAATCTGCGCGCATTGATCTGCGGCTCCGCGCCGCTGGCGGTCGAGACCCAGCTCTTCTTCATGATGCTCGGCATCCCGGTGCTGCAGAGCTACGGGCTGACTGAGACCACCGCGATCTGCACGCTCGATGACCCGAACACCTACGAGCCCGGACGGGTTGGACCCTCGATCCCCGGCATCGAGATGAAACTCGCCGAGAACGAAGAGATCATCGTCCGCGGCCCCAACATTTTTCCGGGATACTGGAATCGTCCGGAAGAAACCGCAAAAGCCTTGCGCGACGGCTGGTTCCACACCGGCGACCAGGGCGAAGTCGACGCAGCGGGAAATTGGAGAATTGTCGGACGGATCAAGAACCTGATCATTCTCGGCTCGGGCCACAACATTGCGCCGGAGCCGATCGAAGAAAAGTTGCAGCAACAGTTGCCCGTGGGCGCGCAGGCGGTGATCGTTGGAAATGGCAAGGGCTATCTTTCGGCAATCATCACAGGCGCGGTCACGCGCGACCAGGCCCAGCTTGCCATGGATGCGGTAAACCCGCTGTTCCCGCATTATAAGCAGGTGCGGGCGTTTCATTTGCGGGCGGAGCCGTTCACCATCGAGAACGGCTTTCTTACGGCCAACGGGAAACTGAAACGCGACGCGATTGCACGGGAAATGCGCAGCGCGATCGAAGAGATGTACCAGATCAAGATGGCTGTGTAGCAGACTGGGAACAAAGTCAGACGGGCAAGCGGGAAGGGCACGACTTCACTCGTGCCGCTAGAGCCGCAACCAGCGGGCTTCAGCTTCTGAGGTTTGGCTGAGGGAAGAACGCAAAGAATGAACTAGAGTCAGATGGATCATTTCCAGGGCCAGGCACTTTCGTGGCAGCTCTCGGCGGGCGTGATCGAACTCACGCTGCATCGCGACCCGTGTAACGAGATCGGCTCGCTCTCGCTGACCGAACTGGAGAAATTCGCTGACGCTCTCGATGATCTCTCCCGCAAGGCCCACGCGCTCATCGTGCACAGCGCCATCAAAGCCGGATTCTGCGCCGGGGCCGACCTGCGCGAACTCTATTACCGCTCCCAAGAGATGGGGAAGGGCGATGCCGTTGCCGGAGTCCGTGACTTCCTCACCCGCATCCATCATGTCCTGAACACAATCGACGCCGCCCCGATCACCACCCTTGCCGCCGTGCACGGCGTCACCTTCGGCGGCGGATTCGAGCTGGCCCTCGTCTGCGACCTGATCATCGCCGACAAGATGGCTCGCTTCTGTTTCCCTGAGCTGCGCCTTGGCCTGATCCCCGGCTTTGGGGGAATCCCTCGGCTCAAGCGCGATCTGGGCAACGGCGTGGTGCGCGACCTCCTGCTTACGGGCCGCAGTTTCAACGCCACTCGCGCGCAAACCGTCGGCCTGGTCAGCCAGGTGGTAGGCGAGGGGGAGGCCCTGCGGGCCGCCCGCGCAACCGCCGCCCAACTGGGGAAGTTCGACCGCAATACGGCCATCGCCGCCAAGAAGTTCATCAAGCCGATCCCGTACCAGGAGCTTAGACAGGAGATCGACCTGTTCTGCCGCTTGTTCGCAGAACCTGCGGTGGAGGCCGGCCTGCGCAAGTTTGTCGAGAGCACGGATCTGCAGCCGTATCTGCCTTGAAGCGCACGACGCGAAGCTCTCGTCGAAGAGAAAATTAAGAGAGTTGAAAGATATGCTGACTGAAGAACAGACGCTGAACGAAATCATGAATCTGGCCGCAGCGCACTTCAAAGTCTCGCGCGACCAGCTGCGGCCGGATGACGACTTCTTCAAGACTCTAAACATCGACAGCCTGCAGGCGCTCGACCTGCTCACGCGCCTCGAGCATCACTTCCACGTTGAAATGCCCGACTATGAATTGCAGGGCGTGAGCGATTTCCGCACGCTGGCCAGCCGCATCCAGGCACGTCTATGAGTGCATGCCGCCGGGTGGTGACTTGGTTAACATAAGTCTTCCATGCTCCTTCGCTTCTCCGTGTTGAAATAGACAGTTCATGTTGGATCTGCGCCAATATCCGTCGTTGGGGGCCGCTTTGCGCGATGCGCTCGAGCATTGGCCCAACGAAACCTGCCTCATCGAGGCCGACCGCGACCGGGAGAAGACGCGCCTTACCTACTCCGACTTCAAGGAACTAGCTCGCCCGCTGACCCGCGCGCTGCAGGACGCCGATTTCCGCGAAGGCGATCGCGCCGCGATCATCATGAGCAACCAGTCGAAGTGGCTGGTCTCCGCCTACGCCATCTTCTATTGCGGAGGCGTGCTGGTTCCGCTCGACTTCAAGCTCACGGCCGCCGAGCACCTGCAACTCCTCGCCCACAGCAAAGCAAAATTCCTGATCGTCGAGTACCACCTGTGGCGGGCCATGATGCAGCTGCCCGAGTTCAAGAACCACGGCCTGAAAACCGTCCTGGTCACGGAATCGCCGTTGCGCATCGATCTTGGCGGTGCCTATCGCTGGGAAGACTTTCACCGCAAGGGCGATCCCATCTTCATCGATCGCCAGCGTGAAGACGTTGCCTGCATCGTCTACTCTTCGGGTACAGGTGGCCGGCCCAAAGGCTGCGTCCTGACGCACGACAACTATCTCGAACAATGCATCTCGCTGACCGCGTGGTATCCCTTCTGGCCGGGCGTGCGCTATCTGAGCATTCTCCCTACGAATCACGCGATTGATTTCATGGTTGGCTTCATCGGGCCGTTTGTCTGCGGGGCCTGTGTGGTGCACTTGCGCACCTTGCGTCCCGAGTACGTGCGCGACGCCTTTGTGCGCTACCGCATCAGCTACATGAGCCTGGTCCCGATGGTCCTCAAGAACCTGGAACGCGGCCTCAAAGCGAAATTCGACGAGTTGCCCGGTCACAAGCGCTTCGTGCTCAACCGCATGATTGCGCTGAATAAGTTCCTTACTCGCCGCAAGCCCAACCTCAACCTCAGCCGGCGCCTGCTCGGCCAGGTCCACAAAGCGTTCGGCGGACAATTGCTGGCCCTGTTCACCGGCGGCGCGTTTATGGAGCCCTCGACGTTGCAGTTCTTCTACGACCTCGGAATTCCTGTGGCCAACGGTTACGGTCTGACCGAGGCCGGCACTGCGCTCACGCTGAATGACTTCAAACCCTTCCGCGCCGACACCGTGGGCCGGCCGCTCCCCGGAGTCGATCTGCGCGTGCTCAGTCCGGACGCGGAGGGCATCGGCGAGGTCTCGGTCCACAGCAAAACGGTCATGTCCTATTACCTCGACGATCCGGAGTTGACGGCCGAAACCATTGTCGACGGCTGGCTCCTCACCGGCGACCTCGGCCGCTTCGATTACAGCGGCCACCTGCAACTGTTCGGGCGCAAGAAAAACATGATCGTGACCGACGGCGGCAAGAACATCTATCCGGAGGACATTGAAACCGTCTTCGAAGGCTTGCCCGTGAAGGAATACTGCGTGTTGGCCGCGAACTACGTCTGGCGAGCGAAGGAACTCAGGGACGAGAAACTTTTTCTCGCCATTCGGCTTGAGCAAAATCAGCAATGGGACGCGAGCCTGAGGGAAGAGGTGAACACGCGCAACCGCAAACTGCCCGACTTCAAGCGCGTTTACGGCTACCTCGTCTGGGAACGTGATTTTCCGCGCACCGCTTCTCTCAAAATCAAGCGCACAGTCTTGGCCGAGGAAATCGCCAAAACCATGGACCGCGCCTCCATTGTCGCCCTGTGAACGAAACCTTTCTGACCATCGTGAACCCCGCGGCAGGTGGTGGCCGCTGCCGCAAACTTGTCGCCCCGGCTCTTGACCGCCTGCGCTGCGCAGGCCTGAAGCTGGAAGTTGTCGAAACCGCCGCCCAGGGCGACGCAACTCGCCTGGCTCGCAAAGCCTACGGACAAGGCTTTCGCAAGTTCATCGCCGTGGGCGGCGACGGCACCTCTTACGAAATCGT